>WNFA01013831.1_pt1 | contig 12402 bp, 7 predicted proteins | sample 5400481 | NCBI WGS metagenome assembly WNFA01 (sample SAMN13153340, study PRJNA577476) | soil metagenome | isolation source: 120 cm saprolite under Douglas fir tree site 2 hole 1 replicate 2 | place: USA:California | collected 2015-04-18
GAAATCGTACAGCGCCTTATCCACCGCCTCGACGCTTGCCCCCTCTTCCACGAGGAACTGCGCTTCGCGGCGGTACGGCCCGAACATGCGGTTGCCGACAAATCCGACACAGTTGCCCACCAGCACGGCGACTTTGCCGAGCTTCTTTGCCAGCTGCATGCAGGTGGAGATCACTTCTTTGCTGGTTGCCTTACCGCGTACGATTTCGAGCAGGCGCATGACGTTCGCCGGGCTGAAAAAATGTGTGCCGATCACGCATGCGGGCCGCGAAGCGGCCGATGCGATTTCGTCAATATCGAGCGTGGAGGTGTTGCTTGCCAGAATCGTGCCCGTCCTGCACACACGAACGATCTCGCTGAAGACCTGCTTCTTAAGTGCCATGCTCTCGAACACAGCCTCGACAACCATGTCGACCGCGGCGAAATCCTCGTAGTTCAATGTCGGCTTGATCAGATTGAGGCGTTCATCAACAAACTGCTGCGTGAAGCGGCCACGTTTGACCGAACTGGCGTAGTTCTTCCGGATGGTTGCAAGCCCGCGATCAAGGGCCGGCTGATCCACCTCTTTAAGCAGCACGGGGAAGCCGGCGTTGGCGAAAACCATGGCGATGCCGCCCCCCATCGTTCCGGCGCCCACGATGGCTACGCTCTTCACCGGAATGAGCGGAGTTTCCTTGGGCACGTCGGGGATTTTGGCGACCTCGCGCTCGCCGAAGAACACGTGAATGAGCGCCTTCGATTGATCGGAGAAAAGGCACTCGGCAAATAGCCTCCGCTCCACCTGGCAACCCTCTTCGAAAGGCAGACGAGTTGCGGCTTCGACAGCGTCAATGGCGGCGAGCGGCGCGATGATGTTGCGCTGCTTTTTGCGAGCGGTCTCGCGCGCGATCGAGAAGATGGGGCCATTCTGCTCCAGTGTGCCCAGTTTGTCGTTGCGCTCGCGCGTTTTGGGCGCGGGCCTCCCGGCAACCTCGTGTGCGAAGGCAACAGCGCCGGCCAGCAGGTCGCCTTCGATCAATCGATCGACGATGCCGGATTTGAGCGCTTCCGGTGCCAGGATCGGGTTGCCCTCGGCGCACATCTCGACGGCTTTCGCGACGCCTGCCAGCCGCGGGAGGCGCTGTGTCCCGCCCGCGCCGGGGATAATGCCAAGCTTCACTTCGGGCTGGCCGACCTGCGCGCTGGGAACAGCCACACGGTAATGGCCGGCCATCGCCAGCTCCAGACCGCCACCGAGCGCAGTGCCGTGAATCGCCATCACCACCGGCCTCCGGCAGTTTTCGATTCCCAGCAGCAGCGCAGGCAATTCCAATCCGCCGCGAGCCTTGCCCGACGTGATCTTGCCGAATTCCTTGATGTCCGCGCCGGCGACGAAGGTCCGGCCGCCACCGATCAGCACCACAGCTTTCACGGTGTCGTCGTGATCGATCTGCTCGATCGCTTCCGCAATTCCCTCCGGGACGCCGGGGCTCAACGCGTTCACGGGCGGGTTGTTGATCGTAATGATCGCAATGCCGTTGTCTCTTGTAAGTTGAACGAGGTCGCTCATGGAAATGACTCCCTCGATTTGAACTTTTATGCTCCCTGGGCCGCCGCTGCGCCGGCATCAATGACCAACCGAGCGATGCGTTCGCGATGGAACGTCGCGTCGCCCAGGGCCGTTTCCGACGCTTTGGCACGCCGGTAGTACAGATGCAAGTCGTTCTCCCAGGTAAAACCCATACCGCCATGGATCTGGATGCCGCGATTGCCCACGGTGCGGCAGGCATCGCTCGCGTACATTTTTGCAATCGAGACCGCCACCGCGGCATCGGGCGCGTTTTCTTGGAGCGCCCAGGCGGCGTAGTAGACTGCCGACCGCGAACTCTCCGTTTCCAGGTACATATCGGCGCACTGATGTTGAACCGCCTGAAACGCGCCGATGGGCTTACCGAATTGCTTGCGGGTCTTCGCATATTCGACGGTGGTGTCAAGAGTGCGCTGCATCCCGCCGACCATTTCCCCCACCAGGGCGGCAGTCGCCACATCCAGCCCCTTCGCGAGGCCATCTGCATTGCCGAGTTTCTCGGCGGGCACGCTGTCGAATCGCACGGAATAGAGCTTGCGGGTGAGATCCATCGCCGGCATGGCCGCTGTCTTGATCCCAGAATCTTTAGCATCGGCAACGAAGACGCCGTTGCGGGCTACGACAACAATGGCATCGGCCACGAGGGCGTCCGGCACGAAAAGCTTTTCACCGGTCAGTTTTCCATTCAGCACCTCGATTTGCGCGTCCTTCGGGTCCCAGCTGGCAGCGGCTTCGAGCATCGCGAGCGTAGAGCGTGCCTCGCCGCGGCAGATCGGCGTCAGGTATTTCCTCTTCTGTTCCGCCGTGCCCACGGCATCGAGCACAGCACCGGCCAGCGCGACCGTGGAGAAGAGAGGACCCGGGAGAAGGGCGCGGCCTGCCTCTTCCAGCATGAGGATGAGTTCCACTTTGCCGAGCCCGACTCCGCCGTACTCTTCGGGAAAAATGATGCCCGTGTAGCCCTGCTCAGCTAACTTCCACCACAGGTCCGGATCGTAAGCCGTTTCGGTTTCCATCAGGCGGCGCACTTCGGAGATGGGGCACTCGCCCGCGAAGAACTTCCGAGCGCTATCCTTGAGAATTTCCTGACTTTCACTCAATCCGAACTGCATTCGGCGTCCCCTCAGTAGCTTCTCGGCAGGCCGAGGACAAAATGCCCGATGATGTTGCGCTGGATCTCCGACGTGCCGGCTTCGATGGTGTTCCCGCGGGCGCGTAGGTATCCGTAAGACCAAACGCCCTTGTCGATTGCGTGGCCGTCGCGGCCGACGAGCTGTCCATACGGCCCCAGCAACTCCTGTGCAACCTGCTGGAACCGCTGATTCAGCTCGCTCCAGAAGATCTTTTGAATGGAGCCTTCGGGGCCAGGCACGCCTGTAGCGCTGAGGCGGCTGAATGCCCGCATCTGGTTCAGCCGCATGATCTCAATCTCGGCGTAGCACTGCGCGAGCCTCTGACGGGCAATCGGGTCCTGAGAGGCGGGCCGTGCGTTTCGCTGAATCCCGCGGGAGAGCTCAATGAGCCGATCCATGTTGCGCTTGTAGAGAATCTGGAGACCGGCGCCGAACGTGCCGCGCTCATGCATGAGCGTGCCGATGGCCACGTCCCATCCCTGATTCACCTTGCCGACAACGTTTTCGACGGGCACGCGCACGTCACGGAAGAAGACCTCGTTGAATTCGGCCTCGCCGGTCATCTGGCGCAGGGGCCGGATGTCCACGCCGGGCGTTTTCATGTCCACGAGCAGAACCGTAAGGCCTTTGTGCTTGGGCATATTGGGGTCCGTGCGGACGACCAATTCGCACCAGTCCGCCACCCAGCCATAGCTGGTCCATACCTTCTGACCATTCACGATGTAGTGGTCTGCATCCAGTCGCGCTTCGGCTTGCAGGCTGGCGAGGTCGGACCCCGCGTTCGGCTCGGAAAACCCCTGGCACCAGATTTCTTCTGCGCTCAGAATTTTTGGCAGGTAGCGCATCTTTTGAGCTTCCGTGCCGAATGCGATGATTGTGGGCCCGATCAATCCGAGACCCAGGGCATTGTCCATCGGCGGCGCTGCGGCCCGTGCCATTTCCTGCCAAAAAATGACCTGCTGCATCGGGCTAGCGCCGCGCCCGCCGTATTCCTTCGGCCAAGAAACGCCTGCCCAGCCTGCGTCGTAAAGTTTTCGTTGCCAGCTCCTCAGAAATGCAAAGCGGTCTTGGAGGGCCTCCTCTCGCACCTGCTCCCAATCTTCCGGAACATTCGCCTCGAGCCATGCGCGCAACTCGTCGCGGAACCGCAGTTCTTCGGCCGTGAGATTCAAGTCCATGGGAGGAATTCCTTTGCTCTCCTTGCGTCCCGCACTCTCAAGGTTTCTGCCGAATCTGGCGGTCGAAGCGGGTCCCGACCTTGGCGCGCAGAATTTTCTTTTCCTCTGCGCAGGCCTTTCATTTTCTGACAAACTCCGGCCGGATAGTTGTCTGCCCGCCCCAGTATTTCTTGCGCAGCTCTCGTTTCAGGATTTTCCCCGTGCCGGTCTTCGGTAAGCTCGGAAGGAATTCGACAGAGCGTGGCGCCTTATAGTGGGCCATCTGAGACCGGCAAAACTCAAGGAGTTCTTCTTCCGCGGCCGTTGCGCCTGGTTTGAGCACCACGAGCGCTTTGGGAACCTCGCCCCATTTGTGATCCGGAACCGGAATTACGGCCACTTCATAGACGCTGGGATGCGCTGCAAGAGCCTTTTCGACTTCCAGCGACGAAATGTTCTCGCCCCCGCTGACGATAATGTCCTTCTGGCGATCGATGATGAGGAGATAGCCGTCCTCATTCATTGTGGCCATGTCCCCGGTGTGAAACCATCCTCCGCGCAGCGCTTCCGCCGTGGCTTGGGGCTGCTGCCAGTAGCCCTCCATAACGCCGTCACTCCGAGTGATGATTTCGCCGACCGTTTTCCCGTCGTGTGGCACGTCCTTATCATGGGCATCCACGACCCGGATTTCGACGCCCGGAATGGCATGTCCGGTCATGGCCTGGCCTGCGTAGCGCTGTTCGCCCTCCCAATGAAGCCCCGGCTTCATGAGCGAGATTGACAGTACCGGCGCAGTTTCCGTCAGGCCATACCCGGAAAAGCAGGTGCAGCCCAGCTTTTCTTCCACCTCGCGCACCAGGCCCGGCGAGGACGCCGCGCCGCCGATAGAAATCCACTGCAGGCTGCTCAGGTCATATTTCTGCCGCTCCGGAGAGTTCACGAGCGCAATGGCCATGGCAGGCACCATGCTGAATGAATGTACGCGCTCTCGTTCAATCAACCTCAATACCTGAGCGGGATCGAAGCGTTGAATCATCACGTGGGTGGCGCCCATGAACGTGAGCGAATGGGCAACGCCCCAGCCATTGGCATGGAACAGCGGAATCGTATGCAGTTGCACGCTGTCGGATTTCGTATGGAAGGTCAGGCAGACGTTCAGGGCGTGGAGGTAGATGTTTCTGTGGGTCAGCATCACCCCCTTTGGATTGGCGCTGGTTCCGCTGGTATAAAACAGTTCGGCCAAAGAATTTTCGTCACATTCCATGATGTCGGCGCGGTACGGTGTGGCAGCCGCCAGAACGTCCTCATAATTCTGCGGCCAAAGCCAGTTTGCCTGCGGCCGGCCACCAAGCAGGAAGAAGGTCTGCACTGCAGAAGTCCTTTGGCGAACGGAATCCGCGACGTCGAGGAACTGCTTTTCCAGGAAAAGCACTGTCGCTCCGGCATCATTCAGGATGTAGGCGAGCTCATGAGGCGCAAGCCGGACGTTCAGCGGAAGCAGTACTGCGCCCGCTTCCGGGACGCCATAGTAGGCCTCCAACAGGCGATGGCAATTCATGCTCAGGAAGGCGACGCGGTCGCCGGGCTGGACGCCGGCCTGGCGCAGAGTGCCGGCAAGACGGCTAACACGCTCGGCAAATTGCGAATATGTAAGCCGCTCGTTTCCGCACACGACTGCGGTTTTGCAAGGGTATTGTTGCTCTGCATAGCGCAAAAAGCGTATGGGTGTAAGTGGGATGTTCATGGCCTATCTTGCCTGTTCTAGGCGGTCTGTCCTCCATCCACCACCAGCACATGCCCGGTGACGAAATCAGAAGCGTCTGAAGACAAGAAGACAGCAGCTCCTTTCAAATCATGGTTGCGCCCGAACCGGCCCAAGGGAATTCTCTTTAGAATGGTTTCTTTGTTTCGTTCGATGACGACTTCAGACATGTGCGTAGGGAACCATCCAGGCGCGATTGCATTCACTTGGATGTTGTGGATACCCCATTTGCAGGCCAGGTCTCTGGTGAAAGAGATGACTCCGCCCTTGCTGGCGTGATATCCAATGGCCTGAAATTCCGGCGGAGCGCCGTGCAGTCCCGCAACCGATGCGATATTGATGATCTTTCCGCGACGTTGAGTAATCATGACCTTGCCAACAGCCTGGGAGAACAGAAAAGTCCCGGTCAGGTTGGTCTCAATGACCTTGTTCCAATGTTCCAGGCGCATTTCCTCAACCGGAGCGCCCCAGGATGCGCCCGCGTTATTGATCAGGATATCGACCCGTCCGAACTGCGAGAGAGTTGCATCCACGACTTCCTGAATGCCGGCTGCATTCTTGACATCGCAGCCGAGCGCCAGGGTCTTAACCCCGAGTGGTTGCAATTCTTCGGCCGCCTGCTGGCAGCGCTCTTTCTTGCGAGCGCACAGTACCAGGTTAGCGCCCATCTCCGCCAGACCCTCCGCCATTTGGCGGCCCAGCCCAACGGAGCCTCCGGTAATGATCGCCACACGTCCCGTGAGATCAAGAAGCTGTTTGACATTCATTGCCGGAGAGGCTTCCTGAACATCGGTTCGGCTACGGTGCGGAGACTCTCATGGCCAGCCGAATCGCCCGGCGTGTTCCTGGGCCTGGAGCCCGGCGCGCCGCTTCAGCAGGACCAGGCGTCGGGCCTCAAGCCAGTCCTGCTGCTGCCGTATACAAGGCGGCCAGAGGATCGGTCGTTAGATCCTCGTCGTCCCCTGCAAGGTAGAGCGCCCTAGAAGCTAAAGCGCAGGCCGAGCTGAATCTGCCGCGTGGGCTGCACAGCAGTAAAGCCCAGCGGCTGGCTCGGCGTGCGGTCGCGGCTTCCGCTCAGGTTGAAGGGTGGGCCGATGACACCCACAACGTTGTTGACGCTCGCAAAGTTCGTCCGGTTGCCGCTATTGCCACGCACGATAGGGGAAAGCGTGAAGCCCGAGAAGATGCGCGCGGCAAGGCTGGCGTCGGCTCCACCCTTCCAAGGAGACTCCAGAATGGCCGCAACGACTACCTTGTGCCTCTGGTCGAAGGGGGAAAGCGCACGTTCGGCAGCCAAGTTCGTCTGATCGTTGGGTTGGAAGTCGGTGTTGAAATCGGTCACGTCGTCAATGGCCTTGCTGAAGGTGTAATTCCCAAACAGGCTGAAATGCTGGCCGAAGCGCTTCTTCACTTCGATGATGCCCCCGTCGTAGAAGGCTTTCCCGGAGGACTCGTACACGTCGTCCTGGAGAAGCAACGGATTCACAAAGCAGGTGAAAATAGCCGCCCCTGCGCACGGGGCCGGGCCGAGCAACGGATTGTTATTCCACTGCCGAATGGGGATGTTTGCGGGTCCGGCGGGCACGAACGGCGCCGGCAGCAAATTCTTGTCGCGCGCACGAGTTATTTTCAGTGTGCGCGAGTGTATGTAGCTGAGAGAAATCGAGAAGTCCCGCCCCAGCTCACGTTCGATCCCTAACTCGGCCTGTTGCGAGTACGCGTTCTGGTAGTCGGGGTCACCACTGAAGACCACTGTCAGGGCAGGGATAGGGCCGGTCTGTACACTTACGTCTCTGCCGCCCAGAAACTGGTTCGCATCCTGCGGCCTAATGCAAGCTTCAGTCCCTGCTGGCAGAGGCAGAGCGCAGCCGATCCTTCCCTGCGCGAACAACGTCTGGAAAATGGTCGCCGCGCCAGCGCCAGAGACAAAGACTTGGGAAATTTGCCGGAAGCAATCGACGGAGGAGGAGGCGCAGGTACTCAGGTCCCTAACCTGCTGATTGCCTTTGCTGCGGTCCACGACACCCAGGTACCGCACCACGGAGTCAATCTGTAAATAAATCGGGGAGTAGAAAATTCCGTACCCTGCGCGAACTACCGTCTTGTGGTCTTTGAACGGGTCCCAGGCAAACGAAACACGGGGGGCAAAATTATTCGTGTCGGTGTGCAGGGGCGCGTAGCGCTTATCGAGCTCATACCGGAGGCCGTAGTTGAGAGTGAGGTTGGACCGAAGGGACCACGAATCCTGCCAGTAGCCAGCGACCAACGGATTCATAGCCTTGATCAGGCCACTGCCGAAACCCTGCTGGTAAAACTGAGGCACACCCAAGGCGGCCAATTGCAGTGCACTCAGAGTCGTGTCTGGTGCCACAGTGGAAGCCAATCCGCAACTGGCTGGATTTGCCAGGCACTTGCTAAACGAGCCGAGCACGACCGAGGGCAGTTCGCCAAAAAAGAACCGGCCGGGAAAGAAGGTGTGGGAGTCGGTGCGATTGCCGCGGAGCAACAGGTAGGCGCCCGTCTTCATTTTGTGCCGGCCTCGGATGAAGGTGAAGTTGTCGGCCAATTCATAGCGGCGGGCAATAGTCAACGACGGCAAGAAGATCTGGCGCCCAAAGGAGCCGAAGCCGTTTACTTCGAGCTGCGGCCCTCCAGGGTCGTTGGGGATCACGTTAAACTTGTAGTAGATAAACTGCGCGCGGGCTTCATTCTGAGTTTGCGCGCTGAATTGGTGGTACCAGCCTCCCACGATCGTGCTGCTTGTGGGAGTGCTGACCTGATTGCCTTGCGAAAAGCCCACTAGAGCTTGCAAGTTCGGGTTCTGCTCGATGTCCCGCCCGTAGTTGTAGCGAAGAAAGACCTGATTACTCGTGTTAAATACATGGTCCAGCCGGGCAGATCCGAGGTCCTGCGTCGCCTGGAACGGAAAAATCCCGGCGTTGTTAATAAACTGCTTCACCCAGAAGGCCTTCAACGGTGAGGACGCTGGATTCACAGTCAGAATGCTGCGCAGTATGCCGGCACAGGTGGAAGAGGGCACCGTTGGCCCCCCTGTCTGGCATTGCACTGCTGTCAGCGCGTCCAAGATCGCTTTCTGGTTGGAGGTCTCTCCCGGCTGTCCGGACGTCGGAGCAAAAATTGAGCTGTCCGTCAGCAGCGGGACTGGAGCCTGCTCATCCCGACGCAGGCCTTCATAAGAGAGGAACACGAAGGTCTTGTCCTTGTGAATCGGGAAACCGGTCGCGCCGCCGAATTGCTGGCGGTTTAGGGCAGGCTTGACCCGTGCGCCTTTGGCAGTGAGACTGAAATCGGTGAAAGTGGTCGCGTCTTTGAGGGCCGAGGTAAAGGCCAATGGGTCGCGCGCGTCAAGGGCGTCATTCCGGAAAAGGGCGAAGGCGCTTCCGTGAACGTTGTTGGTGCCGGATTTCGATACGATGTTTATGGAGGCACCGCTGGCCGACCCCAACTCGGCCGAGTAGTTGCTCCGGTTAATCTGGAACTCCTGCACCGCATCTTGTCCCAAGGTCTGCAGGACGCCTCCGCTATCATCGTTCGCCTCGCCCCCGTCCACCGTGATGCTGTTCCCTCTGCCGTTGCTCCCATAGAAGGAGAGCCCGCTCTGGGGCGTCTGCTTGACGCGAAAGTCGGTGTTGTCGGTCAACCTTTGGGAGTCGGTCACACCCGGCATCAGCAAGGTATAGGTGAGATAGTCGCGGCGGTCGATGGGCAAGTTGCGTATGTACCGTTCTTCGACGGTGTCCGCCTGCGATCCCTTTTCTGTTTCGACCAGACGAGCCTCACCGGTCACTTCGACCTGGCTCGCCACCTGCGACACATTCAACTGGAAATCCACGATGACGGTTTGCCCGACGGTGACATTCACGCCCTTTCGAATCTCGGTTTGAAAGCCAGACAGTTCGGCCCGCACGTCGTAGGTCGCCGGTGATAGCCCCGTCACTCGATACTGACCGGTGTCATCGGTGACGGTCGTGTGCCGGAGACCCGTCTCGGTCCCAACGACAACCATTGTCACCTTGGGCAGGACGCCGCCAGTGGAATCGGTCACCGTTCCTTTGATGTCACCTGAGGAGCCCACACCCTGCGCATGGGCCACACTGGTCGCCAACAGCAGGGAAGCAAAAATCCACGCCAGGAAATTGATTGACTTCATAAAATCTCCTTCTGGATGTGTGATGTTCCGCGCCAGACTAAACACATCGGACATCGAATTTGAGTGCAACCCTGGAGAGGCTCCGAGCCGAGACGCGACGTAGACCTTACGCTGGACCTCGGAATGGGTGAGGACATTGCAAAATTGGCTCTGACTGTACCCAAGGACGCTACGCTCCTGGGAGCACGCATCGTGCCACGCCAACACTGGCCAATTCCCCAAGGCCTACCTGCTTGTTTCTTCTCGCACTAGCCATTCGGTTCGAGCCCTAGCGAAGAACGTGAATCCCCCGAGCCGACGTTTTCCAACACAACATCGGACCTGATCTACATTCTTTGGAATCACATGGAGTTACGTCCCCGCCCCAAGGACTTCCGATTCGGAGGGTCACTATCACATAACAGTGACTAACGTCAAGTGGGAACTGGCTCAGGAAGGGCTGCATGATTTGGCCGTCGGGAAGGTCGACGGAATTGCCTTGTGGACCGGACCTCGTGCTCCGCACGAAATGCGCCCGCAGCGCGACTCATCCAGGAAACTTCGGTCTGGGAGAACCCAGCTCAGCGGGGCGTGAGGACAATCCGGCCGCAGATCTGGCCGCGGCGCAATTCTTCGAGGACGTCGTTCGCTTGAGCGAGCGGGCGGGTGGCGACCTGGCAGCGAACTTTCCCCGCCGCGGCCATGGCCAGGATCTCGCGCAAGTCCTGGCGCGTGCCCACGGCGGAGGCCTGAATACGAACTTCGCCTGCGGCCATCAGGATCGGCGGAAAACAAATATCGTCGGCGGGCAACCCGACACTGAGAAGAATCCCGGTGGGTCGCACGCAATAGAATGCCATGCTGTACGCCACTTTCGCGGAGGAAGTCACAAGTGCCACATGGACGCCGCCTTTGCCACGCAATTCCTTAACCACATCGGTCGAGGCAGTATTCAGCACGGTCGACGCGCCGAGCGATTTTGCAAGCGCGAGCTTCTCGTCTGAAATATCGATCGCCGTCACTTCCGCGCCGAGCCCCCGCCCGATCTGGACCGCAAGATGCCCCAAGCCGCCCACGCCAAATACTGCTAGGCGCTGACCCGGCGAAATTCTCGACTGTTTGAGCGCCCGATACACCGTGACGCCTGCACAGAAAAGAGGTGCAGCCTCAACGAAGGAGAGACCGTCCGGAACTTTCGGCGCATGGCTTGCTGGCGCTTTAACAAATTCTGCGTAGCCCCCATCCACGGTGACGCCCGTGATCTTCTGTTTCACGCAGAGGTTCTCATTCCCTTCCCGGCAGAATTCACACTCGCCGCACGTCCAGTGAACCCACGGGACTCCAACCCGATCTCCGATTCGTAAATCGTGGACCTCTCCGCCCTTTTCGATCACACGGCCGGCGATTTCGTGGCCGAGTATGAGCGGTTTCTTCACGATTCCCGCCAGTTGACTCCAATCTCCATCGGCTAGATGCAAGTCCGAGTGGCACACCCCGCAGGCTTCTACTTCGATTAGGATCTCATCGGCTCCTGGCTTCGGCCGGGTGACTTCTTCAATCGCCAGCGGCTTCTTGAAATCGTGCAGGACAACGGCCTTCATCCAACCACCCTGCAAATGCGGCCCAAGAGGTACTACTGGTCAGGGCTCCACGCCTCGAAGGAAAAACTCGACGGCGCTGCCCACTCGCTCGGTCAGTTTATGGGGGCCCGTGAGATCCACCGCCCATTGACGTGCTAGTGTGTGGTAGAGCCCTTCCATGAACTCGGCGAGATGAACAACGGGAAAATCGCGGGTGACCTCTCCACGCTGCTGGCCCTGCGCGAGAATCTCCTGAAGCAGGCCAATCGCGACTTCCTTGCGTCCTCGCATGTCCGGCGAATGCACTGGATCCATCACACCGGAAAGCACCACGGCTTGCCACAGTGGCCGGTCAGCCTCTGTACCGCGAGCCAGCGCCTGATATAACCGGCGCAAGCGCTCCGCAGTCGTGGCTTGGCTGGAGAGTTCGGACTTGAGGTGCTCGATTATACAGGCAAAGCCGCTCCTCCCGACCTCACGCAATACGGCACCCTTGCTCGGGAAATACCGAAAGAAAGTCGGTTGGCTGATTTCGAGAATCTGGACGATGTCATCGACCCGGGTGTTTTCGAAGCCGCGCTTGCGGAACAGTTTTACGGCGGTCTTAATTATCTCTTGGCGCAGCCGCGCCTTCTTGCGTTCGCGAAGACCGGGCATTTCCAGGCTCGCAGCTTTCTTGACCTGGGCAGTGTGTCTCCGCTTTGTCGAGTCCTGGCAACTCTGGACGCTGCGTAGAGGTATGGCAGGTGAATCGATTCGAGCGATCTTGGCACGAGCCATGATTCGATATTCTCCTGAATTGATTACACGGCGCGCCGACGCGCGCATCGCATATTGCGATGGTTACTCTAACATGATAGTGACCAACGTCAAGTTGCAACCCAGCGATGCCACGCCCAGGAGCGAGTTATTCCGCCAGTCTCGCACACCATTTCGACTCGTCGAACGGACAAAGGGCCGACGGCAGTAGGCCCCCTGTCGTTCAAAAATCTTGCGCGGATTCTCAACCAGCATTTCTTTCAGGTGTTCCACGGTGACGCCCTTCCGCTTGAGC
>WNFA01003923.1_pt1 | contig 12400 bp, 12 predicted proteins | sample 5400481 | NCBI WGS metagenome assembly WNFA01 (sample SAMN13153340, study PRJNA577476) | soil metagenome | isolation source: 120 cm saprolite under Douglas fir tree site 2 hole 1 replicate 2 | place: USA:California | collected 2015-04-18
ACTTTATGCGCTTGGCATTGCATCCTGCTTTGCAACCTCAGGATGCTGCATGATCTCTCTGCGATTCCTGGTGTCATTCGCCAACAGAGTCTAATAAGGGAGGGTGTTTCCAAGTAACTTTGAATTTAAGGGAATAGGCAAACTCCTGGTCTTAATGCCAAGCTCGCTCGGTCTAAATAACTTGGATCACAATCCAACTAACTATGAGATCTTACATTGTATGTCATTTTCCGTAAATATCTGGCGGGTTCGTAGGATCATATTTGTAAATCCCAAAATTCTGCGGGAGATTTCTGTACAATTCTGCGGGTCATGAGATATACTTTGGAGAGACGAGATCGACGCCTTGCCATTGGAGAGGATACCTGTCATGGCGAAAGCACCCGTACCACTGACCTCGCTTTCCGAAGAGCAACGAGCGGAGGCATATGCTCGCTTTGAACTCTTGCGCCCTGCGTTGGAAGAGGGGGTCTCCCAGGCACAGATTGCTCGTACCCATCAGCTTTCAAAGAGTGCTGTGCAACGCTGGGTCAAACGGTACCGAGAGCAGGGATTGGCTGGACTCGTCACAATGGCACGAAAGGACAAAGGAAAGTCTCGCCGCCTACCCGAGCAAGCGATCACGTTGATCGAAGGGCTGGCTTTGCAGACACCTCCACGTTCAGCGGCTGCAATTCATCGCCAGGTCGCTGAGATAGCCCAAGCACAGGGATGGAAACCACCTAGTTATGAGCGGGTGCGCCAGATTATCAAGAGCCTTGATCCCGCACTCGTAACCCTTGCCCACCAGGGAATTGCTGCCTTTCGCGAAGAGTTTGATTTACTCTTCCGGCGAGAAGCCACCCATGCCAATGCTATGTGGCAGGCCGATCATACGCCACTGGATGTATGGTTGTTGGATGAAGCAGGGAACCCAGCCAAACCGTACCTGACAGCGATCGAAGACGATTACAGCCGGATGATCGTCGGGTACCGGCTCAGCTTCCAGCCAGCGACAGCGCTGACCACCGCGTTAACCCTTCGTCAAGCCATCTGGCGCAAAGAAGATCCCCGCTGGTCAGCCTGTGGCATCCCCAGCGTCTTCTACACCGATCATGGCTCTGACTTCACCAGTAAGCATATGGAGCAGGTGGCGGCAGATATTGGCATGGAGTTAGTCTTCTCCGAAAAAGGCGTTCCTCGTGGACGTGGCAAGGTGGAGCGCTTCTTCCGTAGCGTCGATCAGTTATTTCTGCAAGATGTGCCTGGGTATGCTCCCAAGGACTACGGGGAGGCAGAGGCAACGTTGACATTGCCGGACTTTGAGCAACGTTTTCGGAGATGGTTGCTGGAAGACTATCATCACCGGGTCCATAGCGAAACGGAGTGCCAGCCCAAGGAGCGATGGGAAAAGGGCGGCTTTGTGCCCCGGATGCCCGCGTCCCTGGAACAACTTGACCTTTTACTGTTAACGGTAGCCAAGACACGTCGGGTTCAGCAAGATGGCATTCATTTTCAGAGCCAGCGCTATATGGATATCAACCTGGCAGCCTTTGTCAAGGAAGAGGTCCTGATACGATACGACCCTGCCGACATGGGGGAAATCCATGTGTTCTATCAAGATCGCTTTCTCTGTCGTGCGATCTGTGCCGAACTCAGCGACAGAAAAGTGAGCTTGAAAGAGATCGAACAGGCGAGGTCTGAACACCGCAAGCAGGTTCGAGCAGAACTGAGTACGCGAGCCGCCATGGTCAGTCGGTATGTAGAGATACACAACGCCCCGCCACCTGCACCAAAAACGGTGGTGGTGGAACCCGCGGCAGTCTCCGCGCGGCCACGACTCAAGAGGTACATCAATGACTGAGCAGAACGGGGGAAAGCCTCCCAGTTTCGTGGAGACGAAAAGCTATCGTCGCTTCGGCGAGATGTGCGATGGAGGTCTTCGTGCTCGTGTGGTCGGTCTGGGATATGGTCCCCCAGGCACGGGCAAAACCGAGTCGGCGAAACGGTACGCGCAATGGAGCCTGTTCAAACCCTTCTTGCCAGAATCCTTGATCACCTTTACGGGACGGAGTGCGATGGATGGGATGTATCCCTACAGACCGTTTACCTTCGCTTCCGCCCCCTTGGAAGCTTCCATCCAGGAATGTCGAACGGTGTTCTATACGCCTCCCGTTTCTGCCTCTGTCGCACGCATCGAAAAAGAGGTGCTGACGTTGTTCGCAGCGTTTTCCTACTTGGTTGAGGCAGCCAATCAGCGCCACCAGGGCACAGAAGAGTTTCTGGTGACGCGCCGCTTTTCGCATCTGATAGAGCTGTTGATCGTCGATGAAGCCAATAGACTCAAAGATGCTGGATTGGAAATCATACGCGATTTTGCGGATCGTGGAGAGTTTGGCTTGGTGCTACTCGGCATGCCTGGCCTGGAAAAACGCCTGATGCGCGCCCCCCAACTCTATTCACGGGTCGGTTTTGCTCATGAGATGGAGCCGTTGTCCGACGAAGAGACGCGCGATTTTCTGGAGAAGCGCTGGAGTCATCGGGTCAAGGCGTATTCAGATAATTTCACGGACAAGGAAGCTGTTGCCACGATCCTGCGCATTACGAGAGGGAATGTTCGCTTGATTGAACGTCTCATGATGCAGGTAGAGCATGTGTTAGTCGCGAACCAGCTCCAGGTGGTAACAAAAGAGGTGGTAGAGACCGCACGTCAGAATCTCATCATCGGGCCGGATTGAGCAGAGCACCACTCATGAGTTGTCTCAAAACCGTTCGTTTGTTGCGGCACTGAGATGGCTCTTCCTCTTTCAGAGAAAACTAAGAAAGAAGCAAGAATGACAACAGGAGATTGGAGTGCATGGTGCGGAGAGAACTGGTAGGAACACGTCATGGGCACATACAAGGAGGGACAGCGGTGGTTTCTGGCGAATATACACACGCCTGGAAGGTGCCAGCAACGTTCACGCCCAAGCAGAGGCGTGAACACGAGGTCGCCGCTCTCAAGACCTTCCTCATGCAGCGACAGGTACGCCTGCTCACTGTTACTGGTGTGGCTGGCGTAGGCAAGACCCGCTTGAGCCTGGAGGTGCCGACTGCGCTCCGCTCCTGCTTCGCTGATGGGGTCTGCTTCGTCGATCTAGCCGTCCTCAGCGACCCTGGCCTGGTGCTTTCTACTCTTGTCGAGCGGCTTGAGATCAAAGATGGCGGCTGTGCAAGAGGACTCGGAATGAACGAAGCATCGTTGCCACTCACCGCCCTGAAAGACGGCTCAAAGAGCGCAGGCCCTCGAACGCTTTCCTGACCCGGACCGTGTTGCCGCTCTCCTGGCAAGGGGTTCATCCCCTTGAGCGATCAGATGTGCTGTCAGCGACAGCCCTGCGTGAAAGGAGGCCAGAGCCATGCCTACGTTGCACATACACCTGCTCGGCGACTTCCGCCTCATCTATGGCGAGGCGCCTGTTCGCACCATCAACGCGCCGCGCCTGCACGCCCTGCTGGCCTACCTCCTGCTGCATCGCGACGCACCCCAACCCCGCCACCACCTCGCCTTTGTGCTCTGGCCGGACACGACCGAGGCCCAGGCGCGCACCAACCTGCGCCAACTGCTGTACGACTTGAAGCAGGCGCTGCCCCAAGCCGACCTTTTCGTGCACACCGACGCCAAAACACTACAATGGCGTCCTGATGCGTCCTTTCGCCTCGATGTGGCCGAGTTTGAGGAGGCGCTGACAGGGGCCGATGTTGCGGAGCAAGAGCAGCAAAGGGATATGCACGCTTCACGAAAGGCGCTGGAGCAGGCCATCGCCCTCTACCACGGGGACCTGCTGCCCAGTTGCTACGACGACTGGATCCTGCCCGAACGCGAGCGCTTGCGCCAGGCGTTTACCGCGGCGCTGGAACGTTTGATGGTGCTCTTGGAAAGCCAGGGCGATCCGCGCGCGGCGATTGCCTACGCCCAGCGCCTGGTGCGCCACGACTCGCTGCGCGAGGAGACCTACCGCGCCTTGATGCGCCTGCACGCGGAGTGCGGCGACCGCGCGGCTGTAGTGCGTGTCTACCAAACCTGCACCAGCGTGCTTGAGCGCGAACTGGGGGTCGGGCCGAGCACGGCCACGCGGGAAGCCTATGCATACTTGCTGAAGGTGGATATACAGGCGCGGCCCCTGCTGCCCCCGATGCCCTCGACCACCAACCTGCCGGTCCAACTCACCAGTTTTGTCGGACGCCAGGCCGAGATGGCCGAGGTCAGAGGCTTGTTGCAGACCAGCCGCCTGTTGACGCTGAGTGGGCCGGGTGGGACCGGCAAGTCGCGCCTCGCCCTTGAGGTGGCGACTACGTTGTTGGATGAATATCTTCATGGGGTGTGGCTGGTCGAATTGGCACCCCTGGCCGATCCGGCGCTCGTCACCCAAACGATAGCTGCCACGCTGGGCGTGCGTGAGCAGCCCAGACGCCCTATCCAGGACGCGCTTCTCGATTATCTGCGCACGAAGACCATGCTGCTGATCCTGGATAACTGTGAGCACCTGATCGAGACCTGCGCACAGCTGGCTGATACCATGCTCCGCGCTGCTCCCGGCATGAAAATAGTGGTTAGCAGCCGGGAATCACTCGGCATCGCAGGTGAAACAGCGTATCGCGTGCCTTCGCTTCCGCTGCCGGACGTGCAAGCCCCGAGCCTCGACGCGCTTTCGCACAATGACTGCGTTCGTCTCTTCGTGGACCGCGCGCTGGCGGCATACCCGCGCTTCCGCCTCAAGGAAAAGAACGCGCTCGCGATCGCGGACATCTGCCGGCGGCTCGATGGCATCCCCTTAGCCCTGGAATTGGCCGCAGCGCGCGTCGCGGTCTTTTCACCGGAAGAAATCGCCTCGCGCCTGGATGATCGCTTCAGACTGCTGACGGGCGGGAGTCGCACCGCACTGGAGCGCCATCAGACCCTGCGCGCGCTGATTGACTGGAGTTACGATTTGCTCTCTGATGAAGAGCGAAGGGTGTTTCGTCACCTCGCGGTCTTTGCTGGCGGCTGGACGTTTGAGGCCGCGGAGGCGATCTGCTCTGAGCTGGATGTGCTCAAGCAGCTGACCCAATTGGTCAACAAGTCGCTGGTGATGGTGGACGAACAAGCAGAAGACACGCGTTATCGCTTGCCCGAGACCGTTCGGCAGTACGCGCGCGAGAAGTTGCTCGAGGCAGGCGAAGCGGAACAGATCCGCGATCGTCATGTGGCGTTTTTTATCCGCCTGGCAGAGGCAACCGAGCCGAAGTTGCGCGGCGCGGAGCAATTGGCGTGGCTAGACCGCGAGGAGACCGAACACGATAACATGCGCACGGCGCTGGCGTGGTCGCTGGAAAGCGGTAAAAGTGAGGGCGCGCTCCGCCTCGCCGGAGCTCTCGCCTATTTCTGGGAATTACGTGGCTATTGGAGTGAAGGACCAAAGTGGCTGAACGATGCCCTGGCGCCATCTTCGCGCGAGCAGAGTGGAAGGGCCGCAGCGGGAGAGATCTCTCACCCTTCCCGCGAGGAGATGGCACAGCGCGCCAAGGTGCTCTATGGGGCTGGGCGGCTCCGTTTTGCGTTACTCTTCGATCCGCATGTATCGCGCGCGATAGTCGAAGAGAGCTTACGCCTGTGGTGCGAGCTGGGAGACAAATGGTGGATGGCGGTGGCTCTGGAACACGTCGGATTCATGTTGACATTGGAGGGCGACGGCCAGACGGCGCGTGTTCGCCTGGAGGAGGGCGTGGCGCTGGCACGCCAGGTGGAGGATCGCTGGCCGCTGGCAGCGTGCCTGCTCCGCCTGGCCGGTTCTATGCGAACAGACAATGCTGCGGCGCGCCGGATTCGTGAGGAAGGAGTGGCAGTGGCGCGCAGCGTCGGAGACAAAAGTGTGTTCAGCCAGGGCTTGATTGGGTTGGTGACTGATCATCTCCTCGAAGGAAACGTTACCGCAGCCGCCCCCGTTGCCGAAGAGGCGCTGGCGGAAGCGCGCGCCATCGGGAGCGCTACCCACGTCATGCTCTCGTTGCTCCAGTTGGTTAGCATCACATGCTTCCAAGGCGAACGGGCACAGGCGAAGGGGTATTGTCTTCAGATACTGGCTTTCGCTCAAGAAACGGGATCCCCGCAATGGCTTATGTTGGTGCTCTTTGCTTTCGGTGTAGCGGCGTGCTTCAGTGGACAGCCGAGACGGGGTGCGCGCCTCTTAGTGGCAGCTGTAACGATGCTCCGCCAGCGCGGCATCACAATCAGTGACGAGAGCGAGCGTGACGTCATGGCACTCAGGCAAGCCCTGGAAAGGGCCCAGCAGCTCGACCCGGCAGCATTCGAGGCGGCGCGGGCCGAGGGCCAGCAGTTGACGCTGGAGCAGGCACTGGCGTTGGCGACAGAAAACGCAAGCCAGGATGCGCAGCTTCCCGGGTCCGGCCTCGGACCGAGTTCCGAGTAATCTTCCGCTTTCTCCAGCGAGGCAAAGAGTGAGACCGTAAGATCGCTCGCCTCCGTGCTCAACTCGAGGCTGAGCAGGCTAGCGGCGGCGTGAGTTGAAGGGCGGGCGATGACCCTGGGGGAGGCGCTCGCAGACGCTGGAGGCGGGAGAAGGGCGAGTAGTCTCGCCCTTTTTTGTTTTTTCTGCAGAAGCTGACGCTCATCGAACGCTCCAGCGAACGATTTTTTCACGCTGTCTGTGCTAGACTGGCGGTGGAATGGGAATGCGGACGGGTTTTGTCCGACTGGCGCTCATGACAACGCCATTGATAGCAGAGGAGACACGCAAGCATGGACAACGCCCAACCACCAGCTCGCACGCATCTGTTCATGGTGCGGGTATGGCTCGAAGACCTGGGAGAGGGGCAGACGGAGTGGCGGGGTGAAGTGCAAGAGGTGCTCAGCGGTGAGGTGCGCTACTTTCGCGATTGGCCGACGCTGGTCGCGTTGTTACAGGCGATGCTGCCACAGCAAGGAGGCGCAGGTTTGCCAGAGCGCTAGCTCAAGAACCAGGCAAAAGCCGCCTCAATGTGAGCCCCCAGTGTCCCAGTGGCGGTGACAGCGGGAGGGTGGCCCAGGCAAGAGGTCAACAATACTATCCCTAAGACGAAAGGAGGTGAGTCAGATGGCTAAAATCGAAATCAGCACTGTGATCAACCGGCCCGTCGAGGAGGTCTTTGCAGTGCTGAGCAACTATGAGAATAACCCGAAGTGGATCTCAGCAAGCATCGAAGCCAAGAAAACTTCGGAAGGGCCCATCGGCGTAGGCACCACGTGGCGCACAGTCGTCAAGTTTCTCGGTCGACGGATCGAAGGTGAAAATGAGGTCACCGAGTACGAGCCGAACCGGGGATACGCGGTGAAAAGCAAATCGGGGCCTTTCCCGGTTGAAAACGGGGTGACCTTCGAGCGCGTTGAAGGCGGTACGCGGGTCACCTTAACAACAGTGGCGGAACCGGGTGGCTTTTTCAAGCTGGCTGAGCCGCTCCTCGTGAGCATGGTCAAGCGACAGTTTGAAGCCGATTTCGTCAATCTGAAGGACCTGATGGAAGCCCACGCGCTCTGAGCGCCTGATGCCACCGGGCAAGAGGTGCAGTTTCGGATTTGTAGGCCACCCTCCCGTGTCCACTTTTTTGAATGTCGAAGGCTGGCAGCGGAAAAAGCGACACGAGCGACACGGTCTGGAGCTCACGCGACCCCATCGAAGCCTGCTCGCTTTCGGAGGTCTTTGCCCGGTCCGTACCTCGTTCTGGCAGCAGGACTCAAGAGAGTGAAGGAGTGAGGAGAAGGAAAAGAGCGATATTGCAGGGATTCGTCACCACTTCTTCGGCACCAGCTGGTGGCTTTCAGTCCTGCAAGTGGTCGGGGGAGGGGGCGCTGGTCTTTACGGCCGCGCTCATCTTCGGCAATGCCTGAACCAGGTTTCTGCATTTTTTTCTTGCAACAGAAAGGAAGATGAAAGTATGAGCCTGTCTAACATTCCCACGAGGCAGGAGTCTCAAGACGCTATGTCTCCGGAACACAACAAGCAGCTTGTGCTGCACTGGAAAGAGGAGCTCTGGAACAAACGCAACGTGAACATCGTCGAGGAACTGTGCGCCCCAGACTACGTCCTGCATATGAGTGGTCTGCCTACCCCTGGGCCAGTTCGAGGCCGCCAGGCACTCAAACACCTGATCGCCGCCTACTTCGCCGCCTTCGATGTGGATGACACGCCCGAGTTCCTCATCGCCGAGGGCGACCTGGTGGTCATCCACGATACTTACCGGCTCAAGCACAAGGGGGAGTTTCAGGGGGTCCCACCGACGGGGAAGGAAGCGACGGTGACCGGCACGGACATCTACCGGATGGTGGACGGCAAGATCGTGGAGCAGTGGGTCGAAGTGGACATGCTGGGCATGATGCACCAACTCGGCCTCCTGCCCACGCCAGGACACGGGGGAAGCTAGACGACAAGCTCGCCACAGCAGCAGAGACAGGAGCAATGAACAATTTCAGAAAGGAGAACATCACATGTCGACCGAAGACAACAAGGAGCTCGTGCGACAGTTCTTTGAGGAGGTCTTCAACGAAAGGAGGTTGGATCGGGCCGACGAGTTCGTCGCGCCGGACTACCTGGACCACGCTGCCGTGCCCGGGCAAGGGCCCGGCTTGGAGGGAGCGAAGCAGCAGCGCTGGGCGAGGTACTTTGCCGCCATCCCCGATTTGCACGCGACGATTGACGACATGGTGGCCGAGGGGGACAAGGTCGCGGTGCGCTTCACGGTCGAGGGCACGCAACAGGGGGAATTGCCGGGCGTCCCGCCCACCGGGAAGCACTTCCGGATCAGTGACTACTGCATCTACCGCCTGGCCGAGGGCAAGGTCGCGGAGAACTGGGAGCAGGCCGATATGCTGGGTTTGATGCAGCAACTCGGCGTCCTCCCTGCGCCAGGGCATGCGACAGCGTAAACCCAGCCAGGCTTGCCCAGCAGGTGGTCGTGTTTCTCTCAACTCTCGTTGTCTCTCTTAGTTTCATGCATGCAGGCATCCAAGAAAGGAACCAACACAGAAAGGAGTAATCAGCCATGTCTACCGAGGAAAATAAGGCGCTCGTCCGCCGCATTTTTGAAGAAGGCCTCAACCAGAACAACCCGAGCGTCTTCGACGAGTTGCTTGCCCCCGACTTTGTCATCTACGACGCGCCGCCCGGAATGCAGCACGGCCTCGAAGGGTTTCGCCAGGTCGTCGCGATGTTCCGCACGGCTTTCCCGGATATACATGTGACGTTTGAGCAGGAATTCGCCGACGGCGACTACGTGATCCATCGCGGTTACACGACCGGGACTCACCAAGGCGAATTTCAGGGCATTGCGCCGACGGGAAAGCAGGTCAAGATCAAGTCCATTGACATATGGCGCGTCGCGAACGGCAAGGCGGTGGAAAACTGGGTTCAAATGGACATGCTGGGTCTGATGCAGCAGCTCGGCGTTGTCCCTGCGCCAGGATCACATTAAGCCATATCATTCTTGACATCGGCGGGTCGTAGCCGTGGCGAATTAGCCAGCGAGCAATTTGCCAAGAATGCGCTTCTCAAGCGCACTTGCTCCCTTGTTAATTCGCCATGCTGATAGCCCATGGGCATCCAATATGTTATGACCAAGTGTCCACCAGGATAGGTCAGGCAATCCCCTCCAGATGAAATGTACTCTGAAGGGGAGCTCGAAAGGAGAAAAAAAGCCACCATGTCCGAGCAAGAGAATCTCAAAGTGGTCCCGCGCCAATGACGACGCGTTCAATGCGCACGACCTGGAGAAGCTCAGCCAGTTGTGGGCAGCGGACTTCCTGGCAGAACCGACTGGCGCGCCCGCCCCGTGGAACGGAGAGCAACACCGGATGTACCTCCAGGGGTACCTGACGGCCTTTCCGGATGCTCACCTTGACGTGACGCTTACGATCGCCCAGGGCGACTACGTCGTCGCGCACTGGACCGCCACCGGCACGCATACCGGGCCCCTGCCCACGCCGACCGGCGGGTCCATCCCGGCTACTGGAAAGCAGTTTGTGCTGAAGGGCAGTGACACCTACGAGTTGAAAGGCGGCAAAATCTTCCGGTTGTGGCAATTCGCAGACGGGGCCTCGCTTTTGGGCCAGTTAGGCTTGATGCCGCCTCTGTAGCCATCCATGACTTCACGGCAAGACGCGCTTCACATCCCATGCAAGTGAAGGAGAAAGTCGGCAGGTTTTTTCAACTCTCATGAGTGACGAGCCAAGCCGACTTTGGCCTGGTTCGTGATTCACACGTTGCCAACTTTTCGCCTATTAAAAACACTGTGCCAAGGCGCATCACCTGCGAGACCCGTACCAGCCTCCGCCTTCGGTAGCTTTTCTTCACCTGGCCGTAGATCAGGCTTGGCTCCACCTGCCACCGGCGTACGTTCCGTCCTCGACGACTTCCTGCGAGCCAGTGTCCAAAATGGGCCGTGAGAGCATAGAAATACACATTTAAGCCATCACTGGTAAAGAGTGGAATGCAGCCAGGGGCCAGGATCTGTCGGAGCGAGTGGATGAGCCGATGGGCCATGGTTTGTGTTCGGGGGCCGAGCTCAAGCACCGGAAGAATCTTGGTGAGGGGATCGATAGCCAGCCAGAGCCAGAGAATCTGGTTGGCGCTGCGGAGCCTGGTGCGTAGTTCATCCAACTGGAGATGCGGGAGCCAGAGGTTGAGGAAAGTGCGCTCGTGCAACGTCTGAGCGTGCTCGCCAGCGCGGGACAACCAGGTGGTGATGGTGGCTTGTCGGTAGCCGAAGACCCGCTCGGCGGCGGAAGCATCCAGTCCTTCGGCCAGCGCAGACAACACCACTGCGATCTGCTGAGAGGGAGTTTTCAGACGGTACAGGGGGGTATGGCGCCGAGCACTGAACGTGGTGCGGCAAGCCTGGCAGCGAAAGGTCTGGATGCGCTCGGCACGGCCATGTTTGCCATCTCCAACCAGCGCGTGGATCTGATCATCGGTGATGCCGACGTAGGGGCACTTCGGGTTGGGACAGGCGAAGCCTTCGGTGTTCACTCGCTTCGGGGCTCCCCGCTGGCTTTTCCCCTCGCGCCAGGGACGCGCAGGCGCCAGCTCTCCACCCGACGAGGGAGTAGAGGCCAGACGACAGGCGGGGCAATCGTCTGGGCAGCGGGGCTTCAGGAGACGGTGGAACGTAGTGCACTTGGCCCCGCCTCGTGAGGAGGATGGCTGGAGATCGAACCAGTCAAGACGCCAAAGCAGCGCCAGAGAGAAGAGGAGGCAGACCACGAGCAGGAATACAAACACTTGATGCGCCATCATCATCCTCGCTGTTTAAAATGGGAAGCACTCCATGCTTCCTTGAGAAGCAAGATTAAGGAGAGTCTATCGTGCTGTCAAGCGAGTGGGAGAGAAGTCCGAATTAGCCACCACCGTGAGAGGGAGTATCGGGCACCTGGCTGAAGCAGTTTGAGCAGCCCCAGAGCATGCCCGCTGACCGCCTGTGAGACGAAGGAGACGCCATCACCTCAGATGCCGGAAACGCAGCATCGCTCCGGCATCTTTTTCTGTCTGCGCTTCTTGGCACCAGCACAATGCTGGCGCCTTGCTCCGTCTGCCTCCGTCAGTGCATCCTTTAACGAGTGGAAGTGTTACCGATGACGGCCACATCTGGAGAAGGGTATGAGGGTTAGGTGGCATATACCTAGAACCAGAAGAGCAAACAGAAAGCCAGAGCTCCAGTGTGAGGCAGTGTCGTGGTCGGGAGAGAGGGGAACTTTCACCTCATTCTATCATATTTATAATGATACAAAGATAACGAAACACTCGGTTCTACAAGACACCATACGTGACAGGCAGACATATGAGGTCACCTTCCCTGTTCGAGAGGAGTATGCTGCATCGTGGGAAGCACAGGGGGGAGTGACCTCTCCCAGATACTCATAGTATGAAAGCAGGTACCAGGCTCATGAAAGACAGATCATGGCACATCGGGAAAACGATTCTCCCGTGTTTTCATTTCATAGTCTGCTTTCACAACGACAGCGGAAAGCCTTCTTAAAGAAAAATAGTGCAATGTAACTTAGCAATAGTCAATTGCACTATAAATCGACAGAACCGACGGGCGTCTGATGATCTGCAAGACGCCCAGCGTGACAGACAGACACGATCGGCCAGTTTGTCTTCAGAGCGTTTGGTTGTTTTCTTCTGGTGTGTCGTTTTTCAAGAACGGATGGTCCAAGTAGGATAGGCGGCTGGCGAGGTACCGCTCTCGCGGCCTTTTCCATCCGCCCTCCTCAGAACCGACCGTACGAGTTTCCAGGTAGTCGGCTCGCCAGTTTCCGCTTCTCTCCCTTTGGCCTCTCCGCATTTCGCGTCGCCGCATCGGGTTCAAGCGGTTCCCCTGTGCCCCTTCGCCCTGCGGACGACCTTCTCGTCCT
>WNFA01009756.1_pt1 | contig 12400 bp, 9 predicted proteins | sample 5400481 | NCBI WGS metagenome assembly WNFA01 (sample SAMN13153340, study PRJNA577476) | soil metagenome | isolation source: 120 cm saprolite under Douglas fir tree site 2 hole 1 replicate 2 | place: USA:California | collected 2015-04-18
GCGCGTTCCCTCGTTTCGGCGAGCGCCATGCTGACTTGCATCTCGGACTGCCGCTGGAAAGCGCCCAGGGCGGCGTTGACCGCGCTCTGCACCAGCGCCTGCACTTCCGCGGACCGCGCATCCAGTTTCAAGAGCGCTTCCTGCGTAACCGCATGGGTACCCGCAAGCATTTGTTCATAGCGCCGCTCCACGGCGCGGGCCGTGGCGCCCGCAAATTCATTGGCGGCTTGGGTGACGGCTTCATTCATCCTTGCGTGGATTTGCGGCTCGATCTCGCGCGACATTTTGTCCACAAATTCCTGGGACTTCGCCAGTTCACGGCGCAAGTCCGCCGCCTGTTTTTCGAGCCGCTGCGCCAGCTCTTCGGCCTGTCCCCGGTACATCTCCATCTGCTCTTTCCAATGCGAGGCGATTTCGGCGGCTAGATCGTCCTTCGAAGGGAGTTTCAGCGATTGAATTCTCGCTGGAAACAGTTCCTCGATCTCGCGGATGCTCGAGAGCCGCACGTCATCGATTTTGCAAAGAGCCTGCCTGACGGCTTCGTCCACCTGTTTGGCGACTGCCGCCTGCGCGGCTTCCTCCGCGGCCTGCCGCAGCTTTCCTTGCAGCGCCGCTACGAGACCATCCGGCGTGATGACCACGCGGCGTGGCTTCGCCGTTTCCGTCTCTGCAGCAACAGGCGATTCGGAAGCCGGGGGGGACGGAGAAGGAAACGTGGCGACGTCGGCCATTCTTGGTTCCGTCCGCGCTGGCGGTTCATCGGGGCTAACCGTGATCTCTGAAGGCACCAGCGCGGGAGCAACTGCAGTTCCGAATTGCGGCATTGTCGGGCTCATTTTTCCAGCCGAAAGCCAATCCTGCGGCGGTACCGCGATGCCCCAGACATTTCCCGGGGTTTCCAATTCCACGCCCACTTGCTGCAATTCGCGCGCACTGTGAGAAACGTGGATGGACTTCACTTTCGCGCGCATAGACGGAGGCTTCGGTTCGACGTTCAAGCCCACCACCTGCATTGTCACCCACGTTCCCACTCCATAGTCGTGCCTGGAGGGATAACGGCATCCGTGGAGGTTGAGGCTGGTGGAGACAGTTCTCTCGACGAACGGTTCGCCCATGCGGTTCTGGCCAAAAATGATCAGCGGGATGGAACGATCAATTCGAGTGCTGCGGCGCGCGTCTTCGCCATTCATGTTGCGTGGAGCGCTGGCGAGATTGGACTGGCTCACATCTCCTCCGGGAAAATTAAGTTCCGAATCTTATTCCGATTGGGACACACCCGAACTGATGAAGGAACTCGTTCGCAAAGACGCATTGCCGCCTCGCCCGCGTGGCAATCTTCAACGCGGCTGTCAGGGATTGGCAATCCTTGCGACCCCACGCGGGTGATGTTAGCCGAAGCTCGCGCGCTTGTCGATGTCTCAATTGGTTTTTCTTGAGTCGCCGCGCCGGTTTTGCGGAGCAGCGCTAGAAGAGGCGACGATTTCCCTCAACTCTGGTGGGCATGAGGGAGAACGGGCAGTTTCAACGCATGCAAAATCCCTCAGCAAAACGCGACGCCGCCATCCACGTTAATCGACTGTCCTGTGATCGCGCTCGATTGATCTGAGCAGAGAAATAGCGCGGCCCGGGCAATCTCTTCCGCCGTTTGTGCACGGCCTTGTAGCAAGCCATTCAGAAATCCAGCCAGTTGTTCTTCCGCGCTCACACCCATTTTCTTCGCAAGCACCGCGCCCAGTTCCTTGGACATCTGTGTCTCCGTCACGGGCCCGGGGCAGATGGCGTTCACGCGCACGCCTTTGCGCGCTCCTTCCGCCGCGGCAACGCGCGTCAGCCCCAGCATCCCCGCTTTTGCCGCCGCGTAAGCCGAGCCCCACGAGTATGCGGCCTTGGCCGAGAGGCTCGACATGTTAAGGATCACGCCGGATTTCCGCGCGTACATCTCTGGAAGCACCAATTTGGACAACAGAAATGCCGCTCGTAGATGGATCGAAATTACTTTGTCGAATTCCGCCAGCGGATAGTCTTCCACCGCAACCACCGGGCCGTAGTGCCCCGCATTGTTCACGAGGATGTTGATTCCGCCGAATTTTTCGCGGCACGCCGCGACGATGTGCGCGCACTCGGCCTCCTGCGTCAAGTCGGCCGCCGCAAAACCGGCCCGTCCGCCGGTTTTGGAGACTTCTTCGGCCGTCGCGCTGAGTTCTTTCTGCGTGCGCGCCGTCAAAAAAACCGCCGCGCCTTCCTTCGCGAAAAGATGTGCGATGGCGCGGCCAATCCCGCGTCCCGAGCCGGTAATCAGCGCAACGCGATCCTTGAGTTCCATAAGGGAAATGAGGATAGAGGGAAGCGGGAAAGGAGGCAAGCCACCTGGCTCAAGATTCAGTTGCGCGCCCCTGAATACTAAAGAGGGAGGATTCCGCGCTTCCCCGTGAATCACCGTTCTGGTTCGTTCCCATGTTCGTCGCTACTCCCATTTCTTGACGTGGTCCCAATGCGTTTGATAATTTTCCTTCCGGCCGCGGCAGAGCAGGATCGGCCGGGTTTCATAATAAAGGGCGTAGGGGTTCTCGATGCCAGCGGCAACCGTCACACTTTCGTAGCCGGATCTCACGTCTTCGATCGTTGCTCCGATCCGAATCACGATCTCGCCTGTGTAGTTTCGCGGCCCCCACAGAAAGTAATTTTGATGGCCGCTGATGGCTTTGGGCAACCCGTATTTCGGCCCGAAAAAGTCGATCGCCGCAGCTTCGCAATAATTGTTGGTGAAAATGGCTGTCTTTGCTCGTTCCTCCGGCGTCAGTGTCTGATAGACGCGCGCTACCGCCTGCACCATCTCCTGCCAGTTGAATTCGTCCGCATAGTACTGCGGCAGCGCCGCCCCCATGTGGCTCTGTTCGGAGCGGGGGATGGTAAATGGCAAGTGTTCCTGAAATCTCAGGTAACCATCAACGGGCAATACGGGAAGAAAGGCTGGCAGGAGCAGCAGCACGCCGACGATGAGCCAAGTGAATGCCAGCGGCCTCAGAGCCGCGCGCACTCGTGGCCTTCCCTCGAAAAATGACGTTGCAAGCAAGCGCTCGGCCGCTACCGCGCCTCCGGCGAGCACAATGCAATAGACCGGCGCGGAATAGTAATTTTTCCCGTGCGCCATTAAAAAGAACGCGATGGTAATGACAAAGGCCCAGCCAAATGTACGGAAGTGTCTCGCATTTGGTGACAACAAATAAAAAAGGAGCCCGGCAAGCCAGAAAGGAAAGCTCACTGGGCCCATGACCAGAATCTGTTGCGCAAGAAACGCAAGCGGAGAAAGCACCACGTCTTTTCCCGAAGCACGGATGTTGTGCATCAGCTCGAGGAACGGCCAGTGATGGTGAATGTTCCAGAGAAGATTTGGCAGAAAGATCAAAAGCGCCACGCCACCACCGGCGAAGAGCCACGGCGTGAGCAGCAGTTTACAATGCGGTGAAAGCAGCAAACCAGCGAGCAGCCCAAAGGCGAAAACGGCGATCGAATATTTGTTTTGCAGGCCGAGACCAGCGATCGCCCCGAAAGCAAGCCAAAGCCTCGAATTTCCGGTTTTGATCATCCGCAGGATGACAAACGCGCAGCCCGTCCAGAAAATGGGCTCCAGCGCATTCATGGCGAACTGGTGATCGATGACGTACCACACCGGGGGCGTAACGCTCAGGACGGCGGCCAGTACTGTGCCAAATCGGCCAGCCCCCAATTCCCGCGCAAACGCAGCGGTCAGTACGATGCGCGCAGTCCCCGCAAGCGCCGGCCAGAATAGAAGCGCGGGCAGCGACGTCCCCAGGGTATGCCGCGCAACCCAGCCCAGCGCCGCAATCAACGGTGGCTGGTCCACGTAGCCCCAATCCAGATGCTCCGAGCACGCCAAGTAATAGAGGGCGTCGCGAAAATACCCATAACGCGTCGCAGTCAGCAGGTGCAGCAGAAAATAAATGGCCGCGACAATAAACACCCAGCGCGAGAGCGGGCTTTCGTGCGAACTCTCGTTCGTTTGGGTGCCGTTCATGGCCCGAGAGGATACCAGTTCTGTGTTTGTCATGCGGGGAGTGATACCAAACGCGGCCTGGGCATTCAACAAGCAGGGGACAAGCGGGCCGCTGCCAGGGACAACCGGGTTTGGTGCCGCGCATCACGATGAGAGATTCAGCCGGCTTCCGTGTATTAGCCGCTGGTCTTCAGCTTCCCCAGCATGTGATGGACGAACTCGGTAATCTCGTCTTGACTGAAGGTGTGGCGGTTGACCGGCTTCTGGCCGACGGCGCGGTACGCCAGCCGCCTTGACGACTGCTCCACGAGGTCAAACACAATGGTCCCTTCGCGGTACCTAATATTTTCGTAACCAACGACTGGCGGACCCCAGCCCCACGATTCCCAGCATCCATACGGTCCGCAAACGACTCCCGGATAGGAACTCGGGTAGACGCGCTGCAGGGTAACGTCATGCTTGCGCACCGCCAGGTGGTATTCCACGAGAAAATCCGCATCGCGGGGGTCGCTCACCTGCCGTAACCCTTTGGACGATAACGTCTGCTCGATGGCGATGCGAACGCGCTCGCGCACCATATCATTGCTGCCGTAAGGATCGCGCGCGATGTTTTCTCTCCGCGAAATCACATCACGCGAAATAACGGGACGCCGGTCCTCGTCCCTGGGCGCCGCCATCGGCCGCCACGCCCACGTGCTCCCTTTGTGCACGGGAATGCCCGGATCGCGGGTCACCTCGATGTGCTCGTCGCATCCAGCAAACAGCAACCCGCAAATCAAAACCGTAGCCGCCAGAAGTGGCGATTTTCCTATGCCATTCGTAAAATTCTTCATCAGACCGTCCTCCAGAACGGACACAGTCTCCTACGCATTAAACACGGCATGGCTGGAAGAGTTGCGGTGGAAGGCGTCTTGGAAAGCGAGCGATTCTCTGCGAATCAAACGGACGGAGCCTTCCAGTCCGCAGGTGGAAAAACGACCGGCCAGAACTTGGGGTTGGGCGCGTCGAATTCGAACGCCACGGAAAAATACTCCGATGCCGTGTCGTCCACGCGAATAACCCGGCACTTTTGCTCTGCTTGGTTCTGCGGGTTCACCAGAAGCATGGGCTGGCCAAGTTGCACGTCCATTTTCATCTTCAGCAAGCCGCCGTGCGCGTTGACCACCTGCGTCAGCGCCTCTTCCCGGCGCGCATGGCGCTGGGTGTCCTCGGCGATCACCGTGACTTTCATCTGCAGCATCACACGCTCGCTTCGCCGGCGATCGCTCGGATTAGAAGGTCTATCCATCTGGCTCCTGATTAAAGTGAATTGTACCCGTACCACTCCTAGGTAAGGGGGTTTCGATTGGCGTTAGTTGCTTAAAATGCGGCCAGTCCGAATCGGGATGCCAGACTAGGCTTGGCGAGAATTCAGCAGGGACTCCAGCCGGGCTTTCACCGCCGGCCATTCGGAATCGACGATGCTGAAGTAAACCGTGTGGCGGATGCGCCCGTTCGCCGCGATCATGTGGTTTCGAAAGATTCCCTCTTCTCGCGCCCCGATGCGCAGAATCGCCGCACGCGATTTCTCGTTCAGCGAATCCGTTTTAAGTTCCACTCGGATGCAGCCCAGCGTTTCGAACGCGTGTTTTAGCAGTAGGTACTTGGCCTCGGTATTTACCGCCGAGCGCTGCCACTCGCGCGCCACCCACGTCCAGCCAATCTCCACGCGGCGGTGCGTGGGGTCGATGTTGCCGTAGCGCGTGCTCCCGATAGCGCGCCCCGTGGCTTTCTCAATCAGGGCAAATGGCAGTGACACTCCTCGTTCCTGTTCCTGGAGCGCGGTCTCGATGTACGCCGCCATCTCCTCCACGGTTCGAACGGGCACGGGAATCCACCGCCACAATTCCTCTTCCAGGCCAAACTGAGCCAGCCCTGCCAGATGCGCCTTCGCCAGCGGCTCCAGCCGCACATGACTTCCTTCCAGCATGACCGGCGCAACGTTCATTTCATCTGCCATAGCGCGTTCATTTTAGGTACAGCCCTTCTCGTTCAGCGAGCACCAATTTGGCCAAATGCCGCCTGCCGGCGTCTCTTCTAAGGAAACGGGATGCAGGCAAGCCGCGGCATAAGGTATGATAGAGTCTTCAAGAATTATTTATTTAGGATGACAATGCCGACTGCAACGAATGGAAAAGTTTTGCTGAGGGTCAGGCCCCGGGGATTTTGTGCCGGTGTCGTGCGCGCGGTGGACATCGTCGAACTGGCGCTGGAAGCCTACGGCGCGCCCGTCTACGTGCACCACGAAATCGTCCACAATACCTACGTCGTCGAGCAGTTACGCCGCCGCGGTGCGATCTTCGTGGAAACCATCGAAGAGGTGCCCCATGGCGCGGTGCTGGTTTTCAGCGCCCACGGCGTGCCGCCCACGGTCCGCGATGAAGCCAAGTCGCGCGCCCTGAAAGTCATTGACGCCACTTGCCCGCTGGTGACCAAGGTCCACCTGGAAGCGCTCAAGTTTGCTCGCGAAAAGCGCACCATCATCCTTATCGGCCACAAGGACCATCAGGAGATCGTCGGCACCTCCGGCGAAGCCCCCGACCGCACCATCGTTGTGGACTCCGTCGCCGCCGTGGACGCGCTCGAAGTCAACGATCCGCTGAAGCTCTCTTTCCTCACGCAAACGACTCTGAGCCTCTATGACACGCAGGAAATCGTGGCCCGTCTGCGCCACAAATTTCCCGCCATCCAGGGCCCGGCCAGCGACGACATTTGCTACGCCACGCAGAATCGCCAGGAAGCCGTCGAGCAAGTCGCCAAGGACGTGGACCTGATCCTCGTGGTTGGCTCACCCAACAGTTCCAATTCCAACCGCTTGGTGGAAGTCGCCCAGCGCAGCGGCGTCAAAGCGCAATTGATTGACTCAGCGAAAGACATCGACGTGAAATGGCTCGAAGGCATTGCGCGTGTCGGCTTGACCGCGGGCGCATCCGCTCCCGAGGTCCTCGTAGAACAAGTGAGCGAGCGGCTGGCAGAGTTCGGATTTACGGACCAGCGCGATCTCGACCTAATCGATGAAGATGTGCGCTTCACGCTGCCGCCGGAATTGGCGACCATCGCCCCGGCGCCGCGCCGGTAACGATTTTGCAGTTGGCAGTAGCCGGCATTTGCGAGTGTTTTGCATCCGGGGTTGACTGAGGGGCGTTCGTGGAATCGCCCGCTCGTCTGTGGCCTGACGCGGTACACGGGGAATTCAATACAAGGAGCCAGACCTTGGCGGTCAAAATCGTCCGTCAGCCGAAGAAAATTGCCCTGATTGGCGCGCCTTCGAGCGCCGCCGCCTTCTCCGCGGGCAGCGAGAAAGCTCCCGCCGCCCTGCGTGCCGCGGGAATCGGCGAAAAGCTCCAGGCCATCGGTTACGAAGTGACGGATTACGGCGATTGTGCGCCCCGGCTCTTCGCGGACGACGAAGAACACAGGCGCGCACGCAACCTAGCGGAAATCGTTGCCGGTCTTAACGATTTGAAGACCCGCGCGGAAATCGCCGTGAAAAGCGGCGCTCTCGTACTCGTGCTCGGTGGCGATTGCGCGCAGGTGATTGGACTCCTGACTGGTGTGCGCCGTTACCATAAACATGTGAATCTGCTGTGGTTCGATCGCGACGCGGATTTGAACACGCCCGCTTCCACTCCCTCGGGCCGCATTGACGGAATGGTTGTCGCTCACATCATCGGCAAAGGCGCGCCGGAGCTGGTGCGCTTCTGGAGCGACGCGCCGCTCGTGCGCGAGCCGGATGTTACCCTCTTCGGGCTCGAACGCATCGATCCCCCTGAGCAGGAGTTCCTCGCCAAATCCCCGATGCGGCATATCGACGCTGCGGATATTCTGCTGAGGGGCGCTGCAAAAGCCGCCCACGATGCGCTGGTTCAAGTCCATGCCGACGCTCGCGAATTTGTCCTGCACCTCGATATCGACGTCGTCGCCCAAGAAGATTTTCCGGCCGTGAACGTTCCCGGCAGCGGTGGCCTGGGCCTGGACGATGTTCGAACCGCCTTCGTCGAGTTCTTGGCCTGGACGTCGCGCAATACAATCCGGACAAAGATCCGGACGGCAGCGGCGCAGGCAAACTCGTCGATCTGCTGGTCGAAGCGCTCTCCGCTCGCCTCGAGGCGCTAACCGCACCCCCCGCGGACTCCTCCGCGAGTTCCGCCGAAGTCTCTTCCTCGGAAACGACCGCGTAGACGGTTTCCCAAACTCCGCAAAGCGTCCGATCGAAAACCCCGCACTCTTTCAACTGCATGGAATGGAAGTGAACGCGCCGGTCAGGAGGCCGCAGCGGCGCGCTTGCGCAGATAACGCGCCAGCCCCAGAAAAGACAGATTGAGCCCCGCATTGAAGACGTAGTGTTCCACTTCCTCTGCGGGAAGGTACTCTGCGATTTCACCCCGGGCAGCGGCCATGAAGGAAGCCAGTGCCGCGGATTCGTCTAAGGCGGATCGCATGCTTTTCTCGGCCATCTCGGCCCATTTGTGCAGCCGTTCGCGAAACAGCAGTACATGCTCGGCCGGATTTCCGGAGAATCCGAAGTGCGTGAGAAAGAGGCGCGCGGGTTTGCGTTCCAGGATCGCGGTGAAAGAATTTTCCCAAATCTCCAGATCAATGTCCGGTGGCGGAGTAGCGGGCATCACGTAGGAATGGCCCTCGATACGCACACCGGTGGTGTCGCCCACGAAAGCGACACTCTCGCTGTGATCGAAGTAGCTGACGTGATGCGAAGCGTGGCCCGGCGTATAAACGACTTCAAGTTTGCTCGAGCCGAGCGTGAGCGTTTCGCCCCCTTCGAGGATGCGAAGATTTTCCGCCGGGACGGGAAGAGTCTCACCAAAAAGTTGGTGCAGATCGTTGGGCCAGAGCCTCAGGGCGCTGGCCAGCAGCTTCGAAGGGTCGGCCATGTGCGGCGCACCATTCTTATGCACGTAAACCGCGAGCCGCGGATTTTCCCGCACCAGTGCGCCGCTCGCCCCGGCATGATCGAGATGAATGTGGGTGAGCAGAAGGGCGTCGAGATCTCTCACGGAGAGGCCGCGGGCGTGCAACTGCTTGCGCAGCGTTTCGATCGTCGAGCCCGGGCCGGGATCCACGATCGCGCGGTGGCCCTCCGATTCGAGCAGCGCTGCAGCGATGGAGCGCGCGTGTCCCATCCACTGGTTGTCGAGCGTGGTGATGCCAAGCATAAGTAGAGCAGTGTAGCGCAAGTGCAACGACTCGTGCCGTTCCAGCAATGTTTCCCGTGTGCGGCAAGCAAGCCAATTCAAATGCGAGCGGGGAAGGAAAAGGAAGGAAACAGTTGCGGCGAAAGGGAATTGTGGAATAACCTTACGGCACCGTGCACTGCTCTTTTTTGTGGATTCTCCGGGTCCAGAAATAGACGTTGGTTGAGGTGCCTGCGGAGCTTGCGAGCAACGAGTTCGAGAACCGCGCAACGTCTTGCGCGTCCGCCGATAAGCGGGCAGGGCCGCGGCGGGAACATCAAATCAAACGGGATTAGTAAAGATTGGGACTAATTTCTCTGAGGGAGGAAAGTGATGCGCAAGTCGTGCCTTGCATTGGCGATGAGTGCGTTCTTGGCTTTGCCGTTGTTTGCCCAACAAAAGAGCAGCGGGACAAATGATGGGAACATGGGGACGGCCGTGGCGAAGAGCGCTCCGGCGAGTTCCGCGCCAAAAAATTTCAGCGTTGTGCGCATGAATGGCATGTTTGCATTGTCGGCTGCGCCGCGTCCCACGCCGTTCCCGGGACCTGCAGCAGCCACCGAGGATACACGTCCGCCCGGAAGGCTGGTGCCTAGGTATGAAATTGCCGGCATGTTTGACTACATTAATTTTGCCCCCGGCGACCCCTTCGCGAATTTCAATAGCCTGGGCGGATCGGCCTCGTTCACATACAATGCCTCAAAATGGCTGGGCCTGACAGCGGAAGTAGGAGAGCATCGGTTTAAGCGGAATATCTTTCCCCTCACTGGCAACAATACGCCGGCCTCTGACAGCTTGACCACCTACCTGTTTGGCCCACGGCTGAATTTGCGGAAGTTTGACCACTTCGTTCCCTTTGCCGAATTCCTCGCTGGCGGTACTTATGGCGGGAATCAACTTACGGGACTCTCGGGAGGACAGGGACAGAATGCCTTTGCGATCGCCGCCGGCGGCGGGGTGGACGTGGTGCTAACGAAGAACCTCGCCTGGCGCTTTGCGCAATTCGACTACTTGATGACCACGCACTCGGGCCCGGCGCTTGGCGCGAGCGGGCGGCAAAACAATTTCCGTGCGGCGACCGGCCTCGTGCTGCGCTTCGGGATTCCGAATCCGCCGCCGCCCCCGAATCATTCGCCGGTAGCGGCCTGCTCCGTGGACCCGGCGTCGGTCTATGCGGGCTCAGGCGGCACTGTGACGGTGCACGTAAACGCCAGCGACCCGGACAACGATTCGTTGACCTATAGCTATTCGGCGACCGGCGGATCCGTGGAAGGCACCGGCCCAGAGGCGCGCTGGAGTTCGACTGGCGCGGCCGTTGGCTCTTACACCGTGAATGTCAAGGTGGACGACGGCAAGGGCGGCACGGCGTCCTGCTCCGCTGACATTAGAGTAGAAGAGAAGCCCAATCATCCACCGACGGCCTCCTTGTCCGTGGAGCGCAGCCCGATTCTGCCGGGCGAGCGGACGGGCGTCACCTGCAACGGGAGCGATCCGGACAATGACCCGCTGACCTACTCCTACACCACCACCGGCGGACAGATTGTCGGCAGCGGTTCGAACGTGCAGTTCGATTCGACCGGCCTCCAGCCGGGATCCTACACCGTGAATTGCTCCGTGAACGACGGACGCGGCGCCTCTGCCGACGCTTCGGGCAAAGTGGAAGTAAAGGAGCCTCCGCAGATCAAGCAATTGGAAGCCAAGCTGGCGCTGCACAGCATCTACTTCCCGACGGCGCAGCCGACTGTTGCCAAACCCAGCGGCGGCTTGGCCCCGAGTCAGGCGGCGACACTGGATACGCTGGCCAGCGACTTCTTGCAGTATCTCAAGTACCGGCCGGACGCTCACTTGATCCTCGAGGGCCACGCGGACGTTCGCGGTGCCAAAGACTACAACGTGAAGCTCTCCGAGCGCCGCGTGGAACGCACCAAAAGCTACCTGGTGGAAAAGGGCGTCCCCGCGGATCACATCGAAACCAAGGCGTTTGGCTTCGAAAAGAACATGACCTCCGAGGAGGTTAAGCAACTGATCGAAGCGGATCCCGATTTGAGCGCTGCGGAAAAGCAGAAGATTCTGAAAAACCTGCTGACCGTGCGCCTTGCCAACAACCGCCGCGTGGACGTCACCCTCAGCACCACGGGCGAACAGTCCGTTCGCCGCTTCCCCTTCAATGCGAAAGATGCTCTGACTTTGCTTAGCAGAGCCGGAGGAGAAACCGGGAAGACCGGAAAAACCGGAACGACCGGAAAGGCCAAGACGCCAGCTCCCGCGCCGAAGAAGAAGACCAATCCATAGGCGATAGCCGTCTCGCGCCGGGGGAACCTCGTGCCTCCGGACGAGTGATCCGACACGAGTATTCGAAATACAGAAACGGGCTCTTCGAGCAACTCTCGAAGGGCCCGTTTCTTTGTTCTGGGAAGAGGCCCAGGATAGGGAAGGGCGGCATTCCGGATCAGCGCCAGCGGAATTTTTGACCGCTGTTTTCCCAAAAGGGAATTGACCCGTTCTATTTTTGCAAGTTATAGAAAATAAACCATCTACGGATTGTCATGCCGGGAAGCGAGGCGCAGATATTCACAGCGCTTCCCAAACTGGGACTTGCCTTCGAGATACTAGATTAGCTAATGTATTGGTTTATGAATAGAGTTGGAAGGGTTTCCTGAAATGGAATCTAATCTGCAAGTAAGAGCGGGAAGCCGGAAACTTTAGGATTTCCACTATGAGCGAAGAAGCCGCTGTCCGCCGCGAAGTTGCCCCCATGAACCTCCTCATCGTGGATGACGAGCTCGCCATCCGCGAGACGTGCGCGGTCGTCGCCGAGCAGTGCGGGATGAAGGCTACCGGGGTGGCTACGGCGGAGGAAGCCTTGGAGGTCCTGGAGCATTCCGCGGTGGACATTCTGCTGACCGATTTGAAGTTGCCTCAGGCCAACGGCGTGGAACTTCTCAAAGTGGTTCACGATCTGCACCCTCAGGTCACCGTCGTGGTGCTCACGCAATACGGCACCATCGAATCGGCCGTGGAAGTTACCCGCATGGGGGCTGTGGATTATGTGACCAAACCCTTCCGCATCGAAGAGCTTCGTTCGCGGCTCGAGCGCGTGGCGCGTGCCGTCGAGCTCCAGCAGGAAAACACTCTGTTGCGGGAACAGTTGCGG
>WNFA01003926.1_pt1 | contig 12398 bp, 10 predicted proteins | sample 5400481 | NCBI WGS metagenome assembly WNFA01 (sample SAMN13153340, study PRJNA577476) | soil metagenome | isolation source: 120 cm saprolite under Douglas fir tree site 2 hole 1 replicate 2 | place: USA:California | collected 2015-04-18
TAACGGCGTATACCACAATTTTTCCCATCCATCTATGACGATCATGAGGCATTACACCAACGTATTGTGAAAGCAATCCAGGCAGAAGGGATAGACTACAGCGAGTCGGTTGATACCTACGGCACACAAGGTTATAGCGCAGGAGGTTTCATTGTCGTCAGACCAGATCAACGGCGTGCTCCCAGACCTGGCGCTCCTCGACATTCGGGTCGTTCTGGATGGCGCTTTCTCGATCAAAGAGCATAGTTGCCCTCTCCTCCGGGTCATAGCTCGGCCAGGTGGGCAGTTCCGGGGTATTGGGATCGCCGTGGCGAGCAAAAGCAATCCAGGCCCGTTGCATCTGCTGAGCCAGCTGCAGCCGTTCGGGCGCGTTGCCCGCCATCCGGTCTACCATAGCCATGGGACTCGCCACCAGGTTCCAGACAAAGAGCCTGTCCACGGTATGGGCCGCTCCGCCAAATAGTGGTGAGTGCCAATCAAAGCGATAGGCCCAGACGGGCGCTCCCTGTTTTGCCTGGGCTTCCGCGAGCTGGATAGCCGGGAATATGAAATGGTCGAAGGTCAGCAGGGAGAGAAGTTGCTTTAAGAGTGGCTGTCCGGCTGGTTTTTCTTGCAGGTAGAGAGGCGCAACCTCAGCCCAGGCAGTGCCAATTTGCTGCTTGCACCGTTGGATGAGCATCTCTTCATCCTCCTCTCGCCAGGTTGGATCAGCGAAGGGATAGAAGAGGCATTCATCCTTCGTTGTCCCGATCACGAGCGGAATGTGTTTCGCCGCGCCGTTGGCTACGACTTGCAGAGGAGGTTGGGGCAGAATGACCCCATCGATCACCGGCGCAAAATGAATCGCATTGCCAGCCCCCGTTGTTCCTCGCCAGTCGGGAAGAGCGGAGGCTGCCTCGACCAGCCGTTCTGCCGGGATCTGCTCTAAGGTGGAAAGAGCCTCCAGTCTCACATCCAGGATCTTGAGGAATTCGCGAGCAATGGTGGTGGCCTCGGTGCTGCTCCTGACCGTCTGCGCAGCTCCGCTTTGCAGGATTGCCTGCTGGAACAAACCCTGGGCAGTAGGGAGCGCCAGCAACGTAGCGATGCTCATTGCCCCTGCCGACTCGCCAAAAACCGTCACGCGGTCAGGGTCGCCGCCAAAGGCGGCAATATTTTTCTGGACCCACTGTAAGGCTGCTACCTGGTCCAGGAGGCCGCAGTTGCCGGAGGCTGCATATGCCTCACCACCAGGCTCAGAGAGATGCAGGAAGCCGAGTGATCCCAGGCGGTAGTTGAGCGTGACCATCACCACATCGCCGTGCGCGGCAAAGGGCGTTCCGTCATGGAAGGAGCCTGAGCCAATCTCAAAGCCGCCACCGTGAATCCAGACCAGGACCGGGCGCAGCTTCTCGTCGGCTCCCGGAGACCAGATATTCAGCATGAGACAATCCTCACTCATCGACAGGCGACGGCCAGCAAGCTTCTGTATTGCTGACGACTGCATGGCCACTGGCCCAAATTGCGTCGCCTGGCGAATGCCGGGCCATGCTTCAGGAGGCTGTGGTGGGTGAAAGCGCAGCGCCCCCAGCGGCGGCTTTGCATAGGGAATGCCCTTCCAGCTAGACACCGCGTCTTCCTGTGCCCCTTCTACCTTTCCGTACTGCGTTTCGACAAGTGTACTGGACATGATCTTTTCCCTTTTCATTTTCACAAGTTACGTTGAGCTGCATACGAAGCGGACAACATAATGCACGAATAAGTGTGCATTATGATTCCTTCTGCTGTCCCGGTTCGGACGCACTCGTTGAGTGCTCCGCCGCGAGCAGTTGCTTCACAAGCTCGCGCGCCTTGTCAAGTGTGACGCCTGATTTTCGCAGGACCTGGCCGCCAGGCTCCCCTTCTTCGCGCAGCAGGCCCAGCAGCAGGTGCTCTGTTCCAAGATAGTGATGGCCGAGGGATCGCGCCTCCTGTACCGCCAGCTCGATACTCTCCTTCCCCTGCGCTGTCATCCCAACCTGGCCGTCACCCACCGGCTGCTCCCCCGCCGGGTGCAACGTTTCAATCTGCGCCCGCACCTCGCTCGGCTGCACCTGGAACTGGGCCAGCGCCTTGACCGCAATTCCCTCACCATCGCTCATGATCGCCAGCAGCACATGCTCTGTGCCAACGCCGTTGTGATGATACCGGCGCGCTTCCTCAATTGCCAGTGACAACACTTTGCGAGCCTGGTCGGTAAACTTATCACCAAACTGGTTCTTTGATGCTATGTTTACCACAACCCGTTGACTCTCAAGGAATTTCTCCAGATCTGCCGGAGTGAAGCGAAATTCGCCTGCGATGCGATACGCGGTCAATTCTCCGCGCATGATCAACCGTCTTACAGTCACCGCGTCGATGCGCAGCAGCTCTGCTACTTCTTCTGTCGTCATAAGACGTTCCATGGATATCTCCTTGATACTATCGATAATATTAACAGAATTGAACATATTATAAATTGCTTTGAAGTAATATGCAATCTTTGGGAATATTTGAGCGTTCTTCAAATTTTACAGTGCTTTATCAACCTTGATTTAAAGGGTAGAAATGTAGGGGCCACACAGTCCCCCAGACTGCGTCCACGTGCTCGATAAATCTGCACTCTACGCGGTCGCTCTGCTGACCAGGCTCACCCATCAATTGACTGAGATCCACTCATCATTCTTCTGGCGGGCCTGCGGCCCGCTTGGGGAGGAGAGAGTGAGCGAGGACACCTCGCGCTCCGGCAGGAGACTTCGTCCCCTGCACCCCTATTTCTGAGTGAATCTCAATCAATTGAATCTTGACAGTTCGCTGTAGCTTGTTCGCGAGAGTTAAACGTATAATGAGAAGGACAATAGAAAGTGAGGTATGTTATGACCATAAATCTGAATGAGATGAAATCCCGGCTCAAGGCGAAGCGCGCAGAGCTACGAAAGAGTATTGCGGACCTGACGGAGGCCCATCCTGAGCCTGTTGGGCCTATCGAGGCCAGCGAAGGACCACAGGCTTTTGAGGATGTCGCTGTTGACTTTATAGAGATGCAGCAGGAGCAATCCATCCTGGTCAACCAGCAGGCTTTGCTGACCGAGGTTGAGGACGCACTGAAGCGCATTGAAGATGGAACCTATGGGAAATGCGTCAATTGCGGGCAGCCTATCCCTGAAAAACGTTTGGAGGCTATGCCATGGGCGGCGCGCGATGTCAAGTGTGAAGAGCAATTGGAGCAAAGGAATCTCAGCGACGACGAGAGTTGAGCCTGGAGAGCGGTCGCATTTAAGAGGAGTGCGTTGCTATGCCTCGGATTATTGGCATTACCGGCAATATTGCCTGTGGCAAGACTACCGTTGGACATATGCTGCTTGAGCTAGGTGTGGAACGCTACATCGATGCAGATGCTGTAGTACACCGTCTCTACCTGAGTGGACAGCCCATCGCTGTGAAGGTGGCGCAGGCCTTTGGCCCGGCTGTTGTGGCAGTCGATGGCAGCGTCGATCGTAAAGCGTTAGGAGCACTTGTCTTTTACGATGCTGAGGCGATGCAGCGCCTTGAAGCAATTGTTCACCCAGCAGTCGGCATGGCATTGGCGCATGAACTGACTTTGGTAAGCGATGCCGGAATAGCCGTCATTGATGCCGTCAAGTTGCTAGAAGGTGGCTCGGGAGCGTTCTGCCAGAGTAAGTGGCTGGTCGTCTGCCCGGAAGAGCAGGAACTGGAACGCTTGATGACACGCAGCCACATGAGTAAAGAGGAAGCGTTGATGCGTATTCGTGCGCAGCCTTCGGTTGCTGATAGATTGGCTCTTGTTGATGAGGTGATTGATAATGGCAGGTCTCTGGACGAGACGAGACGACAGGTCGTAGCGGCCTTTGAGCGCTTTATTGAGCGCTTCCCGGCGTAGCTATTCACCCGGTTTCTGGCTTTTTTTGGACCTCGCCTCTACGCCGCGCTCGAAATCGGCGAACTTTCATCAGGTTAGCACATTTGTCGACCGTACAGTAACGCCTGGTGCGACTCTTACTCTCATCGTAGAAGATCCAGCGGCAGTTACTATTTTGGCATATTTTAAGGCGCTGCGAGTCATGCTGAATGAGCAGATCGGCGAATGATGCAACGATCTCTGCCTGCACCCAGGACCAGTCCTTCTTGAGTGGTGCCAGGTCCAGCTGGTACTTCCTATAACCGTTGATTTCGTTGTCTCGGGACAGGTGACGAATGGATGGCGCTGAACGCAGGATGGTGTTTAGCGCGGCCAGGTCGTCATCTGAGATCTGCCCTCGGCTCAACGCCTCTACTATATGGCATAGCAAAGAACGCAATACCATAAGCTCGTCCATTGTAGTTGAGTCTGGTGGATCCCCAATTTGTAGCCCCCAACGCATGAGAAATTGCTCCAGCCATTCTGGCCTCTGCAGATCGTCTCGGACCCAGCGACCACGAAAATCACGAAATTCGCTATTGATGAAATCCAGGCTTGCTGCATTCATTTTTATAACTCCCAAAGAGCTTATAAGTGGTGATAGTACATGTCATGATATCCTACACTACCTGAACGCGAATGAAAAGGCCCTGGTAACTGTCAATACTATTTTGGCAGTTACATCTTTTCACATTATCATTTCTCTATGTAACTATATTGATAAATATTGATAGTTACCTGCGGAGTTTTTCACCGATGAAGGAGTTGATTATATCCTCATCTATTGACAGCGTGGATTCTAGTGCATATAATTTGCACAGTTATTCCACGCTTGTCCTTGGTTGTCTAGAAAGAGGTAATACCTCTTCTAGGTTTACAACCTAGTCGCAGTACCGGCTCACCAGAAAGGAACCCAGGCAGGGCAAAGATCATCGGGGAATAGGTGAGATTTGCAGAGCATCTTACGTATTATCGTAAGAGGGGGTGACGGTTCTTGCGAGTTGATGATTGCTCGTTTAACTCATCCCTTCCCAGGACCCCTGACTTGTATTTTGTATCACTGAAGGAGGTTAACTACATCATGCGGAGAAATCTGTCCCGTATTTTCGCAGTAGTAATGGGATTTTCCCTATTTCTGGCGATCCTGACGGCATGCGGTGCAGGCACCACTACAGGTAGTGGCACCCCTACCACCGGTTCGACAACCATCAAATTAGCGACCGACCTGCCAGTGTCGGGGAAAGACACGAGTAGCGGCAAGCCGGCGGAGGATGGGGCGAACCTGGCGGTCATGGAGGCCAATGCCAATCACACCATCCCTGGGTACACCCTGGTCTTTGACCCCAAGGACGACGTGGGCGCCAACGGCCTGCATGACCCGGCGGTGGGTGCCCAGAACGTGACGGCGCTGGTCGGCGACGCGCTGGTGGCCGGCATTGTCGGACCGTTTAACAGTAGTGTGGCCAAGGCTGAGATGCCCATCACCAACCAGGCTCCTCTTGCCCAGATCAGCCCGGCCAATACGAATCCCTGCCTTACCAAAGATACAGCGGCATCGGGCTGCAGCGGGTCGAGCAACCTGCTTCCGACGCTGCGACCGACCGGAAAGGTGTCGTACTTCCGCATTGCCACGACGGACGACCACCAGGGCCCGGCGGGCGCGGACTACCTCTACAAGACGCTGGGCTTAAAGAAGGCCTATGTCATCGATGATGCCGAGACCTATGGTATCGGCATCGCCGATTCTTTCACAGGAGAGTGGAAGGCAGATGGCGGCACCGTGCTGGGACGCAGCAGCGAGCCAGCTACGACCACCTCCTATGTGTCCCTGCTGACCCAGATCGCCACCACACACCCCGATGTGATCTACTTTGGCGGGCTCGACTCCACCGGTGGCATCCTGATCCGCCAGCAGATGCTCCAGGTTCCTTCGCTGAAGAGCCTGCCATTAGGTGGTGGAGATGGTATCATCACCCCCAGCTTTGCCTCCACCATTGGGACGAGCAGTGGCGGCCCGGTTTATGGCACGGTTGCCGTGGTGGATACGACTACCGTTCCATCGGCGGCGGCCTTCCGCACGAAGTATGCCTCTACCTTTACCGACCCGCTGAACGTGTACAGCGCGGCGGCCTATGACTGTGCGAACATCCTGATCCAGGCGATCAAGACGGCGCTGGCCAACGGGGCGCATACCCCGGCCAACTCGGGTGATCAAGCCGGGGCCAAAGCGTTCCGCCAGGCGGTGATCAATGCCATCCAGGGCACTTCCTTGGATGGGATCACCGGTCACCAGGCCTTCGACTCCAATGGTGACACCACCAACAAGTTCATCTCGATCTACCAATTGGCTAACAATACGAGCGGCAAGCCCGATTGGATCTACAAGACGGGAGTGACCGTGGCGTAATCGCCAGCGCTGATGGCGTCGTAGCGTTTGTCCTAGCAAAGGCGCCGTATTGCCTGGCAGGGACATGAGGGCAGGGGGTAGTCGGCAGACCGATGTCTGTAGGACTACTCCCCAACTTGCTATTTGAGGCAAGTTGTTGTATATATTTGTATATTGCTCAGGATGACGGGGGTTCGCGCTTATGAATCTGACACTGCTCCTGCAAGAACTGATCATTGGGGTCGCCACCGGGGCGATCTATGCGCTGATAGCCCTGGGGTACACAATGGTCTACGGTATCATCGAATTGATTAACTTTGCCCATGGTGACATCTTCATGATCGGTACATTTGTCTCCATTACTATTTTCAACTGGTTTGGGATTACCTCGACATCTCAACCCACGGGCTTTACGCTTGTGGGCATACTGCTGGTTACCTTGCTGGGTTCGATGGTTTTTTGTGCTGTGTTAGGGGTGGTAATTGAACGTGTCGCGTACCGGCGGCTGCGCAATGCTCCACGCCTCGCTCCGCTGATTTCAGCGATAGGTGTTTCATTGATCCTGGAGGATGTCGGAAAACTGTGGAAGGGCTTCACGATTGTCTCCTTTCCGCAGATTTTCCCGCAGGTGAACTATTATATCGGCCCGGTCTATATTAGCAGTGTCAATATCCTTGTAATCGTGGTAGCGGTTGCGTTGATGCTCGCGCTGCAGTGGATGGTGACTCGAACACGGACGGGGCGAGCGATGCGTTCGGTAGCGCAGGACCGCGAGGCTGCAGCGCTGATGGGTGTGAATGTGGATCGTATCATTGCGATTACCTTCTTCATTGGCGCAGGGCTGGCAGGTGCAGCCGGCCTCATCTACGGTTTGCAATACGGCAGTACGAATTTTGTTCTTGGTTTCCAGCTTGGCCTGTTTGCCTTTACGGCAGCGGTGCTGGGAGGTATCGGCAACCTGGTCGGCGCTATGCTGGGAGGTGTGCTGATAGGCGTAATCGAGGCGTTAGCCACTCTGATTCCTGACAGTGTTTTGCCACATGGTGGGGCAGCATGGCACGAAGCTATCATTTTTGCTGTTCTCATCTTGATTCTGGTGTTCCGCCCTTCAGGCCTGCTTGGTCAACAGCTGCCAGAGAAAGTATAGAGGACACACAAATGCTGCGAAATTGTAACCACACTCAGTTGGAAGCGAGGTGATCCCACCATGTCCGTTTCGGTGAACAACAGTGGGCTTCTGCCTGGAAGAGATATGCGCACGCTGTTGATTAAATGGATCGTAGCACTGCTCGTGCCCGTAGCGGTATTTACCTTTGCCTGGAGCGGCGAGGCGATCATCAATAACGTAATACTTGGTTTGATCACCCCTGGGAGTACGCCGTACGATACCCCGACGCTAATAGCAGCGGCTATTTTCATCCTGGTCTTCTATGTAACTGTGGTCGCGCTTGCCGGATACCTGGTAGCAGCCGATAGCGGGCGTAGCGGCATGCTCGAGCTGTGGGTTGACATACTGATCTTTGCATTAATCCCACTAGTCCTGGTAATCCTGTCTGGCCTGATCATAGGCCTGGCGTTGAGTGCTGTCATCTGGCCGTTGTACTTCTTCGTGCGCAATCTCCTGCGAAAAGCTCGCCACTATACTCCTCCTCCTCCACAGGCGAAACTGAAGGTACTTACTACTGAGCAGCAAAGCGAGTTGATGAGGCGGGCTATAGCAGGCAGCTTCTGGTTTGGGGTGGTGTTTGCCCTTGTCTGGCTGATCGCCGACCTGATCTTTGCCGTTACCGGTCCATTTCCGCCGCTGCTCTTTATCTGGGTAGGTGTGCGCACAATTCTCTTGCCCATCGCCGGCTATTTCCTGGGGCGGCTGAGCGGGGTCATTGCGTTACGTCGCACTCTCAGTGCACAGGGCAATGGCAATGGGGGAAATGGTGCGAATAGGCCCAGGAACGCCACGAGCAGGCGAACGCAACTGGAGGTACTTTCTACGACGCGCCTTCGTGAAGAGGCAAAGGACCTGGTGCCTAATGATCTGCCGCTGCGCAGCGCTGGCGCGCAGCGTTTTTACCTGATCATACTGGTCGCCTTTGTGCTGTTTTACCCCCTTATCGATCCATTCTTGTTCGGCTTTGGCACGGATGGTCGCCTGGCGGGCTATGGCGACGCGGGCTATTACGTGATCCTGGCACTGGGCCTCAACATTGTGGTTGGTTTCGCTGGACTGCTGGACCTGGGCTATGTCGCCTTCTTCGCCATCGGCTCATACGCCTGGGGCATCCTTGGCTCAACGCAGTTGACGAACGTGCTCAACCTGGCTCCTGTCAATCCTCATCTCCTGTCATGGCTCTTCTGGCCAATGCTGCTGGGTGGGGCATTGATAGCGGCATTCTGGGGAGTGTTACTTGGGGCTCCCACCTTGCGCTTGCGCGGCGACTACCTGGCAATCGTGACACTTGGTTTTGGAGAGATTGTGCCTATCGTCTTTCTGGAACTGGACAAGTATAGTAACGGGCCAAATGGTATAGTTGGCGTCCAATCGCCGGCATTCTTTGGCCTGCAGTGGTCTGTTATTACACCAACCCCATATTACTACCTGATTCTGGCGCTGATCGCGATCACGATCTTTGCCAATTTCCGCCTGCGCGACTCGCGCTTAGGTCGCGCGTGGATCGCGATCCGCGAGGATGAAATTGCAGCCTCATCTTCCGGTATCAACCTGGTGAATACCAAGTTGTTTGCCTTTGGTGCGGGCGCGTTCTTCTCGGGCATCGCCGGGGCCTATCATGCAGCGAAGCTGGGTGGAGTGTCACCAGACAACTTTAACTTTACTGATTCCGTGGTCTTCCTGGCGATGGTGGTGATTGGCGGCATTGGCAGTATCCCCGGTGTCATCGTTGGCGCGCTGTCAGTCTATGCCGTCAACCTGTTCATTCTTGCACAGCTCGATACGCTGGCTGCCGACCCCACGAACTTCATGTTCACTGTCAAGAATAGTATTATCCACGTCATTCCCGGGTTCACGTTCGGTAATATTCGTAACCTCGTCTTCGGTATCATCCTCGTCGTGATTATGATCTTTCGACCGGAAGGACTCATTCCAAGCGCGAGACGTAAGCGCGAATTGCGTCACGCTGAAGATGAAGGACCAGGGGGAGATGTGTTAGATGTCGTGCCAGGAGCGCCGGGCTTCGAGACGGAGGTGCGTGTTGAATAGTAGTAAGGCAGGAAGTACGCTATGAGTGCCAAGCCTGTAGGGCTCGTGGGTGAGCCTGTTGAGCCTGTGAGCAGCGCTTTATTGGATTTGAGCAAAGTCACCAAGCATTTTGGTGGCCTGGCGGCGGTGCAGGATGTGGATCTACAGGTCAACCCAACAGAGATCGTGAGCATTATTGGCCCCAATGGTGCGGGAAAGACCACGGTTTTTAATTTGATTACCGGTATCTACCGTGCAACATCGGGTGATGTCCGGCTTGAAGGGCGCTCGTTGGTGGGCCTGAGCCCTGACCAGGTTGTTAAACGCGGCATTACGCGTACCTTCCAGAATATTCGCCTCTTCAATAACATGACGGTGTTGGAGAATGTGCTCGTTGGACTGCATACGCAATTGAAAGCAAATGTGCTGGGTTCGCTCTTCCATACTCCCGCTGTTTTACGTGAGGAGATAGATGCACGAAAACGCGCTATTGATTTACTGAGTTTCTTTGGCTCAGAACTGGTGGTGCGGCAGGAAGAGTACGTGATTAATCTCTCCTACGCTGAGAAGCGGCGTGTTGAGATTGCGCGCGCGCTGGCGGCTAAGCCTAAGCTCCTCCTGTTGGATGAACCGACAGCGGGTATGAATGAGGCGGAGACGCTGGAGGCGGTGAAGTATGTGCGACGCCTGCGCGACGAGCTGGGTCTGACTATTCTGTTGATCGAGCACAAACTGGCGGTGACGATGGGGATATCAGATCGTATCGCTGTGCTCGATTACGGGCGTAAGATTGCCGAAGGTCTGCCGGAGGAGGTACGCCGCGATGAGCGAGTTATCGAAGCTTACCTTGGTAAACCATCAACGAGAGGCGAGATAGCTCAGGTGGATGAAAAGGCCACGGAATGATAATGATCTAATACATGCGGATGTGTTCTCCAACTGAGGAGAATACAGCGGAGATCACGAGGTCTGTTATGTTACATTTAATCGATGTAGATACGTTCTATGGTCCCAGCCAGGTGTTGCATCATGTAGCGCTTGAAGTAAATAAGGGCGAGATTGTTTGTCTGCTGGGAGCAAATGCGGCCGGCAAAACAACGACGATGAAGACGATCTTCGGGCTGGTACATCCACGCAATGGATCGATACAGTTCGAGGATCAACCCATTGACCATAAACTGCCGGGCGATATCGTACGCCTGGGTATGGCGCTGGTACCTGAGGCGCGCCGCATCTTCCCACGTATGACGGTACTGGAGAACCTGGAGATGGGGGCCTTTATCCGCAATAACCGGGCGGAGATCAACGAGGATATCGACCATGTCTGCCAGATTTTCCCACGCATCAAGGAACGATTAAAGCAGATTGCAGGCACGATGTCGGGCGGTGAGCAGCAGATGCTGGCAATGGGCCGCGCGTTGATGTCACGCCCGCGCATGATCTGTATGGATGAGCCCTCGATGGGTCTCTCCCCTATTCTCGTCGAAACGGTGTTTAATACTATCCTGCGTATTCGAGAAGAGGGGGTCACCGTCTTCCTCGTAGAGCAAAACGCATCAATGGCCCTCAGTCTGGCTGATCGGGGTTATGTCTTACAGACAGGCCAGATTGTGCTGAGCGATACTGCTCCCAATCTGTTAACAAATGATCTCGTGCGCCAGGCTTACCTGGGCGGAGCGTAAAGGGCGACCCCATTGGCGTCACGTTAAGGGCGTAGTTGCGACATTTATGGCGCTGGGGTGGGGCACGGCCTCGCCTGGGATACCTCCCCACCCCGCGCGATGAATCGCGGTCCCTCGATAAATCGGGGACCTACAACGCCTTTAGCTCGTTCTGTTAACGTGACGCCAATGGAGCGTAAAGAGGGCGACCCCTAGTATAAAAAAGAGGTGTCAGGGTCCTCATAGGTCCAACCTGCCTGCGTATCGTCTCCACTATCAACGATAGTTGGTGTTCCTTGTGGTTGCCCGCTATTATCGATGGATACAGTGTAGAGACCTTTGCCGGAACCCAACTGCTGACCTTGCCATGTGAGACGGCCACGAGTGAGAAAGAGAAGGTGACGGCTGTCGACTGCCCAGGGACTGTTTGAAACCGGCTGGAGCAAGACGTTGACATTAGACGAGCCGGGCTGCGTTGTTGACCCGGCAGGTGCAGTGCTGTCGCTCAGTAATACGTGCTGCTGCTTGCTCGCAATCTGTACCAGGGTCAAAGTATGTAAACCATCGAGCAGCAGGAATTGCCCATCCGGTGACCAGTAGGGAACACTACCATCTTCGCCAGGTAGGGTCAATAGAACACTGCCGTCAAGGTTAAGAATGGTATAGTTTGAATCCGTACTATACAAGATATGCCTGCCGTCAGGCGACCAGGCGAATTGGGTGCAAGAGCACATCGCGAGCGTGGTAATGTGACCATTCATCGCACGCAGGATGAGCTGTACCATTACAGGGGAAATTCGGTCCCCGTAGGGGCGAGAGTGGAGAGGAGTGGTGGGGTGGGCCTTTATGGTCGCCCGCTCGTTCCCCCTAATCGAGATAGACTCGTTTGCCCTGGCAGGTGTGCCGGCAATCGCGTAAAGAATAGCCGGGTGCTGGTGAGAAGGCTGCCAGAGTACCCGCTCGAGAGCGGCGAAGAGTGGATGACCAGGAAGGGCGCCTGTGCTAATAAATTGTATGTTGGTTCCAGCAATTGTTGTGGTAAAGAGTCCTTTCATTGAATTTCCTATAGCCATAGAATCTACAGGCGCTAAAGAAGGTATAGAGAAGCTGTCAGGAAGGGGTTTACGGGCGATCCCGGCAGGCTGATCATTTTGTGATATCCACCAGTGGACGGTGTCAGGGTTGTATATTGTGGAAATAAGCTCTTCACGGTAGAGCAGGCGGGTACCTGTATTATTC
>WNFA01003928.1_pt1 | contig 12397 bp, 15 predicted proteins | sample 5400481 | NCBI WGS metagenome assembly WNFA01 (sample SAMN13153340, study PRJNA577476) | soil metagenome | isolation source: 120 cm saprolite under Douglas fir tree site 2 hole 1 replicate 2 | place: USA:California | collected 2015-04-18
TATCTCGGGCAGCGTATACGACCAAATCCGGAACAAACTGTCCCTGTCCTTCACGTCGCTTGGTGAGCAGTTCTTCAAGAACATTCCGCAGCCGGTGCGGACCTTCTCTATTTCCGCCGCTGAAGGTCTCGGCGCGCTGCCGACGTCGAAAGTGCGCCGCCGCCCGAAGGGCGCGTTGAGATGGGCCGCGGTCGCGGCCGTCGCGCTCGCGTTGGGTGGCGGCTATTGGGCGTATTCGCAGAAACAGCAAGAGTTGGCTGAACAGGCTCGCATGGTAGCCGAGGCGGCCAAGCAGGAGGCCGCCCGCCCTGAGGAGAAGCTGATCGCTGCGAAACAAGCGGCGGAGGAGGCGCAACGCCGGGCGGACGTGCCACGCCCGCAGGAGGAAGCCGAGCGGAAGCGTGCCCAGGCGGGGGCACGCCGCCTCGCCGACGAGCAGCTGAAACGAGAAGAGGCCGCTCGTCAGCCTGTCGCACGAGCTCAGCAGCGGGCGAGTGGGGCTCCGGCGCCACCGGGCGCGGCGGACGGCATCGATGGTGTCTACTCTGGACCCGTCTGCTACGGTCCGAGTCCCAATGATCCGGCCCGCTGCTACCGAGCCGAGGCCACCGTTCGTGAAGGGAAGATCGTAGGAGAATGGCGCGGCCGGGATCCTGGGGTGACCGTGAAGCTGGCCGGTGAAGTATCGGCGATCGGCGAAGTGAGGATTGAGATGCATGCCGAGCGCGTGGACGGCAATCAGTTCGCAAGAGCGAATCTGTCGGGCACCATCCAGAATGGTCATCTAGATGCGGGCGGGTTCTTCTTCAGCGGACGCACCATGTCCCTTAATTGGCAGCGCAACTAAGCGTCCGGTCGCGCGCACGATCCACGCGCGGAGCGAGCGCCGCGGTCATCCTTCGTGGTTGTCAACGTGGCCGCGAACTCCGGAGAGCAGTCTCGTTGGTTAGACTCCCCGCCACCGAGGTGCCCATGCGGCTGATCAGGCTCGCGATCATCGTCGCTGTCGGTCTCACACTCGAGTCGTGCGCCGCCAAGGCGCCGGGAGGGCCTCGGGATGGCCGCGTGGCGATCGTCGACACGCACGCTCATCCGCTGCGCAGCCTCCGCCGCGGGGTTGCGGTCGTCTCGGCATCCGGACTCCTGCAACTAATGGACGAGTTTGCGGTCGAGCAGATGGTGCTACTACCGCCACCGTTTCCCGAGGGGCATCCCGGCATCTACGGTCGCCGCGAGATCAAGGGCATGCTCCGCGACGGCGGTGGCCGGCTGGCCATGGTCGCCGGCGGCGAGTCCTTGAACCCGATGATTCAGGGCACATCGCCCGACAACGTCGGGCCTGGCGTCATGCGCGACTTTCGCAAAGAGGCGGAGGCGATCGCGGGCGCCGGCGCGGTGGGCTTCGGCGAGATTGCCGTCGAGCACTTCTCGTCGGGACGTGGTCATCATCCCTACGAGTCGACGCGCCCGGATCACCCGCTGCTCCTGCTCCTGGCTGACATCGCAGCGGAGCGCGGGATGGTCATCGACATCCATATGGAGGCGGTGCCCGCAGATATGCCGATGCCGCCTGCGAGGCTCGGACCACGCCCCGCGGAGCTTCACGCCAACATCGCGGCGTTCGAGCGTTTGCTCGACCACAACCGGGAGGCGAAGGTCGTGTGGGCGCACGCCGGCTGGGATCTCACGGGCGAACGCAGGGTCCCGCTCATGCGGAGCCTGCTCGAACGGAACCCCAACCTGTACATGAGCATCAAGATTGACTCGGCAGGATTCCCTGGCACAAAGCCGATGGGCGAGGGCGGCGTGCGGCCCGGCTGGCTCGCGATACTTCGTGCTTTCCCCGACCGCTTCGTCATCGGGAGCGATCAGTTCTTCGGAGAGAACACCGAACGACTGGAGCGAGCGCGGGAGTTCATCGATGCGCTGCCGCCCGACCTTGCGCAACTCGTCGGACGGGAGAACGCGCTTCGCCTCTACCGCCTCCCGGCGCACACACCTTGACCGCGTGCTCGATCGGCGCGGCCAACTTCTACGTGCTGCTGTCGGCTTCGCCGGGTGCTCGATGCTCTCGTATGACCGGGCGCTCCATGCTCTCCGCACGTGGCTCGACTCGTGGGCAGGGATTGGGCACGTCGCGGTGGGGATGCACCGGCAAGGCTACGACCTGCAATTGACTCAGTACGATGACCGAGGCTGGCGAGCGACGTTCTACACCACGGGAATGGAGCATTCGCCCACGAGCGCGATCGGAACCGGCTGGGAGCGCACGCCCTGGCACGCGAAGCAGCGCGGGGCGTGGGAGGCGCTGAACAAAGGCCGCTTAGAATGATCCTTCGTGGTTGGTGAAGGTCGGCGATGACGCCAGATGACGTCTGCGCCTTCTTGGCGCTGATGGAGAAACATCGTGTCGACGTCTGGCTGGACGGCGGCTGGGCAGTCGATGCCGCTCTCGGTCGCCAGACACGGCGTCATAGTGACGTAGACATCGTGATCGAAGAACGCGATGTCCCGGCGGCAGTGTCTACTCTCCAAGATGTTGGCTACGCGCCAGTTCCCCGGCCCGACACCCGTGCCTGGAACTTCGTCATGGGGGACAACGCTGGCCACCAGGTCGACTTCCACGTTATCGTCCTCGATGAGGATGGACGCGGCATCTACGGCCCGCCAGAGAACGGTGAGTTTTACCCGGCAGAGGCCCTTGCGGGAACCGGAACTGTCGGCGCCCGCGCAGTGAAGTGCATCACGCCCGAGTGGTTGGTCCGCTTTCACACAGGTTACGAGCTAGACGAGACTGATTGGTCGGATGTGTCAGCCCTGTGCGAGCGGTTCGGCGTCCCGATTCCCGACGAGTACGCGAGGTTCCAGAGGGACTCTGGCCCGCGATGACCACTGACGCCCGCCTCTGGCATCCTTGGCTCCGCATCAACCGCGTCCTTCGGACGATGCTCCATACCCATTGGAGCGCGGAAGCGTGGGCTCAGATCCGCGTCGAGTTTAGGAAGGCGCTCGCGCTCAGGAGTGAGATTCGGCGGGCGGCGTGGTTCAACTGATCGTCACGGACGTGCCGGCCGACATCGTCCGGCTCGCGGGCTACACCGTGCGCCCGTGGGTCGTAGGCACCGGGATGCTGCGCGAGCGGCCGGTGTTCGGGCGGTAACAGCGAACTACTCGTTCGTGTTGGACCCTTGGCCCGGACGGGCGTCCGATCCCCCTGCGGCCTCTAACCACAACGCGTGACATCGCGGATGAAAGTGGATTTCTCGGCCGCCCACTCGTGCAGGATTTGATGGCTGGAACGGGTGAGGATCAAGAATTCTCCTGCCACACGGGGCGCATAGGCAGTCAGAACGTTTACACTGCTGCGCTTGTTTGCTGGAATCGCCGTCGGCCGGCTGCTGAGTGATATGCAAGTGGATCTGCGCCTTGACATGAGCGCAATCGGCGCAGAGTCCTTCCGTCTTTAGCTCGGCAATCTCGCGGCAGATCCTGCAGACCTGTTTCACGGTCTTGTCTCTGTTGAGGAAACTCAACCTTGCATTGAGCGTCATAGTCCCTCTTCTGTAAGATGTTTGAGATAGGGCGAGCAGTTTGCTCTCGCGCTCGCCCACTTCGCCGCGGTGAGCCCTACTGGACTAAACCTTGAGACGGCACGAGTGGTAGTGACTCGCAATTCGGATGCCGCCGGCCAGCGTTCAGAAAGATCAAGCGGTTACATCAGGATCGCGCGCCTGTCGAGACAGTCTGACCGACCAACGGGCCAACTAGGCGAGACGCTCCCATTTACGGAACGGCTGAGTCGAAGTAAAGAATCTCACCTCCAAGCACCGAGAGCGCGGGTCTTCAGCCCGCGGCCAACCGTGCCAGTCGCAGTGGTCGACGCAGCAAAAGGGCGCTGTGGTTCGGTTACACTCCCGAACGTGCGGTACTTGGTGCGCGTCGTGGCGTTCGGCTAGACTCCCCGGCAGCATGCGGCTGATTGGGCTCGCAGTTATTCTCGCTGTCGGCCTCACTCTTGCGCCACTCGGCATGGCTGCGGCCCAGCCTGCAGAGAAGATGCCCCGGGTAGGTTACATATCGCCGGGTTCCGCTTCTGACCCGGTAAGACAGCGACGTTTGGACGCCTTCCGGCAGGGCCTCCGCGACCTGGGCTATGTGGAAGGTCAGAGCATCGCGATTGAATCCCGATGGGCTGAGGGCACGTACGATCGATACCCCGCTCTTGCCGCCGACCTCGTTCGTCTGAAGGTACACGTCATCGTGGCTGTAGGTGGGCGAGCGAGCCAAGTGGCCCAGCAAGCGACCAGGACGATCCCGATCATCAATCCCGTCGTTATCGACCACTTGGGCGCCGGACTCGTGTCCAACCTTGCACGCCCCCAGGGAAAACGTCACGGGGGTATCGATGATGGCCCCCGACCTGATCGGGAAGCAATTTGAAGTGCTCAGGGAGGTGCTTCCCGAGGTGTCTCGCGTCGCCGTCCTATGGAATCCCGCCAATCCTAGCAGCGCATCCCAGTTGCGGGAGGCGGAGCTTGCAGCTCGGACGTTGCGATTGCGGCTGCAAAGCCTGGAGGCGCGCTCTCCCCAGGAAATCGACACCGCCTTCGCGGCAATGACTAGCGCGAGGGCGGGCGCACTCGTGGTTCTGCTGGACGCCATTCTCGTGAATCAGCGACGACAGATCGCGGGCCTGGCGGCGAAGAGGCGCCTGCCGGCCGTATATGCGGTCAGGGAATACGTGGAGGCCGGCGGTTTCATCAGCTATGGCTCAAATCCTCTTGAGTTGGAGCGGTATGCGGCGACCTTCGTGGACAAGATCCTCAGAGGCGCAAAGCCAGCCGATCTTCCCGTCGAGCAGCCAAGCAAATTCGAGCTCATCATCAACCTCAAGACCGCCAAGGCGCTCGGCCTCACGATCCCGCAAACGCTGCTGCTGCGCGCGGATCAGGTCATCGAATAGCCCGTGCTGGACCAACGCGATGATGGTCAACGTCCGCGAGGCCAGCGTGACTGACCACGCATTTCTTGAGTGCATGTTTGTGAAGGCCGCACTGTGGGACCCGGGATTGGGCGACATTGCTGTCGCCAAGTATGAAACCAGGGATTGTCCGATCTATAAAGCCGGGCCGAGGCTCTATGATCGAGGTCTAGCGAACGGAGAGGGGCGCGTCAGCACTTCACGCACTCTCTCGGCAAGCTGATCGCCTGTGAATGGCTTGGCGATAAAGGGGTATCCGGCTACCCCCGATACGACATACCCTGACATGAGGACCACCTTGGTTTGAGGGCTCAGCGTTTTCAGGCGGTTCGCCAACTCCGTGCCCTTCATCCGGGGCATGACAACGTCAACGAGGAGTAGGTGGAAGCAAACGCCCGATTTAACCCAATGCAGCGCCATCTGGGGATCGCCGGTATCGAGCACCGTGTACCCCTTCGTCTCCAGCATGCCTCGTGCAACGACTCGAACGTGATCCTCGTCATCGACGACCAGAATGGTCTCCACGTGTCGCGTGACCTCCACTGAAGTTGTGACAGCAAATCGGAGACCACGGAGAATAGCGTTGCTAAATGGAAATGAACCCACTCTTTCTCTGCGTTTAGCCTGTTCCAGAAACCTTGACCCGGATGATTTCTGAGCAGACCAATCCCGACCAGTCCGACCTCGCGCTAGAGGCAGCAAAAACGGCTGCACCGAGACCATTCGACCAATCTGTCCAGCCTCGAGAGCGACGCAGCGGGCGGCACGGGGATGCTGGATCCAAGCCGCCAATAGTCCCGGTCTGCTAGACTCCCGCCAGCCATCCTCCACCGAGGTGCCCATGCGGCGGATCGGGCTCGCGGTCATTCTCACTGTCAGTCTCATTCTTGCGCCGCTCGCCGCCGAAGCGCAGCCGGCGGCGCAGGCTGCGCGTGTGGCTGTGCTCTCACCTGGGCCGGGCCCGGCGTCCTCATGGAGCGTATTGGAGGCATTCCGCCAGCGACTTCAAGAGCTGGGGTATGTCGAAGGGCGCAATCTCACGATCGAGTGGCGATTCATCGCCGGAAATGTCGGGCGCCTGCCTGAGGTCGCGGCCGAACTAGTTCGGCTTAACGTTGATGTGATCGTCCCGATTAATACTCCGGCTGCCCAGGCGACAAAACAGGCCACGGCGAGAATCCCGATTGTCTTCGTCCAAGTGGCCGACTTGGCAGGCTCTGATCTCGTCCAAAGCCTCGCGCGGCCGGGCGGCAATGTGACGGGCCTAGTTTCGAACACACGCGAACTAAGCGGGAAGCGGCTTGAGTTGTTGAAGGAAGCACTGCCTCGTGTGACGAACATCGGCATATTGCGAGACTCTAACCCCACCACAGGACTCATTTTGCGTGACATGGACGCTGCGAGTCACCAACTCGGTCTCCGCCTAACGGATTTAGCAATACGCCGCCGAGACGAGCTTCAACGTGCGATCGAGGATGGAGCGAAACATCATGTTGGGGCGCTGTTCGTGATCGACGGTGTGACTATCGCCGCGGTTCATGCGCCGATCCTCGAACTCGCGCGTGGAAAGCATATGCCGGTGATCTCTCAGTTTCGAGAGTTTGTGGAAGCTGGCGGCTTGATGGCGTATGGGCCGAGCCTGCGAGAAATGTACCGTCGCGCAGCGACATATGTTGACAAGATCCTCAAGGGTGCGAAGCCCAGCGACCTTCCAGTGGAGCAGCCGACACGGTTCGAACTGGTCATCAACCTCAAGACCGCTAAAGCCCTCGGCCTCACGATCCCGCAGTCGCTGCTGGTGCGGGCCGACCAGGTCATCGAGTGATGGACCGCCGCGCCTTTGTCGCGGCCATGGCTTCGATGTTTGTGCGGGTTGCCGGCGTCGGGCTTGCACGTACATCCGATGAGGATCGTCCGCTGGCCCGCCTTTACACGATGACCACCGCCTTAGTCCTCAAATACTATCCCGACGCGAAGACGGAGCTCACGCAGCACACGATTCGTTTCGAGGCCCGCACGCGCCGCTTCATGGTCCACGAGCAGCTCAAGACCGGCGAATGGCAGGACGCTCACGAGACCATTGGACCACAGCGCGGTGGTGTGGTCGGTAACATGGAGCTGCGCCCCGGCAAGTATCTCGGCGCCGCCGTGGTGCCACAAGCCTTTGACAAGCGCTACTACACGCTGCTGGTGCTGGCGCCGTGCTCACACGCGAGCGATGCGCATCTTTATACGCACCTGTTGTATCCGGGTGACGCGAGCAAGGTCTTTCTCTCCGAGTTCACTGATCTAGTGACGCGCTTCGCGGAGTACCTCAATTTGAGTTCAGGTAACTAATGGGTGGACGCCGAACATCGCGCTGCTGGCGGGCGACCTTCTACATGACCGGGATGGAGCACTCGATCACGAGCGCGACCGCGTCGGCGTGGGGAGCGAACGCCGTGGCGAGCGGTGCAGCGCGGCGACGTGGGGAGGCGCTGAGAAGAGTCAGAGAGATTTGATGGACTCAAATTGGGCGCTCGTCGTGCTCACCGCCGTCCTAATCCTCGTTACTGGTTACTACGCCCGGCAGAACAAGCGCCTCGTCGATGAGATGCGGGAACAGTGACAGCCCCTTGCTGAGTACGAGCCGCGCACGCGAGAAACTGCGCGCGCCAGGAGAGAGTGAGCCTTGGCTAATCGGACACAGGCAGCCTCGGGGGTGTCAGACGTCCGAGAGAAGGACGTCAGGTACCTCGGTATATAGCCCGGCCCGGCCCTTTCGGCGGGAGTCGGGCCCTTGGGGGGTGGGGTGGATCACGGCGTAGTCCCAGTGCCGAAATAGTGCCATTCGGCGGTCGCAATCGGGAGTTCCAGGGATCACTCGGTATCAGGGAAACAGCGAGTTAACTCGGCGGATCTTCTCGCTTCGTCGTACTCCGTCGCATACCGTCGCAGATGGCCCCGAACGGACTCACATGCCAGAGGTCACTGGTTCAAGTCCAGTATCGTCCACCATTCCCGACCCTGGCGGCCCTCGCCCTCGCCGATCGCTTCGGTCCCAACACTGCTCGTCCCGCGGAAACGCCGCGATTGCTGCGAGACCGCGGTCTGGGCCTCTTTTCTCCGAGCGACCACCCCCGGAATGAGGGACGAGCCAGCAGAGCCTAGCCGTCCTGCCCGGCGCCGTTTTCACGATCTTTAGGACGCTCTTGCATTCGCCCGTCTTGGCGCGTAGCCTTGCCGCTGCCGCGATCTGGACAGGCGGGGTCGGAGAAGTTAGACGGCGGTATGGACGAAGCCAGTGTCGTCCACCATTAACCACGTGTGATTGCCCGGGAGCTGCCCATGAAGGTCAGCGTCTTCTTTGACGGCCAGAACTTCTACCGGTCTCTTCAGCGATACGACGAATCCCTCCGTGTCGACTACGACCGGCTCGCCGCCTGGATCACCCAGGCTGCCGGCGGCCCCAGCGCGACCTTCGCGGGCGCCCATTATTACGTCGGGGTGTCGGCGGACGCGCCGCCTCTGGTCGAAGGCTTCCTCAAGGGGCTCGAGCTCCGCCCGGGCTATTTCGTCAAGCGTGAGCTCCGCGTGCGCCGCTCCGGGCGCTGCCCGGCGTGCACTGCCGAATACGAGTACACGACCGAGAAGCGCGTGGACACGCGGCTCGTCGCCGAGATGATCCACTACGCGGCCATCGGCGCGTTCGACGCGGCCGTGCTGGTCTCGGGTGACGACGATTTCGTCCCGGCGGTCGAAGCGGTGAACGCGCTGGGCAGGCAGGTGTGGGTGGCGACGTGGTCGGCGGACGAGCTGTCGAAGGATTTGCGCGTGCGCTGCTTCGGCCAGATCCATCTGAGCGATGGGGTCGCGGCATTTCGCGTCGAGCGTCCCCGGCCGTTCGAGCGCGCCCCGACCCGCATGGCCCCGTCGCGGCTGGCGCGCCCGCCGTTTCAGCCGGCCTCGGACGTGGCCCTCGGGCATGCCCTCCAGGAGCTCCAGCGCGCCGAAGCACGCCTGCCTCACGTGAGCCGTGGCTACTTCGTCATGCGCTGGAAGTCCCACCAGCTTCCTCCGATCGGCGCCGAGCGAGAGGCGCTGTTGCAACAGCTGATCGGCGCAGGGCTGGCCGAGGAGTTCGAGGTCAAGGACGCCGAAGGCCGGAACGTCACGGCGATCCGCAGCCGGGAGCCCAACGGGAACGTCCGGGAGCCCGAGGGCAACGTCGCGCTGCCTGGATAAGGCGGACCCGTCCCGCTACGAGTCCAGCCAGGCCGATGGCCGCGCTGCGTCATCAAAAGGGAGCCCCGCTGGACGAATCCGGTAGAATAGATGCATGAGGTACGCTGTCGCAATCGCCCTCGCGGTGCTGTTCGCGACGCCGGTCTGGGCCCAGCAGGTGGAGATCAAGAAGCCGGCCCCGCCGGCCGCGCGCGAGCCCGAACGCGATGTGATTCCGCCCGGGCTGTACGACGAGACGCGGCCGAGCGACGCGGATCATTACCCGCGCGGCGGCCAGGTGCAGCACGACCCTGCGTTCTTCGGGCCTCTGTCCCGCCCGCGTGAAACACCGACCTCCAGCGGCCGCATCGGCTTGGCGGGCTGGGTGTCGCCGAGCACGCCGGTCGGCGCCTCGGGGAGCTCCGCGTGGAAAGAGGTCAACGGCTGGTTCGCGCTGGGCTTCTCGATCACCTGGGACGGGCCGCCACCCGCGCGTTCTGCTCCGTCCCCCTGACTCGATGACCGCACCCGGTCGACCCAGCGCCCACCCGAAGGCGCCCTACTGATGCCGTGGCTCCGCGGCAACCTCCACGCCCACACGACCTTCTCGGACGGGGTCAAGGACCCGGCCCATCTCATCGCCGAGTACGAGGCGCTCGGCTATGACTTCCTCGCCATCACCGACCACGAGAACTGGATCGACGATAGCTACTGGCGCGCGCTGCCCAAGCTCTCTTCCAGGCTCCTCTTGTTCCACGGCGTAGAGCTGAACTGGCCGCGATTCGATCAGCACATCGGCAGGGTCGTCGGTGACCGCGAGACGCTCCACGTCCTGAATCATCCGGCCCGCTACCAGCTCACCGTCGCCCAGACGCTCGAGCGCATCCGGCGCATCGGGGCCGGCGGCATCGCCCTCGACGCGATCGAGGTGACGGACACGGGGCAGCGCCGGTCACTCTACGAGTCCCCGGAAATCCCGCTCGTGAAGATCGCGACCGATGACGCGCACGGGCCCATCCACTTCGGGCGGGCGTGGGTCGAGGTCGACGCTGCGCGCAGCCGGGACGCGATCATCCGCGCGATCCGCGCCGGCGAGTTCCGGCTGGGCTTCGCCACCGACTGAGCCTCTCGGGCCGCGCCCGGCTGAGCCTTCGGCGTCAACGGAGCCTGGAATGCCAACAGTGAGGATCGGTCACAGCCCCGATGCGGACGACGCGTTCATGTTCTACGCGCTCACGGCCGGGAAGGTGAAGATCCCGGGGGTCACTATCGAGCACGTGCTCGAAGACATCGAGTCACTGAACCGCCGCGCGCGCACCGCGGAGCTCGAGGTGACCGCGGTGTCGTTCGCGAGCTATCTGCTCATCGCCGATCAGTACCGGATGATGGACCCGGGCGCGTCGATGGGGTTGGGTTACGGGCCGATCCTCGTGGCGCGCGCGCCGATCCCGCGGGCCGAGCTCGAGAGCCGGGTCGTCGCGAGCCCGGGCAGGCACACCACCTCCGCGCTGCTCCTGAGGCTCTACGTGGGCGACCCGCCGCTGATCGAGGTCGCGTTCGACAAGATTCCCCAGGCTGTGCTCGACGGTCAGGCCGATCTGGGGCTGCTCATCCATGAAGGCCAGATCACCCATCAGAAGATGGGCCTGGTGAAGGTGCTCGACCTCGGCGAGGCTTGGCAGCGTGACACGGGTCTGCCGCTGCCCCTCGGGGTCAACGTGATGCGCCGGGACCTCGGCGAAGACCTCCACCGGGCCCTCTCGCAGGGGCTCCGCGACTCGATCGCCTGGGCCCACGCCCACGTCGACGAGGCGCTCGAGTACGCGATGCGGTACGGGCGCGGGATCGACAAGGAGACGTGCCGGCGGTTCGTCCTCATGTACGTCAACGACTACACCCTGGCGCTCGGCCAGGACGGGCGCGCCGCGATCGCGCGTCTGTTCGAGATGGCTCAGGCCAGGGGCCTCGTCGCCGAGATTCCGTCCCTCGACCCGATCTAGTACCTCCTCAGAATCTCGTACTCGGTGGTGCGCTGGGCCGGGGTGAAGCCGGCCTCGCGGATCAGCGTCACGATCTCCTCGACGCCGATCGTGTTCACGAAATTCGCGGCCTTGTGCACGTTCTCCTCGAGGAGCGTGCCGCCCCAGTCGTCGGCGCCGAAGCGGAGCGCGATCTGGCCGGTGCGCTTGCCCTCCGAGAACCACGACGCCTGGACGTGGGGAAAGTTGTCGAGGTAGAGGCGCGAGACGGCGAGCATCCGGAGGTACATGTTCGGGCCCTTCGGATGCTTGATCCACTTCTCGAGCAGGGTGTTGCCAGGCTTGAAGGACCACGGCACGAACGCGGTGAAGCCGCCGAACGCGTCCTGGAGCTCGCGGATCGCGTCGAGGTGGTCGAGCAGATCGTCGGTCTCCTCTACGTGGCCGTACATCATCGTCGCCGTCGACTTGAATCCGCGCCGATGGGCCTCGCGATGGACCTCGAGCCAGGTGTCGGGTCCGCCCTTTTTCGGCTCGATGCGCCGGCGAACTCGCGCCGAGAGGACCTCGGCGCCCCCGCCCGGCAGCGTCCGCTGCCCCGCGTCCCAGAGCCGGTCGAGCACGTCGACGACGGTGAGACGGCTGACCTCGGCGACGGTCCGGATCTCCGAGGCGGTGAAGAAGTGCGGCGTCACCTGCGGGAAGCGCCGGCGAGTCTCGCTCACGAGGGTCGTGTAGTAGTCGAGCGGCAGCGCCGGGTTGTGACCGCCCTGGAGCAGCACCGTCGTCGCGCCTCTGGACGCGGCAAGCTCGATCTTGGCCAGCACCTCTTCGACTGTCAGCGTGTACGCCTCCGGGTCGCCCGGCTTCCGGTAGAAGGCGCAGAACTGGCAGTCGGTGATGCAGACGTTGGTGTAATTCGGGTTCGAGTCGATGACGAACGTGACGACCTTGTCGGGGATGCGCGCGAACCTGGCCTCGGCGGCCAATCCGCCCACCTCGAGCAGCGGCGCATTGGTGAGGAGCCAGCGACCCTCGGCGCGGTCGAGCCGCTTGCCGTTGAGGACCTTCTCGCGGATGGATTCGATCATGTGATCACACCGCGACGCCCTCGCGGTCCCAGACTCGCACCACGTTGTAGAGCGCGTCCCGTTCGACCGGGATCTTGCCGGCGTCACGGATGATGCGGAAGAGCTGCTCGCGCGCGAGCCCCGCCGGGGTCTCGGCGCCCGCC
>WNFA01004701.1_pt1 | contig 12397 bp, 7 predicted proteins | sample 5400481 | NCBI WGS metagenome assembly WNFA01 (sample SAMN13153340, study PRJNA577476) | soil metagenome | isolation source: 120 cm saprolite under Douglas fir tree site 2 hole 1 replicate 2 | place: USA:California | collected 2015-04-18
ATGACGATCTGGATGCAGCCCAGGAACGCAAGCTGGATTATATTTGCCGCAAGTTGCGCCTGCGACCTGGAGAACGTCTGCTAGATATCGGCTGTGGCTGGGGTGGATTGCTCATCTACGCGGCACAGCACTATGGAGTTGAGGCCCATGGTATTACCTTAGGTTCTCATCAAGCCGAGTTCGCATGGAGGCGCATCCAGGAGGTGGGATTAACAGAGCGTTGCCGGGTAGAGGTGTGTGATTATAGAGACATCAATGAGGCTGATGCGTTTGATAAAATTGTGAGTGTAGGGATGTTTGAACTAGTGGGTGAAGAGCAATTGCCCACGTACTTTAAACAAGCCTGGCGTCTGCTGCGTCCGGGGGGTATCTTCCTCAACCATGGAATTGCTAGTCCCTCCACCACAATAGCACTGGACGAATCAAACTTCTTCGGTCGCTATGTCTTTCCTGATGGTGAGATAGTCCCAATAAGCCGGGTACTGCAAGCGGCTGAGATGAGCGATTTCGAAGTACGCGATGTGGAGAGTCTGCGCGATCACTACCCACTTACACTGCGGCACTGGGTGCGTCGGCTAGAAGCTCATGCTGACGAGGCACGCAACCTCACGAGTGATGTGACCTATCGTATCTGGCGGTTGTACATGGCTGCGTTTGCTCATGGATTCGTGATTGGCCGAATTACGATCTATCAGACGCTGCTGGCGAAACCTGATCAGGGTGATAGCCGTTTGCCACTGACACGTGCGGATTGGTATGCGTGAGAGCACCCGAATATCAATGGTTTGTATACCAGGTCGTGGGTTTCCAGGAAGCGCATCGCATATCCACCAAAGCCTCGCTTAAACAGGTACACTCCCCAGAGTTCCTGGCCTTCTTCTAAGACATCAGGGATACCACGAAAATTGTAATACCAGCAGCCATGTGCTTTGGCCCATTGCATGCCGGTCCACTGCAACAGGTGGTTGGGCATCAAATTGCGTTGCTCGTTCGAGGATGCCCCATACATGTACCAGCTCCAACGACCTAAACGCAGCACAAGAATACCAGCAATAGCCTTGCCCTCATATTCCGCCAGCAAGAGCGCGGCTCTGTCTCCGTCGCTATAGAGACGCATCACATCTTCGTAATGCTGCTTGTTGTGGATGAAAAATGGACTAAAACCCCGTTTGCGTAATGACTCCAGCCAGTGATTATTCCCATCAGGTACGCTTGGCTCGATTTTAAGCATGAATGCGCCTCGTTTGTGTGCCTCCGCCAATATATAGTTGAGCAAGATATCCATCGCGGGCGAATCGGGATCATCAATGACGGGGCCTCGGGGCGCATAGAAATAGGTTTTTCTCAGGACAGGAGCGCGAGTAATCAGTAGTAGCATAGCAGCGCAAAGTTGCTCATTATCATCCACAACGCCTATTCGCAGCGCCTCGGCTCCCAGGTGGGGCGCTAGCTCGGCCCACTCATAGGATTGGGTTATATTGCAACACACCGAGGCTGCCACAAAGTCATTCCATTGCTTACGGTCGGTAATGATACGCGCCTGCATATGTTTTCTCTCAGTTTGAATCATTTTGCCCGTATCTCCTTCAATCCTGATTGTCGCCTTTACCTCTGGCGGCTCGTTCCAACTCTACCTTCTTGCGTTCTTCGTGCCGGCGTGTGCGACGAATTTCAACCGATTTGCGCCACGCGTTATAGATGAGGGGACGGTAAACATAATCTTGTGTTGGCATATTCAGGCGCGAGAAGCCTCCAAAACCTTTCTTATATTCATATACTCCCCACATCTCTTCGCCCGGCTCTAGAATCTCGGGAATAGTACGAAAATCGAAATATGAGCAGCCGCGAGCCTTTGCCCATTGTATACAGCGGTATTGGAGCAAGTAGGTGGGTTTGAGATTGCGCTTGTTATTGGAAGAGGCTCCAAACATATCCCAGCACCAATCACCAAAGCGAATCAGTATTTTGGCGGCAATTGCCCTTCCCTCGTGTTCGGCAAGGTAGAGTACAGCGTCACCCTGGCCGGAGAACTGACGCAAAATCTCCCGGTGGTAATCCTTCTTGTGGATAAAGAATGCATCGCGTTCGCTTGTGATTTTGAGTAGTTCATAATAAGCATCGAAATCAGCGTCGTTCTTTGCTTCGCGGATGATGACGCCCTTACGTTCGGCGATGCGTACATTCTGCCGCCACGTCATCTTAAAATTGGCTAGTAATTGTTCATCGTCTGGTCGAATGTCGAGAACCCAGCTTCGCCGTCCGTGTACTGCATGAGGATTTGTCTGAAACCCCAGGTCATGGTATGCTGCGATCCACCTGTCAATTTGAGGATCGTCATCGGCAATATTTGGTTCAAGGCGTAAAACCACCGCGTGTTCTGCGCGTGTGATCTTCTGCACACTTTCGATCAGTGCAGGAAGAGCAGGAGAATCTGGTCGTTCCACCGTAGGACCACGCGAGCAGTACAGCCAGTTGAAGCGCACTCCGGGCACTGGTAGAGGGATGGGAATAGGAGATACAGTCAACATCATGGCGCCAGTCATACGCCCATTTTCCATAGCGCCCAGTCGGTAAATACGACCACCAAGATATTGATTCAATTCGCCCCATTCATATGATTGTAGCAGGTGGCCTCTTGGCTGACTTGTTAAAAACCCATTCCATAGTGCTTTATCGGTAATTTCCTGGATGATGATAGTCATACTGCAATCAAAGGCTCTCTAAATATTCGCTTCGAAGGATGCTGTAGAAATGCGTTCTCCTACGATAAGAGGATTCTGCATCTGCGAGGTATCTTGTGTCATGCGTGTGAATGAACTCCCTTCTCATGTTCGAAGGCAAGTATAGCATAGGTAGTGTGGAGAGGCAATTGAGATAGAGAGTTTGGGAGTTTGGTTGGGATTATGGGGTGGTTGAAGCTCCCGCGCAAGTTTGCGCGTGGAGCCTCTCAACTTACTTGCTATGCATTACATGGTTGGTGCTGCGTATTTCTCAGCATAATCTCCAATGACAGGAAGTTTGAAGTACTTGCCCTGGAATGCGTAAACCATCAATACGATCCATACGGCGAGTAATGCGAGTGGCAACAGAATGGTAAGGCAGGTAAAGACAAATCCCAATGGAATCAGGATAACACTGGCATAAAGAAAGGACTGAACGGTGAAGAGTACTATGAACAGCACAATCCAGAACGCATTAAAGAGTATCGATTGCATCGCATGGAAGCGTACGAAGCGATTCTGTTTCTCTCCGAAGTAGAAAATTAGTCCACCGACGATTGAAAACAGGTAACTTAGCCCTGCTGCAACATTGGCATCCATGCCCATCGAAGTAGGACCATTTGGATTGGGAATAGCCGAAAAAGGGGTACCATATGGCTGCTGATAGCCTGGTTGCTGCTGATAGCCACCTGGTTGATAGCCTGGTTGTTGCTGATACCCACTTTGTTGTTGATAGGCGCCTGGTTGTGGGTCACCCCCTGGTTGATATCCCCCCTGCTGCTGGTAGCCGCCTGGTTGTGGGTCACCCCCTGGTTGGTAGCCGCCTGGTTGCCCAGGCTGATTAGGATCTTGTCCCTGGTTCGGATTCCATGACATCGAGTTTACCTCATTTCTTTCTAATAGATATAGATGAGTTTACAATGAAGGATAAACGATTCGATAGTTTTACCAGATTGTAAGCTTCCGTTTACATGATCTACTACGTACTATACATTGAGGGGTTGTATTTGTATAGATTTCAAGCAACGTATCCTACTGAACCTACGCTGGAGTATGTGGATAGGATTCACCCGATAGGCGCTCAGAGGGTGGAATTATCAATGGGGGGTGCTCAAGTTCGCTATCTTCATCTTTGTGCTGTTCGTCGTCGGGTGTAATAGGACGGAGTAGCTTACGTTCACGAGTTGCCGATTCACGCTCATCTAAATGTAAAGGTCGCATCTGCGGAATATCTTTGTCGTCCCTCTCGCGGCTTTTAGCGGTGTTAGGTATTTCTAAGAGGGTAGCCTCAATTACCTGGTCCATAGAATCTACAATGATAAAGTTGATGCGCTGGCGGATTTTGGCTGGAATCTCAGCGAGGTCCTTTTTATTTTCCAATGGGATTAGTAAATGATAGATATTCGCATGATGCGCAGCAAGCACCTTCTCTTTCAGTCCGCCAATGCCCAGCACGCGTCCTCGTAGTGTTATTTCCCCGGTCATTGCAATACCGGGACGAATGGGACGTCCTGTGAGCGCTGAAATAAGTGCAGTGGCGATAGTGATGCCCGCAGATGGTCCATCTTTGGGAAGAGCGTTTTCTGGCATGTGGATATGCAAATCGGTGCTATCCTGGAAATTAGGATCAATCTGTAGCTCTTCGGCGCGTGAACGGATATAGGAGAGCGCGGCATACGCAGACTCGCGCATCACATCCCCTAACTGGCCAGTGATGAGTAGTTCACCTTTGCCTGTCATTGTAGCGACTTCCACAGGCAATAAAATTCCGCCTATTTCGGTCACAGCCAGACCCATCGCCACACCAACCTGTGTTTTTTGCACTATCGGACTTTCGGAGTAGCGAGGCGTACCAAGATACTGTTCCAGGCTATTGCTTGTGAGTCTTAGATGTGAATCTGGTTTCTCGATGATTCTTCTTGCTGCTTTACGGCAAATCGTTGCCAATTGCCGTTCAAGGTTACGCACACCAGCCTCACGAGTATAGCCCGTGACGATTTGTTGCATCACTGATTGTGGAATCTTTAACTGCTCAGGGGCCAGGCCATGCTCTGCTAATACAGCAGGCAAGAGGTGGCGCAATCCAATATTCACTTTCTCCTCAAGCATATAGCCCGGCAGGTCAATGATATCCATACGGTCAGCTAGCGCACGTGGAATCTGGTATTTCACATTTCCGGTACAAATAAAAAATACCTCAGAGAGATCAAAAGGTACTTCCAGGTAATGATCAGTAAAGTTGCTGTTCTGCTCAGGATCTAGAACTTCTAAGAGCGCAGCAGCAGGGTCTCCCCGGTACTCCGCAGAAAGCTTATCAATCTCATCGAGCAAGAATACGGGATTGCGTACACCAACCGTCTTCATTGATTGAATGATACGACCAGGGAGAGCGCCCACATATGTACGGCGATGACCGCGTATTTCGGCCTCGTCATGCACACCACCTAGTGAAATACGCGCAAATTTGCGTGTAAGGGCACGAGCTATAGAACGGCCTAGCGATGTTTTACCAACACCTGGGGGGCCAATGAAGCAAAGAATCTGCCCCTGGCTTTCTCTCCTGGAGTGCCCATCCCTTAAAGCGAGTTTCTGACGCAACTCACGTACCGCCAGGAACTCAATGATACGTTCCTTAATTCCCTCAAGACCGTAATGATCTTCATCCAATATTCGTCGTGAATGATCAATGCTGAAACTATCGTCGCTGCGCTCAGTCCATGGTAATGCCAGTAACCAATCTATATATGAACGCATAATTGCAATTTCGGCTGATTGGGGAGGCGTCCGCTCAAGCCGGTCAATCTCTTTGCGCACCCTGGCCGTAATATCAGGAGGCATCGATTTTTCGTTTAACCTGGCAAGCAGCTCGCTTACTTCGTTAGATGTCTCCATCCCCAGTTCTTCCTGGATCGCGCGCAATTGTTCACGCAGGTAGAACTCCTTTTGCGTATGGTCTACCTGTGAACGTACTCGGTTGCGAATGGTCGCTTCAAGTTCCAGAATTTCAATTTCGTTACCCATAATCACGCAGATTTTTTCGAGGCGTGCTAATGGGTTCATTGTCTCCAGCAAATCTTGTTGCTGTTCAGGATCGGTCACTAGATGTGCTGCGAGCATATCTGAAAGCCGGGCAGCAGACTTAAGGGCTACTATCGAATTAATATCTTCTACCGAAAAGCGACGGTTCAATTGAGCATAGCGCTCGAAGAGGTTAGTGGCATGACGTACGAGTGCATCAGCTTGTGGGTCACGAGTATGGATTTCCTGAGGAGTGGTCACGCGTACCCGTAGATAAGGTTCCAGTTCATCGTACTCTTCAATTTGTACGCGACGTATACCGCTTAAGAGCATCTGGAAGCTGCCGTCCGGCTGCCGGTGCAAAGTTGTAACTTCTACCAGCGTGCCCGTAGGATAAATATCCTTTGGCTGGGGATTATCGATCTCGGGATCACGTTGAGACGCGGCAACTAGCAAGTGTTCAGATTGTATCATCGCTTCTTCAACCGCGCGCACCGACTTTTCGCGTGCAACTGCCAATGTCATACGTGTGCGAGGAAATACAACCATATTTTTTAACGCCACAAGTGGATATGTCTCGCTGTTATCCATATTTGTTTCCTGGCGTTCTTGTTCGCTCACGTATTTTTCACCTGGCTAGTGTATAAAGAGGGGAGATTTTCCAGGGACATCCCCGTTCCCCGAAAAGGAGCTTTGTGCCGGGTCGCTCAAACCCGCAGCAACCCTTTTCCGAAAAGGAAAGTGAATAAAAACGGATGAGCCTGCTTTAAGCAGACTCATCTTCAGAATATGCTGTCGCACGCTCGGTGCGTGTAACCAGCAATGGTTTGTTGCGTTGAATAATCACCTCGCTGTTGATAATGACTTTCTTTACATCAGCGCGCGATGGGATTTCGTACATTATTTCAAGCAATACGTCCTCGATGATACTGCGCAAGCCCCGTGCTCCCGTACGTTGTTTCAAAGCACCTTCGGCTGCCGCATCAAGGGCGTCCGGTGTAAATACCAGTTCAACCCGGTCAAGCTGTAAGAACTTTTGATACTGTTTGACAATCGCGTTTTTTGGCTCGGTCAAGATTCGGATCAGCGCATCCTTGTCCAGGCTATCCAATGACACGGCAACAGGCAAACGTCCCACAAACTCAGGAATCAAGCCGTATTTGAGCAGGTCATCTGGAATGAGTTTCGTTAGAACCGACTCTTCGGACTGCTCAGGCGCAGCAACTGACCTGAAGCCCATCGTTTTGTTGCTGCCCAGACGTTGCTCGACGATCTTGTCAAGTCCTTCAAAAGCACCGCCGCAGATGAACAGGATATTGGCTGTGTTGATCTGAATGAAATCCTGGTGCGGGTGCTTACGCCCACCCTGTGGTGGCACATTGGCGATTGTGCCCTCGATAATCTTAAGCAGGGCTTGCTGTACGCCCTCGCCCGAAACGTCGCGGGTGATGGATGGATTATCAGACTTGCGCGCGATCTTATCGATTTCATCTATATACACGATACCTCGCTCTGCTCGCGCCACGTCAAAGTCCGCCGTTTGAATCAGTCGCAGGAGAATATTCTCGACATCCTCGCCGACATATCCTGCTTCTGTCAGAGCTGTGGCATCAGCGATGCAGAAAGGCACGTCTAATATCTTTGCAAGTGTCTGTGCCAGCAAGGTTTTACCGCAACCCGTAGGGCCGATAAGCAAAATGTTACTTTTGATCAGCTCTACATCGTCAATTTGCATACCTACGCCGATACGCTTGTAGTGGTTATAGACAGCCACCGCTAGCGTCTTCTTGGCCCGCTCCTGTCCAATCACATATTGACTGAGTTGCTCATACATTTTCTTAGGTGGAGGGATCTTCCCTGTTTGCAGACGCGGCTTCGTGACAGTGTTTTGCTCCTCTTCAATAATCTCTCGACAAAGGTCGATACACTCATCACAAATGTAGACACCCCCAGGGCCAGCGATAAGGCGCTGAACCTGATCCTGACTCTTGCCGCAGAAAGAGCAACGGTAAGTAGTTCGCATATTTTTCGAATTTGCCACGTCTGTAACCTTTCCCTGATAGGGCCTCAGCGTAAATTCTACAAGCGCGCATCCTTACTTTCGCGCCCGTAGACCAAATTATTGTATCTCTATGCCCGTATCGGCTGTTTCATCATCGTTAGTTTTTTGTATCTCTCCAGTCTCACCATCGGAGAGGGATGGTTGGGAGTCATCCTCCTCTATCTTCTGAGTATCCACAGTCTCTTCTTCGCCCACAAGAACTGCTGCCTCTGTGGACTCAGCCTGGGTCTCTACACCCGACTCTGCTTCGCTGTCTTCAATCTCAGGCTCCGTTGTCAGTTCAACCAGTCGTGTTATGGCTTTCTCATGGAGCAGGCTCTGTGCAAGCGCTCGAATCTGCCCTTCGGTTTGGGGCAGGCTTTGTCCCACCTGAGTATAAGCACGGAAGAGGGCTTCCACCTCTTCGGGTGCGACGCTAATTTTTTCTTTCTTGATGACTTCATCAAGCACGAGTTGACGTTTCACGCGCTTTTCGGCATCAGGTTCTAGTTCCTTTTGATATTCTTCGCGTGTCTTCTTGAGCAGCATCAGGTATTGATCCATGGACATATGCTGCTGCTCAAGCACATGCGAGAACTGGTGTACCATCTCTTCTGTCTCTTCTTGAATCATCACAGGATGGATCGTGAAGTGTGATTGCTCAATGACGGCATTCATAATAGTTTCTCGCAGTTCATCACGTATATGACGCTGCTTATTTTCGAGTAAATTGTCACTGACTGCTTTGCGCAGATCTTCCAGCGTCTGATATTCGTCATTGCTTACCTGGGCAGCGAGCGCGTCATCGAGTTCCGGAAGTTCTTTGAAATCGACTTTATGAAGAGTGGTTGTATACTGCGCTTCTTTTCCTGCAAGTTTCTCATTGCTATAGTCTTCTGCTATGGTGGTCGTAAATGTCTTGCTTTCGCCAGCTTGCATACCTAAAATATGGGCATCCATACCGGAAAAAAGGCCAGGTCGCTCATCTGTCAGTTCAAAGGGATTGTCTTTCAGATCAGAAATGCTCTCATCATCTACTGTCAGCTTCAGATCCATCGTCACGCGATCGCCTATCTGGGCAGGACGTTCGACAACTTCCCAGACAGCCTGACGGTTGCGTAGAGATTCAAGTTCCTGCTCGACTTCTTCGGATGTGACAACCGCCTCTTCACGATCAAAATGGAGTGAACGGTAGTCGGATAACTCAACTGGAGTGATAATAGGCACTTTGAGGCTAAAATGGTAAGGCTGGCCCATCTCAAATACAGGCGCATCCAGTTCTGGCTGCGAAAGTGGGGTGAGCTCGTGTTCTTTGAGAGCGTCGCGATAGGCCTCTGACATTAAGTCATCGAGCCCTTCCTGATAGATATATTCTTTGCCGAGTTTGCGTTCTACCAGTGAACGGGGAGCTTTCCCCCGTCGGAAGCCATGTATGTCAACCTTTTGTACCAGCTTACGGTATGCCTTGTCTGAAGCTTTTTCTACTTCATCCCAGGAAAAATCAAATTCAACGAGTGCCTCACTGCTTGGCAACTTTTCAACCGAGACCTTCACGTTTCCTCCAACACATGTAGCATGCTGCATTTCCATCTTGTTGATGGTCACAGGGGTAGCCCCTACATTACTCTACTCTGATTATACCTAAGGCAAGCTTCAAATGGGAAGTATTGAGGGGCGAACGCTCCCAATTGACTACCCTAAGCCGGACGAGAAGCGCATAGTATCCCTGTGCGAACACATAGAATCGATGATAATCGCGATATGCGTGCTCATTTAGGCTCAGGTAAACCTGGAGCGGGAGACGGGGATCGAACCCGCGACTTTCTCCTTGGCAAGGAGATGCTCTACCACTGAGCCACTCCCGCATGATTGCGCTTCTACCAGACAAAGGATGCAATACCTGTAATCTTTATCCAGGTGGGCGGTGAGAGACTCGAACTCTCATGACTTGCGCCAACGGATCCTAAGTCCGTCCTGTCTACCAATTTCAGCAACCGCCCATAAATCTCTTCTGGAAATAGAAAAAACCTCACTTCACGATGATACATCAGCGCACAAGCTACTGTCAAGACAAACACGGCGCTGCATTCCGTTTGGGCTACGTTAAGTTGCTGCAACTATAGTTTTCAAATCAACTACTCTCAGCGCTCTCATTCATCCTAATCTCCGCTGTATGTCTCTACTTCGAGCCAATTTGCACCCCGCTCTTCTAGCATGATAGAATGGATGAATTCGTATTCCCCATCCAGGAGTGGAGAGGACAGATCAGGCTATGCATAAAAATCCGACAACATCAACTACTTCCTTAGATCTGAATCAACCAGATCTCTATATCAACCGCGAATTGAGTTGGGTCGAGTTTAACCGGCGTGTGCTTGAAGAAGCCCAGGATAGTCGCCAACCATTGCTTGAGCGCGTGAAATTTCTTTCCATCTTCGAGACCAATCTCGACGAGTTCATCATGATTCGTCTGGCCGGTCTAAAAGATCAGCTAGCCGCTCGTGTAACAAATGTCAGCCCGGACGGCCTCACTGCAGAGCAGCAGTTGCAAGCTGTGCGTCAATGCCTGGCACCTCTAGTGCAGCAGGTGCGACTTAGCTGGCGCGAAGAGCTTATGCCATTGCTTGAAGCTCAACATATCCATATTCTTGATTATGAGCAACTCGATGCCAAACAACGTGCTGCGATGAAAACCTATTTTGAGCAAGAGATTTTTCCGGTCTTGACCCCTCTTGCAGTTGATCCAGGGCATCCTTTCCCGCATATTTCCAACCTCAGTCTCAACCTGGCGGTTGTGATTGCTGCTGATGCTATCTATGGTGAGCGCTTTGCGCGTGTCAAAGTTCCCCCTACATTGCCGCGTCTGGTACCTGTGCAGTTTGCAGTAAAAAAGCAAGCAGTGATAGCCTATGTATGGATTGAACAGGTCATTGCTGCCAATTTGAGTATGCTCTTTCCAGGTTTTGAAATTTGGGAGTCCCATCCATTTCGGGTGCTTCGAGATGCGGATATCGAGCTGAGAGAGGACGATGCTGGAGATCTAATGATTGAGAGCATCGAGCAAGGACTGCGTGAGCGGCGTTTCGGTTCGGTAGTTGACCTCGCGGTTAATCCCTCAATGCCTTTGCGTATTCGAAGTCTATTGCTTGATGAACTAGAAATTACTCCAGATGATTTGACGGTTATCGATGGACCCCTTGGTATGGGCGATGTCATGGAATTGCACCGCCTGGATCGACCCGATTTAAAGGATGCACCGTTTACGCCACGCATACCGCCAGAACTTCGAAAAGATCAAGATCTCTTTGCCGCTGTTCGACAGCATGATCTAATGATTTACATTCCTTACGATACTTTTGACTCCGTGGTGGAATTCATTCGCATAGCCGCGCGCGATCCTGATGTACTGGCGATTAAACAGACATTGTATCGCGTCGGGTCGAAATCACCTGTCGTTAATGCGCTGCTGGAGGCGGTTGAAAACGGCAAACAGGTGGCTGTCCTGGTCGAACTGAAGGCGCGTTTCGATGAGGAAAATAATATCGAATGGGCGAGAGCTTTGGTAGATGCAGGCGTGCATGTGGTATATGGCCTGGTAGAGCTACATGGTTTGACAAACTTGAAGACACATGCCAAGATCGCTTTGGTGGTACGTAAGGAAGCTGATGGTTTGCATCGCTACGTACATCTGGGCACTGGAAACTATAACGCTACGACTGCACGTATCTATGAAGACCTGAGCTTGCTCACTTGTCGACCGGAGATCGGAGCAGATGCCTCGGAGCTGTTTAACTTGCTGACCGGATTTTCGCGTCAAAGCTCCTTTAGTAAACTGCTGGTTGCTCCTTTAGGAATACGAAGGGGCATTATTGAACGCATTGAGCGTGAAATTGCTTTGCATCGTGAGCATGGCAACGGATACCTGATCTTTAAGATGAATGCACTGGTAGATCCTGAAGTTATTCATGCACTCTATCGCGCCTCTCAGGCGGGGGTACGCATTGATCTGATCGTACGAGGTATTTGTTGCCTGCGTCCAGGGGTTGAGGGCGTAAGTGAGACAATTCGTGTGAGAAGTCTCGTCGGGCGTTTCCTGGAGCATAGTCGTATTTACTATTTTAGAAATGGCGGTGACGAGGAGATACTTTCGGGCAGCGCCGATATGATGCAGCGCAACCTGGACCACCGCGTCGAGACGCTCTTCCCAATAGAAGACCTTGTTTTACGTGAGGCAATCCTCGAACGCTTACTGAAGTCAGAGCTCGCTGACACCGTGAATGCGCGTGAGTTATTGTCTGATGGGCACTATGTACGAGTGCAACCAGCACCAGGAGAGCCGCCATTTGATTGCCAGAAGTGGTTTATTTCGCATTCACTGCTTGGTTCTGATATAGAATCTCATAACCATGTGATCAGTGCGATGCCGTCTGGAGCTTGATGACCCAGGGTATCACCTTGAAACGTAGGAGAAAAAGGCTACTGCAAAAGTATTGACGGATCAGTAGTGGGATGTTATAGTGTGGAGCATATCAATTGTATGCCAAGGTAGCTCAGTTGGTAGAGCACAGCACTGAAAATGCTGGTGTCGTCGGTTCGATTCCGTCCCTTGGCACCAATA
>WNFA01004593.1_pt1 | contig 12393 bp, 14 predicted proteins | sample 5400481 | NCBI WGS metagenome assembly WNFA01 (sample SAMN13153340, study PRJNA577476) | soil metagenome | isolation source: 120 cm saprolite under Douglas fir tree site 2 hole 1 replicate 2 | place: USA:California | collected 2015-04-18
GCCGGCGCGCGGTCCGTCACCCTTCGCGACCCGGCGGCGCCGAGGTTGGTCCGCGCCGAAGCGCTGGGCTTCGAGGTCGCACCGCCAGGCGCAGATGGCGGACGGGCCCCGGTGGTTTTCGAATGCACGGGCACCGTTGCGGGATTGAGGGATTCATTGTCCGCGACGGCCAAGAGCGGGACCACTGTCGTGGTGGGCGTGCACGATCGGCCACGCGAGATCGATCTTGTTTCGATGCTCATGGACGAGCGCGTGATGCTCGCTTCGCTATCGCACTCGATGAATAGCGACTACATCCCCGCGATCGAGCTCTTGCACCAGGGCAAGGTCGACCTCGAGCAGCTGATCACCGACCGTATTCCCCTGGCAGGCGCTGTGGATCGCGGCTTCGACGCCTTGGTCGCGAACCCCGAGAGCCACCTCAAGGTGCTGATCGACTGCCGCCGCTGACGTGGGCTAGCGGGACTTCACCGCCTCGCGCTTTCCGGACTTCGCCGACCTCAGGATCGCATCGCACACCTCTGACGTGCGATAGCCGTCCTCAAACGTCGCTCCGTGGGGGCCCACACGCTTGTTCTTCGCTATGCACTCGATGAGGTGATGCAGCTCGTGGACCATCGTGTGCTCCCAACCGATCATGTGGCCGTGCGGCCACCACCACTGCCAGAACGGGTGGTTCGCCTCTGACACGAGCACGGTTCGGAAGCCCTGAGCGTCAGCTCCCGGCCGCGATCCTGGGAGATGCACCTGCAGCTCGTTCAAACGCTCCAGGTCGAATCCAATCGAACCCTTGGAGCCATTGATCTCGAACGTCATCCCGTTCTTGCGGCCCAAGCAAAAGCGTGAGGCCTCGATGGTGCCCACAGCCGCCCCGCCCTTGAACTCAACCACGGCCTCGACTGCGTCATCGACGTCGACGGTTCCGCCCGGCCGGTTCTTGATGAAAGTCCTCGTGGCGCCGCTCACCGCCGAGATCGGTGATCCATTCCTGCAAGTAGCGGCCGCGGAAGTGGTAGATCTCGCCCAGCTCGCCTGCCTCGAGCATCTCGCGAGCGAGCCGAACCGCCGGCACGAACCGATAGTTGAACGCGCACATGTGCTTGACGCCGGTCTTCGCCACGCGTTGCCAGATTTCGTAGCTCTCATCCGCGTTGCGGCCAAGCGGTTTCTCGCACACGACGTGCTTGCCCGCCTCTGCAGCCGCGATGGTCGGCGCCGCATGCAAGTTGTTCGGCGCTCCGTTGTCGAAAAGGTGGATGCGGTCATCTCGGACGAGCCGCTTCCAATCCGTGGTGTAGCTTTCGTAGCCGAAGCGCCGAGCTGCCTCGGCAACCGCAGGTTCGTTGCGGCCACAAATCGCCACCAGCTTGGGCATCAGCGGCGGCGGCCACGTCATGTACTGGATCTTCCGGTAGGCGTTCGAGTGAGCCTTGCCCATGAAGGCATAGCCCAGCATGCCGACGCCGATCTCCTTGATCTTCTTGCCGCCCACGACAGCGCCCATGGTCACAAAGCCGACCTGCTTTTGCTTGCTCATCGCCACTACCCCTTCTTGAATGCGGCGTCAAACGCCACGCTGGAAGGAGCGAAATCGGTCCGCCGCACCAAAGCCAGCGCGTCCGGCGCACCCCAATCGCGTTCCATGCCCGAGTCTTCCCATTCGATGGAGAGCGGACCTTCATAGCCGATTCGGTTGAGGGCGCGGAAAACCGACTCGAAGTCGACATCGCCGTGACCGGGCGAGACGAAGGTCCAACCCCGCTCAGGCTCGCCGAAGTCGATGTGAGAGCCCAGGATCGATCGGCGTCCGTCGAGCAGCTTCTTCGAATCCTTCACGTGAACGTGATAGATGCGATCGCCGAACTCCTGCACAAACGCGGCAGAGTCGAGGAATTGATGAGCGAAATGGCTGGGATCGAAGTTGATCCCGAATCCAGGCCGGCGCCCGATCGCATCCAGCGTCTTCCGGGTGGTCACGAAGTCGTACGCGATCTCGGTTGGATGGACCTCTAGGCCGAAGCGGACACCGACTTTGTCGAAGGCGTCGATGATCGGGCTCCACCGCTTGGCGAAGTCGGCATAGCCTTTCTCGACTTCAGCCCAGTCGTTGGGCGGGAACGAGTAGAGCATGTGCCAGATCGCCGAGCCGGTGAAGCCGTTGACCTGCTTGACGCCAAACTTTGCCGCCGCCCGTCCGGTGTCGATCATTCGTTTCGCGGCCCGCTTCCGGACGCCCTCTGGGTCGCCATCGCCCCAGACCTCTGGTGGAAGGATTGCCTTGTGGCGTTTGTCGATGCGGTCGCACACTGCCTGCCCCACGAGGTGGTTCGAGATGGCCCAGCAGTTGAGACCATGCCGCTTGAGGATCTCCCATCGCCCCTTGACGTAGCCCGGTGAGGCAAGCGCCTTGTCGACCTCGAAGTGGTCGCCCCAGCACGCCAGCTCGAGCCCGTCGAAGCCCCATTTGGCAGCTTTTTCAGCGACCTTGTCGAGGGTCAGGTCGGCCCACTGGCCGGTGAACAGAGTCACAGGACGTGCCATGCGCGCATCTCCTTGGGTGCTGTTACCTGACGGGGACAGGGTTCGGCTGCGCCACGACTATGTTGACGCCGGCGCCGCGGTATTCGGCGACGACCGTGGGGATCACGCCATCATCCGTGATGATCTCCTCAGGCTCCTGCGCCGTGAAAATCGTGAGCAGGGAATCCCTGCCCACCTTGGTGGAGTCGATGAGGGCCACCGTCCGCTGAGAGACGGCGCGCGCTGCCCTCAAAGTGCCGGCCAGGGACTGCCGCGTCGTCGTCAACCCGCGTTCGAGGCTCAACCCCGCAGCCGAAACGAACGCCACCTGAAAATGGAGACGACTCAAGAAGTCCTCGGTCCAGCCGCCGCTGAGCTGGCGCCGCTCGCCATGCGACAGCTCGAAGTCGGCATGGCGCAGGCCTCGTCGCCAAAACTCATGATGCTCGACGAGCCGGCAGCCGGTCTCTCGCCGGGCGAGCGGAATAAATTGACGGAGCAGTTGCTGGCTCTGGATCCAGGAATGACCCTGATCCTGATCGAGCACGACATGGATGTCGCCTTGCACGTTGCCCAATGGGTAACGATGATGAACGAGGGACGCATAGTCGTGGAAGGAAGCCCGGCGGAGATCCGCAAGAATCAGACGGTGCACGATCTGTACACCGGCAGCAGGTACAAACAATGAGCATCCCGGTACTCGAGGTCAGCGGCCTCAACGCGTTTTATGGACGCGCACACGTCTTGCAGGATGTAGCTTTCACGGTCGATGAGAGACCGGTTGCGATCATCGGGCGCAACGGCATGGGCAAGTCCACGCTCTGCCAGGCAATCATGGGTATGCTCGCGTCCACGACAGGCTCGGTCCGGTTCGGTGGACAGGAGCTCGTGGGCAAGCCCCCCTACCGCATTGCGCGGCTCGGCCTTGGCTTCGTCCCGCAGGGTCGCCGTCTGTTTCCTTCCCTATCGACCGACGAGCATCTGCAGATCATTCCCCGCAAAGGCAATGGCAGCTGGACACCCAAACGGGTCTACGAGACCTTCCCGAAGCTCGCGGAGCGCAAGGGCACCGGAGCCGGTCAGCTCTCGGGAGGTGAGCAGCAGATGCTGGCAATCGGGCGGGCCCTGTTGACCAACCCGAAGCTGCTGATCATGGACGAGCCCTCGGAAGGCCTGGCGCCCAACATCGTCGAGAGCGTGATCGACACCATCCGCAAGCTGGCCGGGCAGGGCGTGGGCCTGCTCGTGGTCGAGCAGAACCTCGGCGTTGCGACCGCGCTCGCCGATCGGCTGCTTGTCATGGTCGCCGGGCGCATCGCCACCGAGACGACAGCACAGGAGCTAACTGGCAACCTCGATACCCAGCGACGCTTCCTCGGTGTTGAGCCGCCCACCGTGCGGCAGTCGAAATGAGCGGCATCTCATGAGGCTGCGCAGCCTGCAGCATGTGTCGTCGCCGTACCCCGAGGGTGAGGGCACTTCCGTGCGCCGGTTCTACGGCGAGGTGCTCGGTCTTCGCGAGCTCCCCACCCCATCCACTCTCGCCGGCATAGGGCTGTTGTGGTTCTCCGTGGGCCAAGGCCTCGAGCTGCACTTCTTCCCGGGCCCGACCCATCCGGACTCGCTGCGCCACTTCTGTCTCGACATCGATGACCTCGAGGAGACGCGTCGCCGCCTGGAGGAGGCCGGCCTAGCGCCATATGACGACACGCCCATCCCTCACCGGCCGCGCTTCTTCTGCCGCGACCCGATCGGCAACCTGGTCGAGTTCACAAGGATCGAGGGGGACTACAGCAAGTGACGTTGAAGACGAGTCTTGGCATCTGGGCCTTCGGGCCGATGATCACGCGCTTCGTACCCGGCGGCTATCAGCCGCAGTGGACCTCGGAGAACATCGTCGACAAGGTCAAGCGTGCAGTCGCCGGCCTTGGCGACCTCATCGACGATTACGAGTTTCACTACCCGCAGGAGATCAACGAGAACAACGCCGAGGCAATAAAGGCGGCCTTGGGCGGGCATGGAATCTACTGCGTCGCCACCGGACTTCACCTGGACCCGATGTTCGGAAGAGGCGGCCTCTGCTCACCGGACCCATCGGTGCGCCGGGAGGCGGTGCGACGGACGCTCGCTGCGGCCGACATGGCGGGAAGCCTGCGCGCGAACTTCATCATCTGGCCCGGCATCGAGGGTTACAACTACCCATTCCAGACGCCCTACCGTGAGAGCTGGGCCTGGTTGGTGGAGGGCATCGGCGAGGCTGCGCAACGCTGCAAACAACACGGGATCTCGCTGTTCCTCGAGCACAAGAACTCGGAACCGGCGATGAAGATCCTGATGCGCAACATCGGCATGACCCTGCACGTCATCCACAAGCTGCGCGCGCAGGGTCTCGACAACGTAAAGGTGAACATGGACTGGCAGCACCTTCTTATGAACGGCGAGAATCTCGCGGAGTACGCGGCCATGCTGGCGGGAGAAGGGCTGCTGGGCCACCAGCACGCGAACAGCGGCTGGGGCACGTTCGACGACGACAACATGGTTGGCGCAACCGCGTTCATGGAAACGCTGGAGCTGGCGCTCGAGCTGCGCCGCGCTGGCTACGGCGACAAGGGCGAGCGCCTGGGGTTCGACCTGTACCCGTACACCGAAGACGCGATCGCAGCTGTGCGCCGTAGCGTGCTGCAGTGGCGTTTCATCGACTCGGTAGCGGGCCGCATCGATGATGCCGCCCTGCGAGAGGCGCAGTCACACAAAGACGCGATCCGCGCATACGAGATCGTCTATCAAGCGCTCGGCGGAAACTAGCTTCCTGACGTGATGGCCGTCATCGGGGTGGACGTCGGGACCACCGGCGTTAAGACGATCGCCATCTCGCCGGACGGCGAGGTGATCGCGAAGGCGGAAGCAAACTATCCCCTCTCGACTCCGAGGCCGGGCTGGTCTGAGCAGGACCCGGAGGATTGGTGGCGTGCCACACAGGGCACGCTCGAGGCAGTCGCCGCCGCCGGAGTGGATGACGTGAGAGGCATCGGGCTCTCGGGTCAGATGCACGGGCTGGTTTGTCTGGATGAGCGCGACAAGGTGTTGCGGCCGGCGATGCTCTGGAACGACCAGCGCACCGGTGCAGAGTGCGCGGAGATCGAGGAGCGAATCGGTCTGAAGCGCTTGATTCAGCTGACTGGAAATCGCGCCCTGACCGGTTTCACGGCGCCAAAAATACTGTGGCTGCGGCGCCACGAGCCGGATGTTTACTCGCGCATCTCGCGCATCCTGCTGCCCAAGGACTATGTCCGCCTACGGCTCACAGGCGAGCACGCCATCGACGTGAGCGACGCCTCGGGCACGCTCCTGTTCGATGTCGCGAACCGGCGCTGGAGCGAGGAGGTGACCGAGGCGCTTGAGATTCCAAGGTCGTGGCTCCCGCGAGTGCTCGAGTCACCCGAAATCAGCGGTCAAACCGCGCAGGGCGTTCCCGTCGCCGCAGGTGCCGGCGACCAGGCCGCAGGCGCTCTTGGCGTGGGCATCGATCGCCCAGGGCCCCTGTCCGTAGTGTTGGGTACGTCTGGCGTCGTGTTCGCTGCTCTGCCCAAATACAAGGCAGAGCCGCAGGCGCGCGTGCATGTGTTCTGCCATGCGGTGCCCAAAGCGTGGCACGCGATGGGTGTGATGCTTTCGGCCGCGGGATCGCTCCAATGGTTCCGAGACACTCTGGCCTCCGGGGTGCCGTTCGTCGACCTGGATGCTCAGGCGGCAGAGTGGGCGCCGGGCTCCGACGGCCTGATCTTCCTGCCCTATTTGTCGGGCGAGCGCACGCCCCACGCGGATCCCGACGCGCGCGCCGCCTTCATCGGACTCACGCTCCGCCACGACAGCGGGTCCATGGTCCGCGCAGTCATGGAGGGCGTGGCATACGGACTCCGCGACTCGCTCGAGCTGCTCACCAAGCTCGGTGTGCGCGCTGAAGCCGGGCGGGCTTCCGGTGGCGGTGCTCGCAGCCGGCTGTGGCTGCGCATCGTGGCATCGGCACTGGGACTGCCGTTGGAGCTGACAGCAATCGAGGAGGGCGCCGCGTACGGCGCAGCGCTCCTGGGTGGCGTAGCCGGTGGCGTCTTCGCCGACGTCAACCAGGCGATTGAAGCGTGTGTTCGCGTGCGCGACATCGTTGAGCCGCAGCGTGGTTGGCAGGATGTGTATGCCGATGGCTACATGCGCTTTCGCGAGCTCTATCCCGCGCTCCGCCCACACCAGCACACTGCCATCGAATAGGGACTCTATAGTCGGCGGACATGTCGGCGGGTGCGGCAGAAACAACGTCGCGCGGAAGGGCCTCGGGGTGGATCACGCTGCTCGTTCTCTTCGGGATCGCCTCGACGGTCGAGGCTTTCACTGTTTCCCACGTCTTTCGCTTCTTGCCTCTGTACCTCGGGACCGTGCACGTGCCGCCTGCGGAGGTTCCGGCGTGGACCGGATATCTGAACGCCGCGTTTTTCGTTTTCGGCCTGCCGCTGGTTCCCTTCTGGGGAGTCTGGTCGGAGCGTTACGGGCGCATCCCGATCATCGCCCGCAGCGCATTCGTCGAAATGGTGGTCTTCACCGTGCTTTGGCTCGCGCAGAACCGGTGGGAGGCGGCGTTCGGTTTCCTCCTCGTCGGCTTCCAGCTCGGGAACACCGGGGTCATGCTCACCGCTCTTCGGGCAGTCACTCCGCGCGGCCGGGTTGGGTTCGCCATCTCCCTCTTTGGCGTGTCCCCATCGCTCGGCTTCGCGCTCGGCCCCGCAGTCGGTGGCTGGCTCGTCGACCACGGCGTTCTGAACCTGCACAGCCTGTTCGCGCTCGACGCCGCGATGTCGCTTGCGGCCGGCGTCATCCTCCTGGCATTTGCTCGAGAGGGAACACGCCCACCCGCGCCTTCGGGATCGGCGGCGCAGCTCGCGCTCGGGGCCCTGCGGCTGGCACTGACGGGACGCTTGACCTTGATCGTCTTCGGCGTTTTCGGCCTCGCCTATTTCGCGCTGCAAATCGCAAACCCGTTCCTACCGCTTCTAGTCCTAAGACTCGTCGGGAGCACGTCCGGCGCCGCCGGCCAGATCGGCATCGTCTTCGGTGCGTCGGCTCTGCTAGGAGCACTCCTCTCGCCGTTTGCAGGCGCTGCCGGTGATCGCTATGGATTCCGGCCGCTTCTAACGGGGGCCTGCGTACTCGCGGCGGCAAGCCTGACCGAGCTTGCAGTGGCACCCGACCTGGTCTGGCTCACGGCCGGCGCGGTAGCTCTCGGCGCCGCGAGCGCCACCGCAATCTCGATGGTGTTCGCGCTCTTGGCCACCACCGTCCCAGAGGAGCGTCGCGCCACAACGCTCAATCTGGTTTTGCTGCCGATCTATTTTTCATCGGTGGCCGGCGGAATCGTTGGAGCGCTGCTGGTACGCGAAGGCCTCAATACCGTCCTGTGGACTGGAGCCGCGGTCTCCTTGATCGCGGCGCTGCTGACCACGAGGCTCCCCTCGACCGACCGACCCACCACAGGGATCTGACCGCACTTCATACTCGGACTACGGTGCCTCCGGTGCAGATCGACCTGACTGGTCAGCGGGCAATCGTCACCGGCGCGAGCACCGGGATAGGGCGTGCGACAGCGATCGCCCTGGCGGAAGCGGGAGCCGACGTCGCAGTCCATTACGGCACCAGTCGGAAAGAGGCCGAGGAGACCGCGCGAAAAATCGAATCTCACCGCCGCCGTGCGGTCCTGGTCCAGGGAGACTTCCGCGATGGCACGGCCACGGGCGGAGCGATAGAGGCGGCGGTCAAGGCGCTCGGCGCCCCAGTCGACATCCTCATCAACAACGCCGGCTCAATGATCGCGCGGACGCCGATCGCGGAAATGGACGGAGAGCTGTGGCAGGAGGTGATCGCGCTCAACCTGTCGAGCGTCTTCTTCGCCACGAAGGCTGCTCTCCCCCACCTCGGCTTAGGCGCGCGGATCGTGAATGTCTCCTCTATCGCCGCACGTCACGGTGGAGGACCCGGTGCCCTTGCATACGCCGCCGCAAAGGGAGGCGTCATGACGCTGACGCGCGGACTGGCGAAGGAGCTCGCGACGCGAAATATCCGCGTCAATGCGATCGCCCCGGGCGTCATCGACACCCCATTCCATGAGCGATACAGCACGCCCGAGTTGCTCGAGACCTTCAAGAAAGGCATTCCCCTTGGTCGCCTCGGCACTCCCGACGAATGCGCAGACGCAGTCCTCTACCTGGTATCTCCGCTGGCCTCATACATCACGGGGCAAACGATTGACATCAACGGAGGGCAGTGGTTTGCCTGAGGGAAAGAAGCGCCGCTGAGCGCTCCGGATTACGTCGTGGCGCTTGACGTTGGCACCTCATCGGTGAGGGCCATCCTGTACGACCTCCGGGCTAGGCCAGTTCGCGGCGCAGCAGTGCATATCCGCCATGAGCCCCGCATCGAATCCGACGGAACCTCGGAGATGGACGCAGACGCGCTCGCGGCGTTGGTCTCGCGCAGCCTCGTCCGGCTCGTACGTCTTGCTGGGCCGCGCCGTGCCGGCAGGATCGCCGGCGTCGGCGTTTCCACCTTCTGGCACGGGCTGGTGGCGGCGGATGACTCCGCGCACGCAATGTCGCCCGTGTACCTCTGGTCGGATACCAGGAGCTGGGAGGCGGTCGGACCCCTGCAGGATCGCCTCGACAGCGAGGGCGTGCGACAGCGGACCGGCTGTCCGATCCACCCGAGCTACTGGCCGGCGAAGCTGGCGTGGCTGCGATCGCAGCGCACCGATCTGTGGAGCCGCCCCGTCCGATGGATGAGCTTCGGCGATCTCTTGTTTTGGCAGATGTTTGGAAGCCTCGGCACCAGCCTGTCGATGGCTTCCGGAACCGGTCTCTTCAGGCTCGCTGACTGCACCTGGGACGACGAATTGCTTTCCGTGCTGGGTATTTCGGGGGAGAGCCTGCCGCCGATCGCAGAGGTCCAACAAACTCTGGCGCCCGCGTATCGCCGGCGCTTGCCCCATCTGGCAGACATTCCGTGGCTGCACGCGGCGGGAGATGGTGCGCTTGCAAACCTTGGCAGCGGCTGCCTCACGCCGGTCAACCGCGCGCTCACGGTGGGCACGTCGGGTGCGTTGCGAGCGACGCATTCAGCTCCGCCAGCCCACATTCCGCCAGGCCTGTGGTGTTACCGACTTGATCGGAAGCGCGTCGTGATCGGAGGGGCGTTGAGCAATGGAGGCAACCTCCGAAAATGGTTGCGCGATACCCTGCGCGTAAACGACAGGAAACTAGAGGCTGGCCTGAGTCATAAGCCGCCAGGCGCTCACGGTCTGACAGTCCTGCCACATCTTGCCGGCGAACGCAGTCTTAGGTATGCGCCTCACGCCTTTGGCGCGATCGCGGGGATCACGTCGGCCACGACCTCGGAAGACATCGCGCGAGCTGGGCTGGAGGCCGTGGCGATCGAGTTCGCCCGAGTTGATCGGCGGCTGGACGAGGTGATTCCCGCTGCAGCGATCTTGGTCGCCAGCGGAGCCGCGTTGTTGAGCTCGCCCGCATGGATGCAGGTCATGGCCGACGCCATCGGGCGGCCGGTTGCGGCCGGGAAGGCTATGGAAGCCTCGAGCCGTGGAGCGGCCGTTTTTGCACTGGAGTGGCTCGGGCTCGCGGAACCCGCAAACCTCGACCCTGGTGTCGGTCGAGTGTTCAAGCCTCGACCAGCTTTCGCAGGAACCTACAAGGCGATCGAGGCACGTCAGGAGAATCTCTATCGAGCGTTGATCGGCGATCGGATATTGGGGCCTTAGGCGGCGACTTCGACCTCAATGTTCGGGGATGCGGCCGCCGGTGCTTGGTGAGTACGGACGAAGACCAGCACGGCGATGAACCCTGCGATTGCGAACAGGCCGGCGACCTCGAAGGCCGAGCTGAAGCCGGCAGTCAGCGCGCCGTTGACGGCCACGTGGGTGAAGGGACCGGTCGACAATTGATTCCTCGTCACCGTGGTGGCAATGGTGCCCATGATCGCGATTCCCAACGAGCCTCCAAGTTGGCGGCCTACGTTGAGGAGCGCAGAGGCCAGTCCTGACTCATCCGGCTTCACTCCCGAGATGGCGACCACACTCGTCGAAACGAAGGCCATCCCAAGACCAATCGCGAGAACTACCAACGGGCCAAGAACGTCTGTGGCGTAATTCGCGCGGACGGTCACAGCGGACAGCCAGAACATGCCAGTCGCGGTAAGCAACGCGCCGGTTGTCATCGGGACCCGTGGGCCGAGGCGCCCAATCAGCCGCGAAGTCAGGCCCGCGCCAACACCCACGCCTAAAGCGGTTGGAAGAAATGCGAAGCCGGCTTGCAGCGGGCTGAACCCCAGTCGTTCTGCAGGAACAGCGTGAGCACGAACAGCATGCCTGACAGGGCTGCGCCGATCATCAGCGACAGTCCGTAGGCACCAGAGCGGTTGCGATTCGCAAAGATGCGCAGCGGCATCAGAGGGTGGCGGCCGCGGGACTCCAGCGCAACGAAGGTGATGAGAAGCGCGACTGCGACGGCCAGCGTTGCGCGGGTGAGGCTGTCGCTCCAGTCGTGGGTCGCTACGCGCGCGAGCCCGTAGACGAGAAGCGACACGCCGGCGGTCACCGTGAGTGCGCCCGGAAGATCGAGACGCCCAGGCTTGCCTTCACCGCGAACAAGAACTCGTGTTGCCGCGAACGCCAGAAACACGCCGATCGGCACGTTTACGAACATGATCCAGCGCCACGAGAAGTAGTTCGTGATGATCCCGCCCATCAGCAGGCCGATCGCTTCGCCGCCTGCGGACACGGCCGAGTAGACCCCAAACGCGCGGTTGCGCTGCGCTCCCTGGGGGAACGTGTCGGCCAGCAGGGACAGGGCGGTTGGCGCGAGGATCGCTCCCCCCACTCCCTGCGCTGCCCTGGCGACGATCAGGTAGGTCGATGAGGTCGCAAACCCACCTGCGAGCGAGCCCGCGGTGAACAGCAAAGCGCCGACGATGAACATGCGGCGGCGGCCGAAGAGGTCGCCAGTGCGACCGCCGAAGAGCAGCAGGCCACCGAACGCGATCGCGTAGGCGTTGACCACCCACTCCAGGTCCGTGGAGGCGTCGACTTGGGTTCGATTGCGGTTTTGGTTTCCATCTTGGTTTTCTCCTTGCGTGATTGATTGCTGTCCCTCCCCTCCGGCTCGCTTCGCTCGCCACCTCCCCGCGAGGCGGGGAGGCTGGGCACGACGCGCAGGCGCAGGTACTCGTTGATACCGATCAACCGGAACTGCAGCCGCTCATAGCGCGGAAAGGCGAGCCTGGCGGTCGCGTAGTCGACGACCTCGGGCTCGGCCACGCGGTAATTGCGGCCCAGGTATGTGATCCGCCCCTCGCCGGCCGCCTTCACGTTCTGATACCAGGCGGCGTTGTCGCTGAACGTCCGGGGGATGACGAAGCCATCGCCCAGCGGCCGCATTCCGATCGGCGTGACGTATTCACGGCCCGAGCGCCGGCCGCGATGACGGAGGACGCCGACCACCGGCATCCAGCGGCGTCCCGCAACGAGCAGGACGAGCGGGTTGACGAACCGTGCGACCAATCGGACGACTCGGCGCGCACGCGGACCGAGGTTGATGGTGTTGGTTGTGTTGCTCATACACCCCGGACGAGCGACGCCGTGAGAATGTGACCTTTGGGCCCGATGTCACATTCGCGGCCTGTGTCCCGTCCTTAAATGTATGGGTGTCTCAGTGATCGAGAGCAACGAGCAGTTCGCGGACGCCTGGACCAACCACCACCGCTTCCTGCTGGACGTCGCGTATCGACTGCTAGGCAGCTACAGCGACGCGGAGGACGTGG
>WNFA01003930.1_pt1 | contig 12390 bp, 9 predicted proteins | sample 5400481 | NCBI WGS metagenome assembly WNFA01 (sample SAMN13153340, study PRJNA577476) | soil metagenome | isolation source: 120 cm saprolite under Douglas fir tree site 2 hole 1 replicate 2 | place: USA:California | collected 2015-04-18
CCGGGGCATTGATCTCCACAATACCGTTACTGGCTGGCTGTGTTGTTCTGCAACGCTTCTGGCGTGGTGGACTGGGTGCGGGCAGTGTCAAGGGCTAATGGCGCAGGAGTAATGGATGAACAACCCGAGTACAGGCTCATCAGCCTCTACACAAAACCCGCCCTGGATGGACACCTCTCTGTCCCCGCATGAGCGGGCCGATCTCCTGCTGGCACAGATGACGTTGGATGAGAAGATCGAGATGGTGCATGGAGAGCTTCCCGCCCCATATGGATTCTACAACGCGCCGGTCCCTCGGCCTGGCATCCCAGCGCTGACCATGGCAGACGGCCCTGCTGGCATCCGCGTCGCCAGGCAGGACGTCAACGAGGGTAAGGCCACTGCCATGCCCGCTCCCATCGGGCTGGCGGCGACATGGGATCTTACGGCGGCTAAGCAGTACGGCGATCTGCTTGGTCACGAGGCATGGGCGACGGGCCACAACGTCGTCCTGGGTCCAGAACTGGATATCGCTCGGATACCGGTGTTCGGTCGGCTGTTCGAGGCGTTAGGGGAGGATCCGTGGCTTTCAGGGCAGATGGCCGTTCGCTACGTCCAGGGCATCCAGTGCCATCCCGTCGTGGCGACCGCCAAGCACTACAACGTGAACACCCAGGAGGAGAACCGGTTCGAGGCTGACGCGCAGCTCGACGAGCGCACGCTGCGGGAGATCTACACCCCAGCGTTCGAGGCGGCAGCGAAGGATGGCCAGGTTGGTTCGGTGATGGGCGCATTTAACAAGGTGAATGGTATTTACTCCTGCGAGCACCGTCACTTGCTTACCGACATCCTCAAGCAACAGTTAGGCTTTCAGGGCTGGGTGATGAGTGACTACGAGGCAGCACACAGTACCGTGGAATCCGCTAACGCCGGGTTAGACCAGGAGATGCCGAACGAGATATTCTTTAGCGATCGGCTAATAGAGGCGATCCAGATGGGGCAGGTGAGCGTCACCACTCTTGACGACAAGGTGCATCGGATCCTGCGCACCATGTTCGCACTTGGTCTCTTCGATCGGCCTGTCCAGATCACTCCGTTTCCTGTGCAGGAGCATGGGGAGCTTGCGCGCGAGATCGCAGGCAAAGGGATTGTCCTGCTGAAGAATGCGGATGGGCTGCTCCCACTGGCAGGCCACGAGCTGCGTTCAGTGGCCGTCATCGGAGCCGACGCTGACAACAACATCGCGGGAGGCGGGAGTTCCGTCGTCCAGCCGACGTACTTCGTGAGCATCCTGGAGGGCATCCGGCGACGTGCGGGCGAGGGCGTTCGGGTAGAGTACGCGGAGGGCATAGACCCGCCGTCCGCAGCCGCCTTGCTGCCAGGACCGCCACCTGTACCCTCTTCGGTCCTGGCGCCAGCTGACTCCGGCTCGGAAGTCGGTGGCCTACATGCCGAGTACTGGACGAACACACGCTTCGAGGGCGAACCCACGCTGGTACGGATCGACCGGCAGGTGGATCTCAACCTCGGATTCTTCAACTACAGCACCTTTAATGCGTCTTCGCTGACAACGCCGCCGGAGCTCAACAACGCCATCTCAGTCCGCTGGACGGGCAGCATCACCGTGCCAACGACCGGGAACTACACGCTGTCGCTGACCCATCTGGGGACGGCCCGTCTGTACCTGGACGGTCAGCTCCTCATCGAGGATCCAGGCATTACGCTGGAAACCCGGTCGGTGACGATGCATCTGGTCGCCGATCAGACGCGCGCGCTGCGGATCGAGTATGCAGCCGATCGACCGGAGCAGCACACCCCGCTTCCCGGGGAGGCTTCTACTTCTGGTATGATTGGCAGCAAGGTACGCCTGGGCTGGCGGCACCCGGCGGACGCGATCCCGCCGGCGATGCAGGAGGCCGCGGCGCTGGCCGCTCGGTCGGACGTGGCGGTCGTCGCCGTACGAGACTACCGGAACGAACACGCCGACCTGCCGAGCCTTACGCTTTCCAACGAGCAGGATCTGCTCATCCAGGTCGTCGCTGCTGCCAATCCGCGCACGATTGTAGTGCTGGCTACCGGTGGCCCGGTCTTGATGCCGTGGCTCGACCAGGTCCCTGCCGTGTTGGAGAGTTGGTACGGCGGCCAGGAGCAGGGGAACGCCCTGGCCGACATCCTGTTCGGCGACGTCACCCCGTCGGGGAAACTGCCGGTCACTTTTCCGCGTAACGATCACGACACCCCGGTTTCCGCGCCGGAGCAGTATGCCGGCAGAGACGGCTTGGTCGCTCGCTACAGCGAGGGCCTCGGTGTCGGCTACCGGGGCTACGACCAGTTCGGGATCGAGCCGCTCTTCCCGTTCGGCTACGGACTCTCCTACACGAGCTTCGCCTACGCCCAACTCCAGGTGGAACCCGAGACCACTGACGGCACCGAGCTCATCCAGGTGCGTTTCACCGTCAGCAATACCGGAGCACGGGTGGGAGCCGAGGTCGCGCAGATCTACCTGGGGTTGCCCGCCAGCACGGGCGAGCCGCCCAAGCGATTGGTGGGTTGGGCGAAGGTCAAGCTGGAGCCTGGCGAGACCAAGGAGATCACTGTAACCCTGGACCCGGATGCCACATTGCATCCCCTGTCTTACTGGAACGTCAATACGAACGGCTGGGAGATGGTGAGCGGCGACTATCAGGTATACGTGGGAGCCTCCTCGCGGGACATCCGCCTCACTGACACCTTGCGTGTCCACCGTTTTACAGCGTAATGATCATTGCTCGGAGTTTGCTGTTGACTCTGTGGTGAGCGTGTTGGTGTAGTTAAATGGCTATAGGAAATTTTACAATTTGCTCGACATTCTCATCCATTTCATGGTATACTCCCTTCATCTTAATCCACTCATCTTTCACCTCTGGCACCGCTTTAGGCTGTAGAAAGGAGATGTAAAGGACTTCACGAACATTCCCCGTTTCCATGTGCATCCGTTTGTTTCATCCATTATTCACAATTATCAAGGAGGGTAATACATGGCAACCGAGACAACCGAAAGACAGGGCTATTTCACGGGCTGGACCGTCAAAACGGAGGGGATTATCGCCCCCGACGAGCGGCCTACCTGGGGACAATCCATTTTCCTTGGCTTGCAACACGTGCTGGCCATGTTTGGCGCCACTGTCTTAGCTCCCATCTTGATGGGTTTCAACCCAAATACCGCAATCTTCTTCTCCGGTATTGGTACGATCATTTTCTTCTTCATCGTGGGCGGTCGTGTCCCCAGCTACCTGGGTTCGAGCTTCTCGTTCATCGCCGTTGTACTGACAGCCACCGGGTTCGCCAGCGGTTTTAAAGGCACCGGACTGAACCCGAACATCGGCGTCGCGCTTGGTGGAATCATCATGGCTGGCGTCGTCTACGCAATCATCGGCCTTATTGTCATCTTCACAGGCTACAAGTGGATCGATATCCTGTTGCCGCCTGTGGTCACAGGCGCGGTGGTTGCCGTGATCGGGCTGAACCTGGCCTCGGTGGCAGTCGGTGAGGCAAGCACGAGTTCGTTTGATACGATCATGGCCATTGTGACGATCCTGGCGGTTGCTGCTATAGCCGTCTACGCCCCTGGAGCGCTGCGACGGCTTCCCGTTTTGCTGGGCGGCGTTATAGGCTACCTCATCTACCTCTTGTTGGCCAATGGATTCGGGCTTGGCAAAGCCATCGATTTTAGCGGCGTTACCAGTGTCGCGTGGGTTGGCCTGCCGAACTTCAGCACACCCACTTTTAATGGGACTGCCATCGGCTTGATTGCGCCAGTCGCCATTGTCCTGGTGGCAGAGAACACCGGCCACGTCAAGGCCGTGGCGGCCATGACCGGGCGCAGCCTCGACAAGTACCTGGGGCGTGCCTTCCTTGGCGATGGTCTCGCAACCATTGTCGCGGGTATTGGTGGGGGAACAGGGGTGACGACGTATGCAGAGAACATCGGTGTGATGGCGGTGACGCGTATCTACTCCACGGTCGTCTTCCTGATCGCCGCTGTCGTTGCCCTCTTGCTTGGCTTCTGTCCCAAGTTTGGGGCATTGATCCATACCATTCCCCTGGGGGTGCTTGGCGGACTGACCATTGTCCTCTTTGGCTTGATTGCAGCCACCGGTGGACGCATCTGGGTACAAAACAGGGTCGATTTCTCCAAGAGCCGCAACCTGGTGACTGTGGCTTTCGCCCTGACAGTAGGAGCCGGCAACTTCTTCATCAACATTGGGAGCTTTACCTTAAGCGCCATTGGTTTTGCAACCTTTGGGGCAATCATCCTCTACCAGATCTTGCGCGAGCGCGAACCCCAACCCGAGGAAATGGTCAGCGCCGATTCAGCAGTAGGCCTGGATCCCGGTGCTGAGCCGCAATCTGGAGCAGGAGAATAGGTATTACTCTACAATAGAGTAGTATGCTTCAATAGCACGGCATGGTACAATTCAACCAGGCAACATCGTTATCGCTACAATGCACCTGGAGATTGTACCATGCAACAGTATGCTGCGGCCCCCCAACTCACCGGGGAGTACATTGCCTCGGTATGGGAGGCACTCCCACGTTATGTAAGACCCACCTTGCTCTTGCCCAGTCCGGCGCTCTCGGCACAACTGGGCTGCGATCTAAGCATCGCCAGCGAGACCTTTCAGCATACAGGCAGTTTCAAATTCCGCGCAGCCTATAACCTGCTCTCCAGTATCCCTCAGCAGCACGTTATCACAGCCTCCTCGGGCAATTTCGGACAGGCAGTCGCCTATGCCTGTAAATTGCTCGGCAAGACGTGCACCGTGGTCATGCCGGCAACCTCAGCCCAGGTCAAAGTTGCCGCTGTACAGTCCTACGGGGGTGAAATCGATTTAATCGATGTACGGAAAATAAGTCGCGGCGACCGCGTTCAGCAACTCCTGGCGGAACAACCCGGTGCGTTCTACGCCCAGGCCTACGACGATTATCGCGTGGTGGCAGGTAACTCGACCCTGAGCCAGGAAATTTTGAGCGCTGCCGATTTCGATATGCTTGTTGTGCCCGTAGGAGGGGGCGGATTGTGCTCCGGGCAGATTATTGCACGCGACTACCTGCATGCACATACAGAGATTATCGGAGCAGAGCCGCTGCCGGGCAATGATGCAGCGCGTTCAGTACGCAGCGGGCAGCTCATTAGCAACGAGCAAGAACCAGATACAGTAGCCGATGGCGCACGCACCTTGAGCCTTGGCACACTCAACTGGGAAATCATACAGCGCGGCATAGCTGATATCATTGAGGTACCCGATGTGCTAACCCTGGAGGCCCTGCGCCGCTATTTCCTCTATGCTAACCTCAAGGTAGAACCAACGGGAGCATTGGCTCTGGGAGCATTGCTGGCCCAACCCAAACGCTTTTATGGAAAACGTGTCTGCTGCATTGTCAGTGGTGGCAACGTCGATCCTGCGTTGTACGCGCAGACCTTACTGGGAGAATAGTGCGCCGGATCAGCTAAGGAATATTTTGCGTTGCAGGAAATATAGCCAGGTGACTAAAGGTTGCCTGGGCGCCGGCCGGCAAAGTAAGGAGGTTTGAAACGAAGAGCGCGACCGAACCACTCTTGTAATTGTTATCGACATAGGTATACAATGCCTGCCCGTTCGCCATAAACGTCATGCTGCTCCCCCTGGCGATGATAGTGATATGATTGACCTGGCTACCTTTCAAAATAGCGGAACTTGCCGTATAACCGTGGACTTGGTTGCTCAGGGTTTTCCCACTGGCATCCGGTGATCCCTTGAAAATAGCATAAGTGCCATCGCCATACAGCTCAAAACGGTAATAGGTGCCTAAATTACCATCTGGACCCAGCCCCCCTCGAATAAACACACCGTACCCATTGCTTGGATCGCCCTTGCTGAGACTGGCATCAACATCCAGGCGAAAATCAACCAGGCTATTACCAGGCACCACTTCCATAAACAACCTGTGTTCATCGTCTTCAAGCACCATCGAGCCACCCCCGATCTTCACCGAAAATTTGCCTGGCGTGCTCGACAAATCCCAGCCATTCTTGTCGTCATTGAAAGCATCGCTGAACAATGGCTTTACCGAGGGTGTAGTTACCCTGGTGGGTACTGTATTGCTATTCTGGTTCTGGTTTTTCAGAAAAATGTATCCGGCGAATACTCCGCCTGTGATGACGACGACCAGGAGACCAATTACCAAGATAACCAGGCCGAGTTTGGGCCTGCGTTTCCCCTCCGGAGGTTGATTATAGCCTGTGGAGGAGTAGCCATTCAGGTTACTGCGCTGCAATCCGTCGTATGTGGCCGGTGGTGAAGAGTAAAAAGCGGGTTGTTGAGGCGCTCCATAATATTGCTGGTTCTGTCCTGGCGGACCAAAGAAATTGTTCGGAGAAGGTATCGATTGAGGTGGGCCTGAAGGATGAGGTTGTGCCGCCGGTTGTCCCCATTGGGAGGGAGAGGCGGGAGATGGTCCCCATTGTTGACCAGGGTATTGACCGCCAGCAGGCGGCATTTGCGGCGATGAACCTCCCCAGGGGGTTTGTCCTTGTTGAGGAGAGCTTCCAACGGGATTATGCGTGCCACAATTCGTACAAGTTACTACATCAGGTGGCAGTGGCATGCCACAACGCAGGCAGCGTCGTGCCGGTGGACCCCCGTACGGCGGATACACTGAGGACATACTACAAAATCTCTCCACTAAAGGCTACAATACGGTAGGCAGAGTATTGCACATTGTTGCTTGCATGTCTACTGAATAGCAATTTTGGGTAGACAGTACTTCACCAGTCTCGATCTCAGAAAACAATAGCTACTGATCCTTTGCCTCGCGCAAAATCTCATATAATCTGCGTGGATGCAAGGGCATCTCCCGCACTCGTACCCCAAACTCCGAGAGTGCATCATCAATCGCCGAGGCAAAGAGGGCAGGCACTGGAATGACGCCAGCCTCGCCAGCTCCTTTCACACCTAATGGATTGAGCGGTGAGGGTGTCTCGACATGATCTACCGTGATAGGGGGAATTTCCGCCGCCGTCGGGAGCAAATAATCCATAAAGCTAGCGTTGATGAGCTGCCCCTCTTCATCATAGACGAGTCGCTCATAAAAGGCTCCCCCTATACCCTGCGCCACGCCGCCATGCACCTGCCCTTCGACGACCATGGGATTAATCACGCGCCCGCAATCGTGCACAGCCACGTATTTGACGAATGTCACCATGCCCGTTTTCGGATCAACCTCGATGATCGCTCCATGGGCGCCACTGGCAAAACTGCCATGCGGCGGGCTGTAAAACTCGCTGGCTTCAAGACCTGGCGCTCCACGTTCTGGTGGCAAGGCAGGTCCCGGGCGTGGGCCTGCCAGCTTGATCGACATGAGCTTGCGCGCATTTTCACCGTAGGCATAGCGCAAGGGGTTGGCTGAGATCGCCACCTGGCCCAATGTCAGGGAACGGTGAGGAGCATCTTTCACAAATACCTTACCATCGGCAAGCTCGATATCATCGGGCGATGCTTCAAAGAGATCCGCCGCTACCCGTTTGGTTTTCTCTCGCACTTTAACCGCAGCCAGGTGCATGGCAGTACCGGCAATCGTCGCGGCACGGCTGGCATAAGTGCCTACGCCCCAATAGAACGCCTGGGAGTCGCCTGTTGTCACCAGCACATCCTTCGGATCTACCCCCAACTGGTCAGCCACGATCTGGGCGAAGGTTGTAAAGTGGGCCTGGCCCTGCGTTGTTACCCCCGTCGAAGCAAACACACGACCATCCGACTCTACGCGCACCTGTGCTCCCTCGTACGGGCCGATGCCCGTCCCCTCGACGTAACAGGAGATGCCGATACCCAGGTAGCGACCCTGCTGACGCGCCTCGGCCTGCATTGCGGAAAAGTTGTCGTAATCGAGCAGGGCCTTCAGCTTATCCAGCCCGGCCTGGTAATTGCCGCTATCGTATTTTGTCGGGCCGCCATCCTGGTACACGAGACCCACGTCCCATGGGAACTCATCCGGCTGAATAAAGTTGCGCGAGCGCACCTCGGCGCGATCAAGATTGAGTTCCTTTGCAATGCGGTCCATGATGCGCTCCATCACGAAAACCGCGTGCGGTCTGCCCGCACCACGATATGGGCTGACAGGTACTTTGTTGGTATAAAGTACTGTGAACTCGCTGTAGTAGTTCCTCAAGCGATAGGGGCCAGGTAACGTACACGCCGAGATAATCGGCACAATGATGCCATAGGGGGTATAGGCACCAGTATCATGCAGGAACTTGTCTCGCACGGCCAGTAAGATGCCCTGGTCATCAAAGGCATACTCCACTTCATGAATTTGGCTGCGCTCCTGGTTGGCGGAGATAAAGTGCTCGCGTCGATCCTCGATCCACTTGACTGGCCTACCCAGGTGGATTGCAGCAAAAGGTGTCAGGATTTCTTCGGGATAGAACAGCATGATCTTGGTGCCGAAACCCCCGCCTACATCGGGCGCAATCACGCGCACTTTGTGTTCGGGCAGGTGAAAGATAGCTGCCAGGCCATTGCGTATAGGAATTGGTCCCTGCGTCGAAATCCAGCAGGTGAGCATCTGATCGTACGCATCCCAACGTGCGAGAACCCCCCGGCACTCCATCGGCATCGCGGCGCCGCGATCCATGACGATCGTCTCGCGTATAACATGTGGCGCGTCCTCAAAAACAGCATCGGGATCACCAACCGTTTGCACCAGGTGGGCGGCAACATTGCCCGGAACGTCAGCATGCACCAGGGGCGCATCCCCGGCAGCGGCAACCTCCAGGCTGTGGACGACTGGCAGAGGCTCGTACTCGACCTCGATCAGGTCTAGCGCATCTTCGGCGATGTAACGGCTGTCGGCGACAACAAAAGCGACGGCTTCACCGACATAGTGGACTTCATTCAGCGCAAGCGGTAGCTGTGTGCGCGGCTGCGTCAAAGCGTGATGCGGCACGAGCAGGGGAGATGGCTCCAAAAGCTCACCCAGGTCAGCGGCTGTAAGTACGAGATATACCCCAGGGAGCGCGCGAGCAGCGGTCGTGTCGAGGCTTTGGATGCGTGCACGCGCATGCGTACTGCGTAGTACCGCGGCATGCAACATCTCGGGTAGATCAATATCATCGACGAAAGTGCCGCGCCCACGCAGTAAACGAGGGTCTTCTATTCGTGGAATGGATGCACCAAACCATCGTGTAGCCATTACTGCACCTCCCTCTGTTGCTGGCGCAAACGCTCTGCAGCCAGCTTGACCGCTTCGACAATATTTTGATAACCAGTACAGCGACAGATATTGCCGGAAAGCTCGTGACGGATCTCTTCGTCGCTGGGATTGGGATTCTCATGCAGCATGGCATGTACAGACATGATAATACCGGGAGTGCAAAAGCCGCATTGCAATCCATGCTTCTCCTGGAAAGCCTGCTGGATGGGGTGCAAATCGCTATTGGTTCCAGCCATACCCTCAATAGTCGTCACCACCATGCCGTCGGCCTGCACTGAGAACATCAGGCAAGAGCGCACGGCCTCACCGTTCAGCAATACAGTACAGCAACCACAGACACCATGTTCGCAGCCAATATGCGTACCCGTGAGGTGAAGATCGTGGCGAAGAAAATCAGAAAGAAGCAGGCGCACCGGCACGCGCTTTTCGTAGCGATGACCATTGACGGTCACTGCAATATCAGACTCCTCGGTGAAGACCGGAGTTTCTTCTTCTTCTTGCTCTTGCATAGTCCGTACTCCTCCTTCTTTTTAGTGTCCTCGTCGCTGCCAGGCGGCCTGGAGCACCCGCCGGGTCAATTCCGCAGTGAGCACGCGCCGGTACTCGATGGTGGCATGCACATCGCTCATATCGTCACTCACAAGTGTACACGCGGCTTCGGCTGCTGTATCGAGGGCCGCGTCGTCGAGCGCTGTACCAACGAGGACATTCTCGACAGCATGACCCCGCACAGGGGAGCCTGCGATGCCGAGGTAGGCGATATGCGCCGACGAACAATGGTCATCGGACGTAGGCGTCACTACGGCGGCAGCACCTACCAGCGCGTAATCTCCTGACCGGCGAGCGAATTCCATAAATGCCCATCCCGCCTGTGGAGCAATCCAGGGGAAGTGCACCTCTGTAAGCATTTCACCTGGCTCAAGCGCTGTGGAGAGATACCCTGTAAAGAACTCTTCTGCTTTGATAATGCGTTCGCCATGACTGCTCTGTGCCACTACTTCGCCATTGAGACAGGTTAGGAGGGCGGGCAGCTCGGCAGCGGGATCAGCATGGGCTATGCTGCCGACAATCGTGCCACGGTTGCGTATCTGCATGTGGCCGATATGCTTAACCGCCTCCACCAGGAGTGGATGTTTTTCCTGCACTAATGCCGAACGTTCAACCTGGCGTTGACGTACGGTAGCGCCGATCGCGAGATACCCATCCTCGGGTTCAATATAATGCAGTTCGGAAAGGTGGTTGATGTCCACGATGTAGGCGGGCCCTGCCAGACGCATATTGAGCAGCGGCACGAAACTCTGGCCGCCTGCTAATACCTTGGTGTCCTCGGCATGCTGATCGAGTAGGGTAAGCGCCTCGTCGAGCATGTGCGGCGCACAGAACTGAAAACGTGGTGGTTTCATAATCTTCCACTTCGCTCTAAATAGTTTTTTGTGCCTGATCGGGGTCTCGATCAACCGGTAGCCCCGACTAGACGAAAGCCAGAGCGCCTTTCACCAACCAGATAACCTTGTTGTTCCCTATGCGGGAATAAGCATAAGACTACTGCGCCTCAGCGGTTCTGTCAAGCCCCTTTTCGATAGGTTCTGATCTCATCTCTTGGCAGCGAATCCAGAGCGGGTGGATATGCTCAATAGGCTGGTCAAACAGCCCTAGTTGCTCGTCAATGCGAAACAACTGTTCAAAATCCTCAGTGGAGTACGCTTTACGCAACCGCGAGGCATAGGAGGTCACCAGTACGCGCAGATAGTGTTGCACGTCGTAGTCGCGCCGGTCCTTCAAATCGCCGGCAGATGAGGGCAGAAGCAGTTCGTTCGGCTTGTGTTCGTCCGCTCTCACTTCTGCTCTCCCTGCTTCGTCGAACGAAATGTTCTCGCTTTCATCAGGTATCCAGATGGGGACTCCACCGAGAGCCCGATAAAACCGTACTCGCTCTCCGGGAGACCACTTGGTGCGACCAGCGCGTAGCAGTGCTTCATACGCCTGCTCAGTATGTGCGGCGCGAGAGGCCTGATACGCTTCTGGCGATTTTGAGAGGCGTACTCGGGCAGCGACGTCAGAGGCGGGAAATGCTCGCTGCCGCAGCGCTTCAGTTGTCTGTAGATAGGCGTTGTGCGCGCCAATCACATCACCTGTCATCGTGCAGGACAGAGCTTGACGCAAGAAGCGTTCTCCAAATGGTTCTGCTCGACTGGAACGCAGGGCTACTCCATGGACGATAAGCTGACCGTCATACGTGAGCAGCGCGTAGTTCTTGACCTCGTGGCTGAACATGGCCCGGTAACGCCCCTCGTACTCCAGACGAATGCCCGCGGGTAATGCGGCTCCGATTTCGGCGACGAGTTGTCGTTCTTGTTCTTCCGTCCAGGAGGGAGGAACGGCGAAGTAAACACCGTCGGTGTCGGCCTCGATGAGAGCCATCCCTCTCGCACGCAGAGCATCGAGCACCTGTGCCAGCACCTCACGCCCACGCCTCGTGACCTCGTCGGCCGCGCGCATATCGGCGAACAGGGCCATGGAACCCGCCCCCATATAGCCATAGGCCGCATTGATGAGGATTTTCATTGCTGCCTGGGTGGCGTCGTGCATATTGGCCTCGAGCGAGCCGGAAGCTGCGGTACGGGCAGCAGCTTTATGCGCGAGGCGCAAATCGATCAGACGATCGAGTATTCCCAGCAAGGCACCCAGGCGATCGCACGCGGGGCCGATTCGGAAGGAGCGCATCAGTGAGGGATACAATGAGGCGACATCGGCCTTGACAACGTACTCAGCCACCCCTGTAGCAAAGAGATAGACCGCTCCCCCTTCATGAGGTCCCTGGGAGGGGTCCTGATTCATGCTTTGTTGTGGTAAAGCCACGCCTGCGCGTAAGTAGGCCCGCACGAGCATGGGTTCGAGAATACCCATGGCCGGGCCGGCCGAGGCCAGACGCTCGAAGCGGCGCGGAGCCATGCTCGCCAGGGCAAACGATGCGCCGAGCAATCGTCGGGAGAGCCCATCCACCTCTTGCACATCATCGAGCGCATACCGGCGTACCAGGTCAGGATCCCTCCGGTAAGTGTCGAAGATGGCGGCCCCCTCCAGGTAGACCCGTTCTGGGGAGGCAAGACCAAAGTAGCGGGCGACATCTTTCAAGCCATGGCTGGGCATATCGCGTACTACAAAATCGTAGCGGCGCAC
>WNFA01007590.1_pt1 | contig 12389 bp, 15 predicted proteins | sample 5400481 | NCBI WGS metagenome assembly WNFA01 (sample SAMN13153340, study PRJNA577476) | soil metagenome | isolation source: 120 cm saprolite under Douglas fir tree site 2 hole 1 replicate 2 | place: USA:California | collected 2015-04-18
GACTAGTCACTGACCACTGGCGACTGAGGTTCCCATGCGTCACAAAGTAGCAGGATGGAAACTGGGACGTAACACCAGCCACCGCCGCTCCTTGCTGCGGAATCTGGCGACTTCGCTCATTCTCGAAGAGCGCATCGAGACCACTGTGCCAAAGGCCAAGGCGTTGCGCCCAAAGGTGGAGAAGATGATCACGCTCGGCAAACGCGGAGACCTTTCTGCGCGTCGTCAGGCCGCAGCCTACCTCATGACCCGTGACGCGGTGGATAAGCTGTTCGACAGTATCGGTCCGCGCTTCGGCGACCGCGAGGGTGGCTATCTGCGTATTGTTCGTGCCGGATGGCAGAAGGGCGATGGCGCCGAGAAGGCGTTCGTCGAACTACTGGGTAGCGAAAAGCTGCAGGAAGAAAAGCGCCAGAAACGCGCTGAAACTCGCGCCAAGCGTGCCGCTGAAGCCAAGAAGGCCATGGAAGAAGCCGAGGCCCAGCAAGCCGCCGGCGCCGAGCCCGCCGAGGGCGAGGACAAAGACAAGAAAGAATAGTCTGGGGAAGGAGGCTTCACCAGTCCAGATTTTCCGTTTTCCCCATCCGTACATGTCCTCTGCGTCTATCTGCCGTAATCTTGCTCTCACCCTCCGTCCTCACGCTACACTAGCGCGAGGGCCATGGGGTTCTCCCGCACACAAGTCGCTATCGCCGTTGCTGCCGGCGTTTTACTCGTCCTGATCTTTTTCGGCTATCTGCTATGGCTGAACAATCAAGGGCCAGTGCTGGCCCGCTCGGAAGAGCACGACCCGCTTTCCGGGATTCCGAACTCCATCTCGCTCAATCCCCTGCGCGACCGTTCCTCAGAGCGAGAGGCGGAAAAGTTCATTCGCGCCATGCACGAGGGGCGTTGCCAGGAGCAACTTGCCGGCTGGGCCAAGGACTACCGTAAGAAGTATGCAGCGTTCATCTGCGACTCGGAAGCGCAACATCCGTTGCTTTCCTGGGAACTGGTGGAATGGGAAGATGCGCCGCCACTGCGCATCCTGCACTACCGTGGCAAACGCCTCACAACGCCCGGCCAGAGGGGTACGTACAAAGAACTCTTCTCCGTAACGCTGGAGGGTAAAGAGGGCGAGTGGGTGGTCACCAAGTACGACGCCATGTATTGAGAAAGTCGCCGGTCGTCAGTCATCAGGTCAATTTGTCAACCCGTGATTTGAGAAGTCCCATGCCAGCCGCCACTTCCGCCTCGATGGGAGTGCTCTTAACAGCAGCTTGCGTGGCTCCGTGGTACAACATTCTTCATGCCTGAAGGCCGTGCGCCGGCTGCCCAGCAAACTTCTCGCAACCTCTACGTCTTCGGAGCCACATCCTTCCTAAACGATACTGCCAGCGAAATGGCCTACTGGGTGCTGCCTGCCTTTCTTGCCTCCCTCGGCGCTGGACCCGCGCAGCTAGGCATCATTGAAGGCATCGCGGAGAGTGTCGCGTCTTTCGCCAAGCTTTTCTCCGGACATCTAACCGACCGGGCAGCGCGCCGCAAGCCGATTGTCGTTTCCGGCTATCTGGTGGCCAATGCGGTCAAGCCGCTCCTTGCTCTAGTGACGTCCTGGTGGCAGATCCTCGCCATTCGTTTTGCGGATCGTTTCTCTAAAGGAGTCCGCGGCACTGCCCGCGACGTCATGGTTGCCGAGTCGGAACACAAATCCCGCATTGGCTCCGCCTACGGATTGATCCAGGCGATGGACTCTGCAGGCGCCATCTGTGGGCCGCTCATCGCGCTTCTGCTGCTACCTTACTACGGCCTGCGCGGCATCTTTTGGGCTGCTGCGATTCCCGGGTTTTTTTGCATTGCTGTAGCTTCTCTGGGGATTCGAGAAACGAAAAGATCTCAGGTGGACGATGGGGCAAGAGGTAGTCCTGACGCCAATCGCGACTTGAAAGCTCCACGCGGCGATGACTGGCGAGCAGGCGGTACAAGCTGGCACCCACACCTGCCCGGCAGTTTCTATTTTGTGCTCGTAGCTGTAACGCTGTTCTCGATGGGGAATTCCAGCGACATGTTTCTGGTGTTGCGTGCGCAGAGCGTTGGTATTCGCGCCGTCCACGCGCCGCTGCTAGGACTTGTCTTCAATATCACTTACACTCTGTTCTCCTGGCCTGCTGGTCACCTAAGCGACCGGCTCTCCCGGCGCGCGATGGTTGCCGCCGGATACCTGGTCTTTGCTGCTGTGTACGTGGTGTTCGCAGTCGCGCCCTCCACTCTGGCCATTTGGCTCACGATGGCTTCTTACGGTTTGTTCAACGCCCTGACCAATCCTGTGTTAAAGGCGCTCGTAGTGGAGACGGTCGCACCCGAAGTGCGCGGCCGCGCGCTGGGCGTGTACTTCTTCCTGACCAGTGTGGCAGCGCTGCTAGCCAGCGTGATCACCGGCGAACTCTGGAAACAATATGGCCCGCGAGTTCCGTTTTATGTTTCCTCTGCAATCGCTGTCGTGAGCGCATTGTTGTTGCTGGTCTCCCGTCCCCCAGAGACCGTCGCCGCAAATTAGACAGGGATCTTCTGCCGCGTAGCCGAGCCCCACGGATACAGAAGCAGAAAGATCACAATCTGCGCGGCCAGCGCCCCTGAGCTGTCCAGCAGCACGTCGTGCAGGTTGCCGGTGCGCGAGGGGAGATGGGTTTGGTGCCACTCATCTAGGCAAGCCACAAGGGCAGTCATGAAGAAGGAAATTCTCGCCCACTGCATGGACCAGCGGGATGCGCTGGCAAACGGAAGTGTGGCCCGCCAGGCGCGGAACAAAAGAAAACTCAGCGCAGAATATCCGAAAAAGTGCCCGCCTTTTCTGATGTAGAAGTGCCACACCAGGAAGCGGATTGGACTCACGCCCGCCAAGAAGTGCAGAATCGGGTAGAGAATGCGGCTGGTGTTGTCGGCCGAGCCAAGGTTGGTCGATTCCGCGGCGATGAGCCCGAGCCACAGCAGGGCGGCAATCCATGCCTTCAATCCCTGTTTTTGGGTGGAAGTCAAGCGGGATTGCCAGAAAATAGAAGTTTTGCCAAGCGGAAACCACGAAGGGCACCCCTCAACTTCGCTCGGGGCAGGCTCCGGTACACGAAGGAGAACGGCGCGCTCAAGTACTCGTGTGCTCTGCGACTCTTCGGCAGCTCAGGCTTCCTCAGTTCGTTACTCCAGCGCATAATTCGGCGCCTCGCGCGTGATCATCACATCGTGCACATGACTCTCGCGCAGGCCGGCCCCGCTGATGCGGACGAAGCGCGTCTTCTGCAGTAACTCGGAAATGCTGGCACAACCGCAGTAGCCCATGCCCGATTTCAACCCACCCACCATTTGCTGCACGATCATGGCGACCGAGCCGCGATAGGGAACACGTCCCTCGATGCCTTCCGGTACCAGCTTGGCGAGACGGTTCGATTCCTCTCCGAGAACCGGCATTGCGGTGGAGGCATCGCCGTCGTTGTTCTGGAAATAGCGTTCGCTCGAACCTGCCGCCATCGCGCCGAGTGAGCCCATGCCGCGATAGGACTTGAAGGTCCGTCCTTGATACAGGATCAGCTCGCCCGGGCTCTCGTCGGTTCCGGCGAACATAGATCCGATCATCACCGCACCTGCGCCCGCCGCCAGAGCTTTCGTGATGTCGCCCGAGTACTTGATGCCGCCATCGGCAATCACTGGAACGCTGGCGTCTTTGGTGGCGCGGTAGGCTTCCGCGATGGCCGTGATCTGCGGTACGCCTGCGCCGGTCACAACGCGTGTGGTGCAGATGGAGCCGGGCCCGATGCCGACTTTGATCGCATCCGCCCCCGCCCGGGCCAGTTCGCAGGCGCCGTCGAAGGTGCCGACGTTGCCAGCGATCAGCTCTATTCCCGGAAGTTTGGACTTCACCGTCTTTATCGCTTCCAGCACGCGGCTGGAGTGGCCGTGCGCGCTGTCAATCGCCAGCAGGTCGACTTGGCACTTCACCAATTCCTGCGCGCGCTCCAGGAAGTCGCCGGTGGCCCCGATGGCCGCCCCCACGCGCAGGCGTCCCTGGGAGTCCTTGGCCGCACTGGGATACTTCAGTTTCTTCTGAATGTCTTTTACCGTGATCAGTCCCTTGAGGTTGTACTTGTCGTCCACCACCAGCAGCTTCTCGACGCGGTGCTCGTGCAAGATGTTTTCTGCGTCCTCCAGGGTGGTTCCGACCGGCACGGTGATCAGGTTTTCTTTCGTCATTACTTTGCTGATGGGAATATCGAAGCGAGTCTCGAAGCGCAGGTCGCGGTTGGTGAGTATGCCCACTAACTTTCCGTTCTTGGTGATCGGCACGCCCGAAATCTTGTACTTGCGCATGACCTCGAGCGCGTCGGAAACCTTGGCGTCGGGTGACATGGTTACCGGATCGACGATCATGCCGCTCTCCGACCGTTTCACCTTGTCCACTTCGTCGGCCTGCTGCTCGATCGACAAGTTGCGGTGGATGATCCCCATCCCGCCCTGCTGCGCCAGCCCAATCGCCATACGCGATTCCGTGACCGTGTCCATGGCGGCGCTGATGATAGGGATGTTCAAGCGGATGTTCCGTGTGAGCTGCGTCTGCGTACTCGCCAGCGCCGGGATCACGTCGGAGTGGGCGGGTAGCAGCAACACGTCGTCGAAGGTGAGGGCCTCAGGGACGGGGAAATGAATCATAAGTTTTCTCAGGGGCAAATATAAATCCCTATTCTAGAGACGGTTGGCGGTTGAGGCAAATGGGGATGTGCGGATGGAAATCCTTACAACTCTGCTGGCTCGAGGCGTTTGTCTTTTGCTTTCAGGCGGCGTATATTGGTGTTTGGAAACTGTTGTGTAGTTACCAGCATGTGGCGAGACACACCAGTGGGCGCAAGCCCACTTTTTAGTTTCGGCACGTTTTGGAGAGCGCGGCGGGCCAATAAGTTACGTGTTTCATGGCATTTGACGCCGAACGGGTGCGCGCGATCGCGGAGCGGGTAGCCGCCTCCAGCGGGCTGGAGGTGGTGGAAGTCGAACTGCGCGGCGGTGGCAAAGCCCGCATGCTGCGCATTGTTATTGACAAACCCGCCGCGGGCGCTATCGACAAACCCGCGGGCGTGACGCACGAGGATTGCGCGAACCTGAGCCGGGAGGTGGGCACAATCCTCGATGTGGAGGATGCGGTTCCGGGAGGCTCCTACGTTTTGGAAGTTTCGTCTCCGGGGCTGGATCGCAAGCTGGTTCGTCCGGCTGATTACGAACGCTTTGCCGGGAGCCGGGTCAAACTGACCACGCGGCAGCCGGTAAACGGGAATCGGTACTTCGAGGGGCGGCTGGAGAATTTTCAGGCAGGGCGGCTGACGCTGGACCTGAGCGCGGCGCGGAAGAAATTCCGCCCGGGGGATGGTGCGCCGCAGAAACTGGAAATCGAACTGGCCAATGTGGAGAAGGCGAATTTGGAGCCGGAAATCTAAAGGCGGACCTCGGTCCGCAGACCTCGGACTTCAGGATGTTGGAGCCGAGGGCTGAGGTCCGAAGGCCGAGGTCGGGATAATCTATGGCAAGCGAGCTTTACAACACCATCGACGCTCTGAGCAGGGAGAAGGGCATTGATCCGCAGATTGTGGTCAGCGCGGTGGAAGACGCCATCGTAGTCGCCACTCGCAAGTACTACAAGACCCAGGAAAACCTGCGCGCAGAACTGGACAAGGAAACCGGCAAGATCCGCGCTTTTGCAGTGAAGACAGTAGTAGAGAGCCCGGAGCAGGTGGAAGATCCGGTGCTGCAGGTGACGCTCGATGATGCCCGCAAGATCGATCCCAAGATCGAGGTGGGCGGTGAATTGCAGATCACCAAGGTGACGGAAGGAATTCTGGGACGAATCGCGGCGCAACTGGCGAAGCAGGTGATCTTCCAAAAGGTGCGCGAGGCCGAGCGTGACACGGTTTACAACGAGTACATCGGGCGCGTGGGCGAAATCGTCAACGCCACGGTGAAGCGCATCGAAGGCCCGGACGTGATCTTCGAGTTGGGCAAGGCGGAAGCTCGCATGCCTCGCAAGGAACAATCGCGCCTGGAGTCGTTTGCCATCGGCGAGCGCATTCGTGTCGTGATCGCCCGGGTGGAGAAGGCTTCGAAGGGGCCGGCGGTCGTGGTATCACGCGCCGCCCCAGAGCTGGTACAGCACCTGTTCCAGACTGAAGTGCCGGAGATCTACGACGGAACAGTCGTGATCCGGGCCATCGCACGCGAAGCGGGCGAGCGCACCAAGATTGCGGTCATGTCCAAGGACAAAGACGTGGACGCAGTTGGCGCCTGTGTGGGCATGAAGGGCATGCGCGTGCAGTCCATCATTCGTGAGCTGCGGGGCGAGAAGATCGACATCATCGAGTACCACGAGGATCCAGTGACGTTCGCGGAAAAAGCTTTACAGCCGGCGAAGGTCAGCCGGGTCACGGTGCTCGACACTACGGATAAACAGCTCGAAGTTGTGGTGGACGACAGCCAGCTCTCACTGGCAATTGGCAAGAAGGGACAGAACGTCCGCCTGGCGGCGAAACTGCTCGGCTGGAAAATCGACATCAAGAGCGAGGAAGAGAAGCGGCAGGAAGTAGAGCAACAGATGTCGGCGCTGGTGGGCTCGACTTCTACTCCGTTGGATAGCGTGCCCGGACTGGGTGAAGGGTTGATCGAAAAACTGAATACCGCCGGTGTGACTACGGTCGAAGCCCTGGCGGACATGACCCCGGAGCAACTGGAGGCCATCGAGGGGATTGGCCCGAAGACAGTGGAAAAGATCAGTTTAGCGGTCAATAATTATTTTTCCAGTCTGGAGGCCGAGGAAACGGCTGCGACCACCCCTGAACCAGAGACGGCTCAGGAAACGCTCGCGGAAGGCCAGGAAGCCCCGGATTCAGCGGGCGCTCAGACCACGGAATCGGGGGCGGAAGCATCGGCCGGGGGCTTGGAAGCTGCAGCCGAAGCCGTGCCTGCAGAAGTCGGTCCCGTGGATGAGACCACTGTGCAGACCGAGGAACCTGGGGAGGAGCATGCTCCCTCCAAGGACAAGCAATAAGTGCAATCCTTAGGTGCTCCAGAAAAAACTGGCAGTACGGGGTTGAAAGCTGACGCCGTGAGGTTGACATGAAGACTTAAGCGGACAGTCTGGAGGAAAGAAAGGGCGGATGAGCAAGATTCGAATCAACGATCTGGCAAGGGAGCTGGAAGTCAAAAGCAAAGCGATTCTTGACGTACTTCCAGAGATTGGGGTCACGGAGAAGAAGACTCATTCCAGTTCCCTTGAAGAGCACGAGGCGGTGAAGGTGCGCGCACACTTCCGCGCCGCCAGCGAAGCCCAGACCTCGAGCAGATCCTCGCGGTCCAGCCGGGCTGATACTGACGAAATCAAGACCAAGATCGATCTTTCTCATATTTCCAAGCCGGGCGATGTCCTGAAGGCGATCATCAGCAAGCAAACGGCTCCAGCGGCCGCCCCCGCGCGTCTGGCAACGGTGCCTTCGCAGGTGGAAGCGAAGGCGGTTACCGCAGCACCGGCTCCGCCTGCTATAAAGGCTCCAATCGCGACACCGCCCGGTCCTCCAGCAGCAGCTCCGCCCAGGATTGTGGTCCCCACTCCACCTGTGAGACCGGTGCTTGCTCCCCCGGCCCAAGTTGCGCAGCCGGCAGCAGCTGCATCGGCCCTTGGGTTGACTTCAGCGGTGACTTCAGCGCCGCCACGAGCGGCAGTTTCGCCGCCGGCAGCACCACCATCGCAAGCCGCGGCTTCAGCTCACATGGCAGCATCGCCAGCGCCGTCTGCAGCTTCCGCTTCCACTTCTCAACCTCCGGTGGCGCGGTCGACGGTGCCGAGTACCCCGGCGCCGCCGCAAGCGCCTCCGCCACGAATGATCGTGCCTCAGACAGGACCGCGTCCCGTGTACAAGGCGCCTTTGAGATCGGCGCAACCCGCGGCTGAATCCGGAGCGTCTGCGCGTCCGGCTCCAGGACGTCCGGTTCCAGGGCAGCCTATCTTCCAGCGTGCGCGGCCGGGCCCTCCGGCTGCGCGCCCGGCGCTGCGTCCGGGAGAGCGCAGGCCGATGCATCCCACTCGCCAGTCGCCGACGGGCACGCGTCCGCTCGGAGTTGGCCCCGGACTCCCTCCACCGGGACCAATGCGCCCCGGCAGCCGTCCCGGCGCTCCCTCACGCAGGCCCGGCCAGCGCTATGTTCCGCGCGGTGTGAAGGAAGGCCCGATGAAGGGCTATGTGCCGCCGCCGCGGTTGTCGCTGTCGAATGAACCGCAGCCGATCACGCGCAGCATCACGATCACGGAAGGGATCAGTGTCAAAGACCTGGCTGAGAAGCTGGGTGTTCGCGCCAAGGATCTGATCGCGCGCCTCCTGGGCCGCGGGGTGTTCGCCACCATCAATCAGACACTCGACGCGGAACTCGCTAGCGAAATGGCGCGCTTCTTCGGAGCGGACACCAACGTCATCACCTTCGAAGAGCAGGCCGCCAAGGAGATTACTGAAGCTGGAGCAGGCGAAGAAGGCACTGCCAGCGAAGGCGTGCCCCGCCCGCCAGTGGTCACGATCATGGGCCACGTCGATCACGGCAAGACCACGCTGCTGGATTCCATCCGCTCGACAAGTGTGGCCGAAGGCGAAGCCGGTGGCATCACGCAGCACATTGGGGCTTACAAGGTGACGATCCAGGACACGGACTCGCCGGCATACGGCCGGCAAATCGTCTTTCTCGACACCCCGGGTCACGAGGCATTTACCCGCATGCGGGCCCGGGGAGCCAAGGCCACTGACATTGTTGTCCTGGTTGTAGCCGCCGACGACGGTGTCATGCCGCAGACGCTCGAAGCCATCGACCACGCCCACGCCGCCGAAGTGCCCATCATCGTAGCGGTGAATAAGATCGACAAGCCGGACGCGATGCCGGACCGGGTAAAGAAGCAGCTCGCCGACCGCGGGCTGGTGCCGGAAGACTGGGGCGGCAAGATCGTGTTCGTGGACGTTTCGGCGAAGAAGAAAACAAACTTAAATCTGCTGATGGAGATGATCTGCCTGGTAGCAGACCTGCAGGAACTCAAGGCCACACCGGATCGTCCGGCCACTGGCGTGGTGCTGGAAGCTAAGCTGTGCCATGTTCGACGACCGCGGCGCGCAACTCGAGGAAGCGCCTCCCTCGACGCCGGTCGAAATCCTCGGCATGGAAGGATTGCCGCAGGCGGGTGACCAGTTTGTGGTGGTCGCCGATCGCGACAAGGCGCGCGGCATCTCCGAATACCGCGAACAGAAGGCGCGTGAGGCGGCTTTGGCCAAGAGCTCCCGCGTGTCACTGGAAGGCCTGGCCGAGCAGTTGAAGACGGCTGGAACAAAGGAACTGAACATCATCTTGAAGGCTGACGTGGGCGGCTCGGTGGAAGTACTGACCGACCTGCTCTCCAAGCTCTCGAACGACAAGGTCCGGTTGAAAGTGCTGCACTCGGGTGTGGGCGCCATCACCGAGACCGACGTGTTGTTAGCCTCGGCCTCCAATGCGATCATCATCGGATTCAACGTGCGGCCGGAACGCAAGGCGCAGGAGTTGGCGGAGCAGGAGAAAGTGGACATCCGCCTGCACTCGATCATTTACGAGCTGCAGGATGAGATCAAGCGCGCTATGAGCGGCCTGCTCGAACCCACCATCAAGGAAACTTACCAGGGCCGTGCCGAGGTGCTTGAGACCTTCCGGATTCCAAAGGTGGGCACGGTTGCCGGCTGCAGAGTCGTGGATGGCCTCATCAAGCGCGACTCCGAAGTGCGATTGCTGCGCGACAACGTAGTCGTGTTTAAGGGTAAGGTCGGATCGCTGCGCCGCTTCAAGGATGATGCCAGCGAGGTGCGCAACGGCATGGAGTGTGGGATCACGATCACCAACTACAGCGACATCAAGGTCGGCGACGTGATTGAAGCCTTCGCGACGGAGCGGATTGCAGCGGAAGTAATTGCTTAAGACGGTCGTTCGTCATTAGTCGTTAGTCTGGGTGGATTTGCTGTGACTGACGACTAATGACGAACGACCAACGACTGCCTTGATTGCCTTTCTCACCCTCGAACTGCGCATCGAAGCGGCGCAGTCTCTCAAAGACAAGCGGCAAGTGGTACGCAGCCTGAAAGACCGGCTGCGAGCACACTTCAACGTGGCAGTAGCCGAGCTTGACCCGAACGGGTTGTGGAACCGGGCCACGCTCGGCGTGGTCAGCGTTTCCGATTCCCGTCATTATCTCGACGGGTTAATGAAAAACGTGGAACGCCAGGCGACACGCATTGCGAACAACGGGGGCGCCGAGATCGCGGACTCGTTTGTGGAATACCTCTGAGAATCGCCAGCCCATAATCTGTTCCATCTCCGGCACTTCCTGAGAATGAAACGAAAGTACCTGGGTCGGCCCGTCGCAACAAGACCGGAGGCTCGATTTTCTGATATTCTCATCCGTTTTAAATAGGGGTGCGGCGGTGGAGCGGCGCGGGCAGAAATATCATCGGGAGCGCCTGGGAGAGGCTCTGCGGGAGGAAATCGAGACCATCGTGGAGGGCGAACTTGGTGACCCGCGCATCGGCTTGGTCAGCGTGAGCAGCGTAACGCTGGCCGAAGATTCCCGCTCAGCGCGGGTTCTGGTGACGGTCGAGGGAGACGAAGAGGAAGCCGATCGATCACTGGAAGGTCTTAGGGCCGCAGTTGGATTCATCCGTCGCGAGGCGGCCGAGCGGCTTCACCTGCGCCGCGCTCCGGAACTGTTCTTCCAACTGGACCGTTCACAGCAGTACGAGGCTAGGATCGATGAGCTTTTGAGTCGCACAAAGAGGGGCGGGTAGCCGGCCACGGGATTCGGGCAGATATGTTGAAAGAAGTTTTGAAGCACATCGAGCAGCGCAACCAGTTCTTGCTTACCTCGCACGCGCGGCCTGACGGGGATGCGATCGGTTCTGCGCTGGCCTGCCGCCAGATTTTGCGCGCGATGGGTAAAGAGGCCGAGGTTGTTCTGCGCGATGGCGTTCCGCGCGTCTACCGGCCATTGCCATTCGCCGATAAGGTTGTGCAGGCGGATCGGGTCAACGGAGCCTACGAAGCTGCGATTATCCTGGAGTGTGACAGCATACAGCGCACGCGGCTGGAGGGTCTGGAAGAGCGCTTTCTGATCAGCATTGATCATCACCTGAGCGGCCGGCCTTTCGCGAATGTGAACTGGATCGATCCCACTGCGGTTGCGACCGCGGAAATGGTCTACTGCCTGGCGCGCGAAGCCGGAGTGAAGATCTCCCCCGAAATTGCAACCTGCCTATACACCGCCGTGCTCACGGATACAGGATCATTCATGTTCGAAGGCACGAACGAACGCACGTTCACGCTGGCGAGGGAATTGGTGCTGGCTGGTGCAAACCCGGCCCATTGCGCGCGCAATGTGTACTTCGGACACTCCACGGCCAAGATGCGTCTGTTGGGTGCGGCGCTTTCCACCCTGCATCGCGCAGGGCCGCTGGCCTGGACTTCGGTCAGCCAGGAGCAGATGGAAAGCTGTCATGCCAAGGAGGAAGATTGCGAAGGCCTGGTGAACTACATGCTCTCCATCCATGATGTGGAGGTGGCCGCATTTTTCCGCGAACTTCCCGACGGCCGATATCGCGTGAGCCTGCGCAGCAAGGGCGGCCTGAACGTGGCTGCGGTCGCGGAGCGCTTTGGTGGCGGCGGTCACCAATGCGCCAGCGGTTGCTCGCTCGATGGCCCACTGTCGGTCGCCACGGCACGAATTCTGGCGCAATTGCGGCTCGGTCCCTCCGTGCAATAATCCCTTATGGATACCATGCTGGCGCGGCAAGCCGCCTCGTTCGTCAGCGCGCTCCTGATTCCGGTCGCTTACTTCGGCCACCAGTTGAAATGGATGGACGCACACACAGCGGAGTACACCAGCCTGAATGCGGCCGGCTCAGCCTTGCTTTCCAGATCGGCTTTATTGTGCTGGAAGTACCTGGACAGTCATCACAGTAGTTACGCACCGGTGCGGGTGAGGGCCGATTAACAATCCACCCGGGGACTCGAAGGTCTTGAAATCAACAATCAAGAATCAACAATCAACAATGCTCCTGACTCGCGCAACTGCACCCTCGGGGATGTTGGCTTGAACCAGCGTCTGCGGCCCCTCACCGACTGGCTGCTGCTTGCCGGCTTCTGTGGGTTCCTGCTTTTCTTTGGGCTCGCATACTTTGGTCTGCTGGGAGCGGACGAGCCGCGCTATGCGCAGGTGGCGCGGGAAATGTTCGTCCGGCATGACTGGATCACGCCCACACTGGGCGGAAAGTCCTGGTTGGAGAAACCCGCTCTCTACTACTGGCAAGCGATGATGGCCTACCGCATCTTCG
>WNFA01003934.1_pt1 | contig 12387 bp, 15 predicted proteins | sample 5400481 | NCBI WGS metagenome assembly WNFA01 (sample SAMN13153340, study PRJNA577476) | soil metagenome | isolation source: 120 cm saprolite under Douglas fir tree site 2 hole 1 replicate 2 | place: USA:California | collected 2015-04-18
CGCGTTCCTGATCCAGCCTGGTGTCGTGCGCTTGATGGGACTCGGACTGCCACGCGCTGCGGCGATCGGAGTGATGTTCCTGGTGATCATCCTCGCCCTTGCCGGCTTGGTTCTACTGGTGGTTCCGCTCGGGGTCAGCGAGGTCGCGCAGCTGCAGCGCCAGGCTCCAGGTCTCGCTGCGGCAGCGCAGGACCGTATCAACGGCCTGCAGGGCTCCCCAGTGGAGATCTTCGGTTTCAAGATCGATATCAAGGCCGCGACCGACAGCATCAACGCGCACACGCGTGAATTTCTCCTCGGTCAATTTGGCAACGCGGTGAGCCTTGGCCTAACTGCGCTCACAACGCTTCTCCAGTTCCTGCTTACGTTCATCGTCGCGTTCCTCCTCGCGCTCGACGCTGCATCCATCAAGCGGACGCTTCGGCGTTTCGTGCCCCCCGACTACCGCACCGACTTCGACCAGATCTGGCGCCGCATCCGCAAGATGCTGTACGCGTACATGCGCGGCCAGCTGATCATCGCCGGGATGATCGGAATCCTGTCCGGCATCGCGTGCTGGGTGTTGGGCCTCGCAGATCCCGTGGCGCTCGGCCTGATCGCGGGCATCACCGCGCTGATCCCATACATAGGCCCCTTCATAGGCGCCGTGCCGGCAATTCTCGTTGGTCTGGCCGCGGCACCGATCAAGGCGCTCTTGGTCGCGATCGCCTACTTCGTCATCTCCAATGTCATCCTCAACTTCGTCTACCCCAAGGTCATGGGCGACGCGGTGAAACTGCCGCCGGTTCTGATCATCGTCGCCTTCATCGCAGGCTTCAGCTGGGCGGGCATCTTGGGCATGTTCGTGGCGGTTCCGCTCGCCGCCACGCTGCGCATCCTGTTCGACCACATCTACCCGCGGCTTTACGAGAAGCCCGCTTGAAGGTAGCGATCCTTTCGGACATCCACGCCAACTGGCAGGCGCTGGAGGCGGTGCTCCGCGACTGCCCGCCGACGGACGAAACGCTGTGCCTGGGCGATGTCGTGGGATACGGCGGCGACCCCAAGCACTGTATCGACGAGGTCACCAGGCGGGGGTGGCTCACCCTCGTCGGCAATCACGACCGCGCCTGCACCGATCCCGAGATCCTCGAATGGTTCAACGACGATGCCGCCGCGGTGGTGCGGTGGACGGTCGACACGATTGGCGACGAGCGAATCGAATGGCTGCGAGGATTGCCGGACAGCCACGTTGAGCACGATGTGCTGCTCGTCCACGCCAGCCCACGCGATCACATCTACGAATATGTCCTCGACACCGGGGTGGCTTACGCCAACCTCGAGCTGCTCAATGGCGGTGTTTGTTTCCACGGGCACACCCACGTGCCGGGCATATTCGGGCTCGCCGATGGCCAGGTGACGCACGAATACCGCGTCGACACGATCCCCCTCAAGGGCCCTGCCCTGATCAACCCTGGCAGCGTCGGCCAGCCACGCGACGGAAGCCCGATGGCCAGCTACGGCGTCTGGGACGTGGACAACGAGACCTTCGAGTTCCGGCGCGTCCGCTACGACATCAAAGGTGCCCAGCGGGCGATCAGGAAAGCGAAGCTACCGGACCGATTCGCGCTTCGACTCGAAACGGGGCGATGAGCCGCTGGGCTTCCCTCCGTTGGGCACGCATGGGTTATGCGGCGGCCACCGGCGCAGGCCTGGGCTCCCTCTTCTTCTGGGCGGGTTACTGGTTCACGTTTGTTCGCGGCAACCTCCAGGGCCCTGACTTCTACTCCTTCTATTCAGGTGCCAGGCTGTACGTCCTCAAGGGCGGGTCGGCTGTTTACGACCTGGCGCTCCAGAAGCAATTCGAGCTGCAGGTCGTGCCGAATTCCCCAGATCGATTCATCGTGCTGCCGTATTTCCACCCGCCCTACTACACCCTTCTGATCGCGCCGCTCGCATTCCTCGATTACCGCACCGCCTATTACGCGATGGCGGCTGTGAACGTCATCCTCGTCGCGGTCCTTATCGTCCTGCTGACGCAGAGCAGCGAGCGGATTCACGGGCGCTCCGCCCTCGTGGCGGCTGCGCTCATCGGCGGGTTCTTTCCACTGTTCGTGACCGTCCTGCAAGGCCAGTCGGACCTCATCGTGCTCGTCCCGCTGGCGGCGGCCTATATCGCCTGGGCGCGCGGGCGGCCGGGATGGGCCGGCATCTTCAGCGGCTTGGCGCTGGCCAAGCCACAGCTGCTCCTGCTCGTACCGGTGCTTTTCATCGCCAGGCGCTCGTGGCGGGCCCTCGCCGGCTTTGGGGCCGTGATCGCCGCGCTTGGAGCGGTCTCCGTGGCCGGGTTCGGGTTGGGTCCGGTGCTCGGCTACGTGAACGCGGTGGGCCGATGGGCGATCGGGGGATCGCTACCTACCAACGGCCAGATCGTCTACACCGACACCGCCGTCTATTCGCTCCGGAACGTGCTCGAAGCCGTGCCGGGAGGCGGCAAGGGTGTGGCGCTGGCCATTCTCGTCATCCTCCTGGCCTTCGTCGCCTTGTCGGTGAGCTGGCGCCCTGACAAACCGCGTTTGGACTTCGCCCTCGCCATCGCGGCTTCGTTGGTTCTGAGCCCTCATCAAAACATTCATGACCTGGCGCTCCTGATCATCCCTGGATTCGCCCTCGCCGACCTCGCGCTGACCGGCAAGCTGCGGTGGCCTCGCGTGGCCGCGCTCGTCCTCGTCTTCGCCTATGCCGCGATCAACCTGACGCTTGCGCTCGACCTCTGGTCCGCGGCGGTCGGCGCCATCGCCATCGCCGTCTATCTCACCGTGGAGAGGATGGCGGTGCGACCAGACCCCATCCCCTTAGGCGAGCTGCGTTGGAGCGGACCGCGCCCGCAGAGGGTCATCGTGCTGCCCGCGTATCGGGCTGCCAAAACGCTGGTGGAAGTTGTCGGTGATATCCCCGCGGGCCAGGCTGACCGGATCCTCCTGGTCGACGATGCCAGCGCCGACGCCACGGTGAGCGTTGCCACCGCGCTGCGCCTCGACGTCATCAGGCACCAGCGGAACCTGGGCTACGGGGGCAACCAGAAGACCTGCTACAGGCACGCGCTCGCGATGGGAGCGGATGTGGTTGTGATGCTGCATCCCGACGGCCAGTACGACCCGGCCATCATCCCCAACCTCTGCCGGGTGATCGAGGCCGGCGAGGCCGACATCGTGCTCGGGTCGCGATGGTTGGGGCTCGACCCCGCGAAGGCTGGCATGCCCTGGTGGAAGCGGCTGGGCAACCGCTTCCTGACCGCGGCGGAAAACCGCGTCCTGGGTTTGAACCTCTCCGAGTACCACACCGGCTATCGCGCCTACTCGCGTCGTTTCCTCGAGGCGATTCCGTTCCTCGAGAACAGCAACGATTTTGTCTTCGACACACAGGTGTTGATCCAGGCTGCGACCTTCGGCTTCAAGATCGGAGAGGTGCCGGCGATTGGGAAATACCACGCCGACGCCAGCTCGGTCAGCTTCCGTACCTCGACTGTCTACGGACTGGAAACCCTGGCTGCTCTCGTCCGATATGTTGTCCATCGCGCGGGCTTTCCGAGCCCGTGGCTCACGCCCGCTTCAGATGCCGACAAACAGGCGCTTTCGATAAGCCAGGTAGCCCACCACAGCAACGTTCAGTAGCAGCGCGCCGGCTTTGAACAGCGTCACGCGGTGGATGACCTCATAGGCCTCGTAAGGAATCAGGATTCCGGTCGCGATCACTGTCAGGTATTCCGCCCAGCGGCGCCTCATCGCCAGTCCGACGCCCTCGGTGCCTTCGAGCAATGCGTAGGCGATGACGCCAATCGCGAGCGCCGTCGTGTGGGTGAAAGTGCCGATGTAGGCAAGCAGCCTGAACAAGATCCGCTCGATCACGTTGTTGCCGGCGTTGAGGTTCAGCTGGTCTTGCGCGTAGTCCGCCCACTGGGTCAGGAGGCCGCTCCTGCCGGCGAAGATCAGGCCGATGGCGAGTGCGATGAGAACAAGCGACTTGATGATTCGCTCGACGATGATGACTTTGATGAAGGCGTCGTGCTCGCCTCCCATCCGTCCGAGCTCGGCCCAAAGGCGCTTGAAGTAGTGCGGTCGCTCCTTCGTCGACCGGGAGCTCAGGAAGAGTGCTCGCGGTGCTCCCGGAACAGCAGCACCCGGCACGTTGCGTTCTTCAACACATACGGCACCGTCTTCCCCAGGTTGAACTCACCGAATCGCCGCTTGTACGGCAGCCCCATGACAATCAGATCCGCCCCCCACTCCACCGCCTCGTCGACCAGCGCCGGCCCCGTATCGCGCGCCTGCACCAGCTCGGTCTCGACGGGCAGCGCCGACTCCGAGGCGATCTGCTCGACCTCGTCCAGGATCTTCTCCCCTCGCTCGACGACGTCATCGAGGACCGCGCCCAGCGGCAGCGCCCGAACCACCTCGATGATGTGAACCCCGTAGATCCGCCCACCGACCGGGTCCGTCATCCGGCAAGCGAGGCGGACGGTCTCGGTGTCGATGCCCTGGCCCCCAACCGCGACCAGCACCTTCTTTGCCGTCGGCGGATGGGAATGGTCTGCCATCAGTGCTGGGGCCCTCGCCGAACGCGCCTGATCAAGACATACGCCCCGAAGCCGAAGGAGATCACCGCCGTGAGCACGGCGATGCCCTCGGAGAACGGGTCCAGGCCCGGGTGGGCGGCCAGGTAGTAGGCCACCCAAGCGGCGATTCCCATCGCCATCACACCCATGAAAGTGAAGGGGAAGCGCACGGGGCCAAATCCTAACAAGAGCCATACCGGGGCGCCGGAGTGGCGTCCCTATAATCAACGGGCCTTGAAGATCCTCATCGTCGGCTGCGGCCGTGTCGGATCACAGGTTGCGGCGGACATGGACAGGTCTGGCCACGAGGTCGTCATCATCGACAGGGATCCCAACCAGTTCTCGCGCGCGGCTTCGCGCGGCGTGCTCACGAACGACTTCAAGGGCAACCAGGTCGTCGGCAACGGCACCGATGCGGATGTCCTGCGCCGAGCCGGCGTCGAGGACGCCGACGGCTTTGTGGCCGTGACCGAAGGCGACAACCGCAACATCATGGCCGCCCAAATCGCCAAGCACATCTTCAAAGTGCCCAGGGTCGTTGCCCGCATTTACGATCCCGAGCGTGCCGATGCTTACGAGAAGCTCGGCTTGCACACGATCTGCCCGACGCTCGAAGGCGCCAAGCACATCGAGAAAACCCTGATGGAGAAGTAGCGCCGGATGTATGTGATTGTTGTTGGAGGCGGCACCGTCGGCTACTACATGTCGCGCGACCTGCTGGAGCGCGGGCATGAGGTGACCCTCATCGAGAGGGACCAGCGTCGAGCCGACTGGCTGGAGACGCAGCTCGGAAGCATCGTCATGCGAGGCGACGGCTGCGAGGTGAAGTTTCTATCGCAGACAGGTATCGAGCGCGCCGACGCGATCGTCGCGGTCACCGCTGACGACGAGGACAACCTCGTCGCGCTCCAGGTCGCGAAGCGTCACTTCAAGGTGAAGAAAACTGTGGCTCGCGTCAACAACCCGTCCAACGTCGAGATCTTCAAAGCGTTGGGCGTGGACGAGGCGGTCTCGGCCACTGAGGTGCTGCTGGGAGCGCTCGAGCCCCCGATCACGACCTGACCTAAAAAAAGAAAGGACCGCTCACGTGGAGCGGTCCGTAGAGAAGCCGGGGTTACGCGACGGCTTTGCCGATCCGATAGATCTTGGTGCCGCACAGCGGGCATGTGCCCACGGTCGCCGGCTTGCCGTTCTTCATCGTTATCGGGTGCGGGTCCTTCATCTCGACCTTGCGCTTGTCCTTCAAACAGTAGCCTTCCACTTTTTCACCATTCCTTTTACGTACGAGTGATCCGAATAGTTATGCGACGGATTTGCCGATCCTGTAGATCTTGGTGCCGCAGTTCGGGCAGATGCCCATCGTTGCGGGCTTGCCATTCTTCATCGTGATCGGCTGAGGGTCCTTCATTTCGACCTTGCGTTTGTCCTTCAAACAGTAGCCTTCCAACTATTCACCATCCTCGGGTAGAAATCCGTTTCGGGGTCGGGCCTCGCCCATTCTAGGGGTCGGTCTTACCCGTATTCAACCCCAATTCAAACTGAATTCAGGCTGATCGTGCGCAAAGCGCAACAAAATGGAGAAAAAACAAGGGGTTTCGACCCACTTTTCGACCTACTTTGCGCGGCGGCGAAACGCCTCCTCGAAAGTGTTGCGCGCCGCGTCGCCGAAGAGCACGAAACGAATCTCCTCCGGTTGCCATCCTCCCGCGACGGCTCGGCTCACGCAATCCGCCATGACGCGCGCGCAATCCTCCATCGGAAAGCCGGCGATGCCAGTACCCACCGCTGGCACTGCAATCGTGCGCACCGCATGATCACGCGCGAGACGAAACACGTGGTCCATCGAGGATCGCAACGACTCTGCCGTCGTGCGCCCGCCCAGCTGCATGCTCGCGGCATGGATGATGTGACGTGCACGCAGCTCACCCGCGCTGGTGATGGCAGCTTCTCCAACATTCACGGGTCCGTGAGCATCGCACTCGCGCTGAATCGCGGCGCCACCGCGAGCGCGAATCGCGCCGGCGACCCCTCCGCCGAGAAGAAGATTGTTGTTGGCTGCATTGACGATGGCATCGACGTCTTGCTCCACCAGGTCGCCCGCGATGATCACGACTTGCGGCGCAGCCATGCCTCGACCTCATGCACCCGCTGGTCCAACTCCTTTCGTGTGGCCTTGGCGATGCCTTTCACTCCAACTGCTGAGATCGTGATCGATGCGCATGCGACACCCCACACCAACGCATCCTGCAGGCCGCTGCTGAGGCCGCCGGTGCTCAGCCAGCGGGCGAGCATCCCACCTGCCAATGCATCTCCCGCACCTGTTGTGTCCACAGCCGGCGAGTCGGTGAGAGCCGGGATCCCGATCACTCCGTACTCCGTGTAAGCCGCAAGGCCGAGCGCGCCGGCCTTGATGACGAGGCCGTTCAGCCACCACTGGCGTCGAAATTCCTCGGGGTCGTTGCCGCCGAGCGCCGCGAACTCTTCCTGGTTGCAGAAATACCAGCCTGCCTTCGCCAGGACATCCCTTGCTTCGGGAGGTCGAGACTGCACGTAAGACAGCATGGCGTCGGCGGCGCGGAGTTCAGCGCCGCTGAGCATCTCCATGAGCTGCGCCTGGCGGTCTGGCCGCATCGAGCCCACAAACGCCCAGCCATCGAAGCCCGCGGGCACGGACGGAGCCCAGCTGTCGTAGATGTTGTCGCTGCTGCCGAGATCGACGTTGCGCCCATGCTCCTGATGCGCGCGCCATCGATAAGTGGGAGCCTCGAGGATCTGCAGCAGCTCGATGTCGATGGCGCGGCCGCTGAAAGTCTTGGCGACACGCTTGGCGCCATCCGCGCCCACGGGAGCGACGACCTTGACCGGAAGGATCAAGCTCGCGGCCAGCGCAAAGTAAACAGCCGAGCCTCCGAGCGTTTCCTCGACCTTGCCAAACGGACCATCGCGCGTATCGAGCGCGACCGAACCCGCAACCAGGAGTTGCTTGTCAGGCACGGCGGCCCGTGCCGCTGCTCGCCGTGACTACGTGGCGGGCATGCCGGAGCTTGCCGAGGAAGTCCTGTGGGCTCGTGTAGTCGGCGATCTCCATCCAGCTTCGCCCCAACTCATGGGCCGAGTGGGCGTCAGATCCTGTGGCCGTGACCATGTCGAGCTCGGCTGCGAGCCTGGCTGCCGCCGCATTGGCGTCGGGCTCGCACCAAGGGTTGTGAACCTCGATGATGTCGATTCGGTCGGCCAGTTCGACGATTCGCTCGGCGCGGAAGTGAGAACGGTTGCGATCGAACGGATGCGGAACATATGTCAGACCGCCCATCTCGTGCACGAGGTCCATCGCCTCTTCGGGGCGCAGAAACGGGCGCACGCGCCGCGTGATGAACAGGCCGATGACCTCGCCCTCGAGCGTCTTGGCTTCCTCGCCCACGATTGTGAGCTCGGGTGCGAGGCGTGCGAGCTCCACTGCGCCCTCGATGGTGTTGTGATCGGTCAGGGCGATGCGGTCGAGCCCGCACTCACGGCTGCGGTTGATCAGCGCGTCGAGTGTGGTCCTGCTGTCGTGCGAGTAACGCGAGTGAAGATGAAGGTCGACCCGCACCGCGTCCGGGTGGTTAGGCGTTACTAGACCGTCGCGGCTTCTGCGAGCTGGCGCTCGCGCGCTCTTGCGAAGAGTGGGATCACCTCTGCCGGGCCGCGGCTGCGGCAGGCCTGATCCATGAGTGCGGCCTGCGCGTCATAGATGATCTCCATGACCTGCTCGGGCCTGCGCTCGCGTCCGAGTCGTCCAGGCAATTCCGAATGTGCCTGGCGAAGGACAACCATCAGTCGTGCCACCAACCAACCGGGCACGATGCGAACTTCCTTGACGAGACATTCCTCGACCCAGAAGAGAAGCTCGTCGGACTCCTGCAGCAATCGACGGGGCGTCATTGCACGCCGCCGCCTGCGGTGCCAGCGGAGGTGACGTTCTTGCTCCTCGACCGTCTGCTCGAGCATGGCCTGCAACCCACTATATCAGCGGCTCCCGGCGGCGCTACCCGCTTGAGATTTCGCGGGATAGCACAGCGTGCGCCAGCCGCCCGCGGCCGGTATCAGGTGCACCTGGCGATCGAATGTCCACTCTCGCCAGTTCTGCCTCACGCGATAGCGCATCACCATCTGCGCGACGTTCTGGTAGCTGCGCTGATGCACTCGATCGGTCCAACCCTCCAGCACGGTCACAGTGATGACCTGCATGTCCAGGAGCTCTATGTCATCGCCAAGCCGGGGCATGCCCTTGATGAACGCCTCGCGTCCACCCCAGGCGCGCTGAGCATCTTCAGCGAGCATCTCCCACATCTCGTCGAATCGTCCCTCCGCCTGCAGTTTCATGAAGCGCATCTCAAAGGTTCCGGGCGCGATCGCCACCGGCGGCGGGGGCCGCATGGGCCGGGCGGCCGGCGGAAGGGTCGCGGGACCGCCGGTGCCGGAGGTCGTCATCGAGGCGCTGACGAAGCGGCCGAACTCATCCGACGGATACGTCGTGAACCTGCCCGCGAGGCGGGAGAGCGCGGCCTCCAGGGCTGGCCAGCGGCGAAGGGGGCGCAATAGACCATTGACCATTGGCGCTAGATGTAGTGTTATTTCCACAGACTGTATACAAAATGTGGATGACTAGCAACCACTTACGCCCTGGAGCGTGCGGCCGAATACGTTCGGTGGGGCGCCCCGAACTGCGTCGAGGGTGCGGCCGGACACTGAGACCATGGGCGGCGCGGCTCCCCATGAAGGCCCGGCACCGTTGATCCGGATCGGAGTTGGCGCCTGGCGGGTCGGACCCAGGCCTCAGCCTGCGGCCAGTCGCCGGACGATCGCCGCCACCTCGCCCAGCGGAACTCCGACCGGGCAGGCCGCGGCGGCAGCCTCGAGATCGGGTGAATCTCCTTCCACATCGGAGGCCGCCTCGCCCAACCGCGCGTAGAGCCGCATATAGGAAGACGCGAGGTCGGGGAGGCGCACCTTGCCCACGCGGCCCGCGGCCAGCGCACACAGCCCGCAGTTGATGCAGCCGATGAGCTGGGCGTGACGCTCACGTTCTTCAGGCAGCAGGGGGCGAATGCCGTCGGGTGCATACGTTTCCAGAAGCGTCGCAAGCTGCGAGCGCGGCCTCGTCAACCGCCTGCGCGTCAGGTGCACGCCGTAAGCGAAAGCGAGCTTAGCGAGCGAATCAGCGCGTGCCATCAGTTATTCAGACCGCGCCAAGACCCGACCGCGAGCTCTTCCTGCGCCCAGCCGGAACGGCCGAGGATCGGCGCGCGCCCCAACCACGCGCCACGAACGAACTCGCGTGCGGCATCGAATCGCTGAGATGCGCTCCAACCGAGCTCACCGCCGATGACTCCCGCCGCGCGCAGCACGCACGCAGCGCCGGCGCACGGTCCGGCCGCCAATCCCACGCGGCGGAAAGCATCAGCCAGCGTGCGGACCTGCTCGTGACGAGCCGCGTGCACGAGCTCGGCTTCGGTGATGGGCTCGCACCGGCAGATCATTCGTCCCAACCGCGAATCCTTCAAAACCGCGCCGGCGTTCGACCCGTGTCGCGTCTGTAGCTTCATCGCCGCGAGCGCGGTGATTCCTGAGCGACGGCCAAGCTCAGCCGCCGGCTCGACGTCCGACTCGTTGCCTGGAAGCGGACGCGTCGCCGTGACGCAGGGTGCCTGATGCCCCAGCTTGCGGCACACCACGTCAGACGTCTGCTCCGCCATCAAGCGATACATCGACAACTTGCCGCCGGCGATGGTGACGAATCCCTCCGCGCCGTCGGGCGCATGGTCGATGACCTCATATCGGCGCGAAAGCTCGTCCTCGTACCGTCTCCATTTGAAAAGCGTCGGACGCACTCCGGTCGTCGTCCGGACAGGCCGGTAGGCGCGTATCGACGGAAAGACACGCTCGAAGGCTTGCAGCAGGTAGTCGACCTCGTCTTCGAGCACATCCACCGAATCGAGGTCGCCGTAGAAGTCGTCGTCGGTGGTGCCCAGCAGCGTGAATCCCGCGTGGGAAACCATCAGTAGGTCGCGGCCGTCGATCGACTCGGCGCTGATCGAAAAATTGGAGATGCGGTGCGGGTACACGATGTGAATGCCCTTGGCCGGCCTCAGCTGCACATCGGCGCCGGCCATGCGGCTGATCTCCGGCACCCACGGCCCGGCTGCGTTGACGACGACCTTCGCCCGCGCCTCCGACATCGCGCCGTCAGATCCGCGATAGCGGACGCCGATCACCTTGCCGCCATCGCGCACGAGGCCGACCACCCGCGTGTGATTGAGGGCGCGCGCGCCGTGCGCGATCGCATCCTGAACGTTCGCGAACACGAGACGGTGGGGATCAACGCCCCACTCCTCCATCGTCACTGCCCCGATCAATTCGGGCGTGAGCCCCGGTTCGGCTTGAAGCGCCTCCTCGGCCGTCAGCCGCGTATGGGGATGGGCCTTCTTGAGCGGCTGGAAGCGGTCATAGACCTCCATCGCCGTCTCCATGCGTTCGATGTTGTTCCGGTCGTGAGGCAGGACCGGGATGATGAAGACGACGCGGTAGACCATGTTTCGCGCAATCGACACGATGTAGCCCGCGTCCTGTGTCGAAAGCCGCGTCGTATCCCAGTCGAACTCGAGGTAGCGCGGACCGCCATGGATCATCCAGCTCGAGCTGCCGGTCGTCCCGCCACCCCAATCGCCCTTTTCTAGCAGCAGCACCGACAGCCCGCGCAGCGAGAGGTCTCGCGCGATCCCGGCCCCGGTCACGCCTCCGCCGACGACGCACACGTCGTGGGCGCTCGGCGCGCTCATGAGAAGTTCACGGCCCGAACTTTAGCTTGCCGCTTCGTGCTGCTTCTGGAACTCGTCGATGATCGTCTTGGCCAGGTGCGCAGGCATCTCGTCGTAATGCGAGAACTTCTTCTGGAAGCTGCCCCGCCCCTGCGTGATGGAGCGTAGGTCGAGCGCAAAGCGCAGCATCTCGGACTCCGGCACGTTCGCCCGCACCAACTGGTAGCCGTCATCTGGTTCGGTGCCCATGATCTTGCCGCGACGGCCGTTGACGTCGGACATGATGTCGCCGAGATTCTTCTCGGGCACTTTGATCGTCGCTTCGACGATCGGCTCCAGGAGCACAGGCCCGGCGTCCAACGACCCCTTGCGGATGGCCATCGACCCGGCGATCTGGAACGCCATGTCGTTGGAGTCGACCTGGTGGAACTTGCCGTCGATCAGCGTGACCCTGACGTCGACCATCGGGTAACCCGCGACTACGCCCTTGGCCATGTTGTCCACGATTCCTTTCTGAACCGAGGCGCGGAAGTTCTGCGGAATCGCGCCGCCGAAGATCTTGTCCTCCCAGACGAACCCCTCGCCCCGTTTGGTAGGGCCCACCTCGATGACGCAGATCCCGTACTGGCCGTGCCCGCCCGATTGTTTGACGTGCCGGCCCTCGGCACGGCTGTGGCCGGAGACGGTCTCGCGGTAGGCGACGCGGGGAGTCGCAGTGGTCGCCTCGACGCCGTACTTGCGCTTCAACTTTTCGAGAATCACGTCGAGGTGGACGTCGCCGAGGCCCGCGATCACGAGCTGCTTGGTCTCTTCGAGCCGCTCCACGTGCAGGGTCGGGTCCTCCTCAGCGAGCCGCGCGAGGCCGTTCGAGATCTTCTCCTCATCGCCTCTCGCCTTGGGGGTTATGGCGAGGCTGTAGGCAGGCGCCGGCAGGTCCAGCGGCGGGAGCGGCCCTCCGTCCTTGGCAGCGCCCAAGGTGTCCCCGGTCAGCGT
>WNFA01003936.1_pt1 | contig 12385 bp, 11 predicted proteins | sample 5400481 | NCBI WGS metagenome assembly WNFA01 (sample SAMN13153340, study PRJNA577476) | soil metagenome | isolation source: 120 cm saprolite under Douglas fir tree site 2 hole 1 replicate 2 | place: USA:California | collected 2015-04-18
CGCCGATAAAGTGTTTGGCCGTTGCCAGGATATTGGTTGGTCCCAGCGTGCCATTCGGCCCCTGGAAGCCTACGATGGCAGCTGCGCCGTCAGTCGCATTATCAGAGGGAACCTCGCTATACCCCTCGTAGGTGCGTCCCCAGCGAATATCCTGTGGCGTACACACACACGGAGCAAACGTCCACCGGACGCCAGTACCCAGCACCTCGTCACGGGTCACCTGCTCTATTTGCGTGATCAGTGCAGGATCATGCATAGCTCCCAACCCGATGTTATGCGGAAAGAGCGTTGCGCCATACACGTTGTTATGTCCGTGGACCGCATCAGCACCGTAGATGAGTGGAATGCCTAAGCGGGTCTGGAGCGCGTAGCCCTGGAAGTTGTCCACCATATCCGCCCACTGGGTAGCTGTGCCGCCCGCGCCATTCGGACCGCCACCGCCACCACTCAACACCGATCCGATGAAATAGGTCGTAATATCCGTGATCGAGTTGCCAGCCATGGTGAAGGCATTTTTCTCCACCTGGGTCATCTGCCCCTCTTTTTCAGGCAGGGTCATTTTCGAGACACAATCACTGGGCGAAATGCACCCAGAGGACAGTGTTGCAGAGAGCAGTGCTGTTCGAGTGGTTGCCGCGTAGGCTGGCAAGACCGATTGCATGAGCATCAGCATCACCATCAGAGGCAGAACGGTTGAGGCGAAGAGTCCAGTGCGGCGGATTCCGAGAGATTTTTGAAAGAAGTGCTTGTCGGTAAGCATACCTATCTCCTTTCCTTGGGAGAGTTGTTCCCTTGACGTTTTGCACGTGCGTGCAGAAAGGTTTACTTCCTTTATACTCAACTACCTCCCATTACCACGAGGCCACCTCCCATTATTGATATACGTATTTTAGTATATTTCGGGTGTTTTGTCAAGTTAGGCGCATTACTACAATCATGCACTATCATCCAGCAATTGCTGTGCTAAAAAATACGATGCAAAATGAAGCATATGTGAAGCATATTCAACGATTTATACCTATTATTGAGTAATAGTGAGTGTTAAAAACTACTTTATTTCGCTAGTAGCTGCAATGATCTTTGGCTTTTCAATCCCTTGGTCAAAGCTTAACAGGGCGTTATTGCGTGACTCGGAGATGCGTATCATAATACCGCCAATGACCACACAGATGCCAAACACAACCCCTATCGTGTATAGTGGTAACCGGAAGTTCAAGCCATAGAGAATGCTACATCCGCTTGCCCCAACGAAGCCGCCCAAAAGCCCGGCAGCAGAATACAGACCCTGTATCCTCGCTCGCGCACCAGCTATCGTCGAAGCAGCCACATGAGCATCAACCGCTGGTTCCATCATCGAATAGATCACGCCATGAATAATGAAGAAAATAAAGATGATCAGAATCGTATTAGCTAACCCGTAGATAATGTAAATTGGAACCTGCGCCAGGCCGAAAATAAGAATGAGTGATGATCGACGTCTGCGGTCAGCGACTCTTCCTCCAAACGGAGCAACGATGATGCCGGGTATGGAAAATGCGACATAGGCAAATCCAATTACTGCGATAGACGCTCCCAGATTATTGTGCAGCCAGAGGGCCGTGAGCGAAATATCGAAGCCGACGAATATGTAATTGCCAAAGGCCAGGATATAAGCGCCAGCAAGGCCAATCTTAAACAGCGTGCGCAAAGAAACAGGTCTGGCTGCTTCGTCTACCTCCTGCTTCCCTCGTACCTTGACATGGATCATGGTAACGACGATCACAATGGCGACCAGCCGGAAAATTACTGCTCCTATAAATGCGGTGGCATAACCGGTGGCGGCAAGTAATCCGCCGAGACCTGGACCCAACAGGAAGCCGGCATTCAGGAAGGCGCTAAAAATTCCGAATGCTTCACCTTGTTGTTTCGGCGGTATCGTGTCATTAATCAGTGCGCGAGCGGAGGGTAGGAATGCTGCCGCTGCTGCTCCCTCGGCGAAACGCAGAACAATAAAGAGTACAGGGTCATTAATCACCAGGTAGACCGCTGAGAGCATTGCCTGCACAGCTAAGCTGAGAATCATCATGGGTTTGCGTCCCCAATGATCTGCCAGCCAGCCACTCGGATATTGGAACAGGAAATTCGAGATGAGGTAGGATGAGGCCATAGCTCCGATAATGACTAATGATGCTCCGCGCGATTGGGCATACAATACCCGCACGGGTATTACCATCCCAATGCCAGTGAAAGCAGCACAGACGGCCAGTGATACAGCAAGCAGAGTCCTATTGCGCAGCATAAAATCCCCAACTAGTGAAAAGAAGCTGCACACCTTTATCAGGGTAGAAATAATTCGAGGGCCCTTATTGTGGTGGATTGAAACGCCAGTAGCGCCTTGCAGCAACGGAACAATATACCCATTATATTCTCCCCGTCCAATTGCCGCAAGGCACATACTTCAAAACGTGCATAAGATGGCTTTTTAGGGGCACTATAGCAGATTATTGTGATATACTGACGGTGTTTTTCAAAACACGCCTGCACTGCTGTTCAGAAAGGAACGTTACCATACATGAATGAACAATTAAACCTGCCTCCCAACTATTTTTATCACCGCCTCCCAAATGGCATCGAAATGATTGGCCAGTATATGCCAAGCCTGAGTTCGATTACGTTTGGATTTCAGCTCGACGCTGCGGTAATCAACGAACCAGAAGAGAAACAGGGACTCGCCCACCTGTTTGAATATATGCTTTTTCAGGGAACGAAGCAGAAGAATGCGCGAGCCTTGAATGAGGCTTTTGAGTCGCTGGGCGCACGAAAAGGAGCCAGTACCGGCTTGGAGACATCGCAAGTGTTTGCGCTGATTGTCAACACGAAGTTTGATGCAACCCTGCAACTTATTAATGAACTCTTGCTCACACCTACCTTTCCCAAAGAAGAACTGGAGCAGATGCGTAACATTCTGCTGCAAGAAATTCGCCGTCGCGATGACGAACCAATGAGTCGTATCTTTGAACTGGTACGAGCCAACTTCTATAGAGGGACTGCTCTTGGTCGTCCTATACTGGGTACTTCCGAGAGTGTCAATCAACTGAAGCGACATGATTTGCAGGCATTCTGGAAGGCACGATATCAGCCTGACAATACGCTTTTTGCCATTGCCGGAAAGTTCGATTGGGATCATGTCGTCGAACAGATGCAGAAGCTTTTTGGAGACTGGAGCGGTACCACCGAACCTTCACCTGAACAACGCCCTGAGCCAGCCGCGAGTATTGCATTAGAGTACCAGGAAGGGAAGCAAGAACACCTGGCTCTGATGTTCCCATTTCCCAAATATACTGATCCTGATTATTATCCAGCTTTGATGGTAAGTGAGGTACTGGGTGGCAATATGGCCTCCCGCCTCTTCGTCGAGGTACGTGAGAAGCGCGGACTTGTCTATGGGATATCCGCTGGGCTTAACAGTAATAAGCACATTGGAGGGATGCGCATTTACGCAGGCACGACTCCTGAACAAGGCCATGAATGCCTCCAGGTTATTGTCAATGAACTGCGCAAATTGGAGCAAGAAGGCATCACCGACGATGAGCTGGCCCGAGCCAAGGTGCAGTTGAAGAGCGAGAACGTTATGCGCAGTGAAGGATCTGGGGCGCGTATGGGCGCTATCTCACGCTCCTGGTGGTTTGAGCGTAAGGTCCGAACCATCCAGGAAGTCAAACAGGCCATTGATGCAGTGACACAGGAGCAGGTATTGCAGGTGTTACGCCGCTTCTCTCCGTTGAATCCGCTCACCGTTGCGGCTATTGGACCGCTAGGGCAGGATGAACTGGTAGGGGATACGCTGTAATCATTTATACGCCACAACTCCATACGCCTCTGGTTTGCGGACAACTCGTGTGAAGCCTGCCTCTTTCAGGCGTTTCAGCGCGCCTTTTGTAACACCGCCGCTGGCCTTACTGTTTGGGTCACCGATATAGTGATAAAGGCGCCCACCGCGTTTGAGCACCCTGAAAAGTTGTTGGTAAAACACTCCTGAATAGAGTTCTCCTGCCAGGCTAAATGTAGGTGGATCATGGATGATACGCGAAAAGTTGCCATCCTCGAATGTTTGTACGACCTCGTAGGCATCACCCATTATTTGACGGATTTTGGGAGTATGGAACAGTGCCTGTGACCAGGGATTGAGTCGTGCTATCTGTTGCGCACCTGGATCAAGTTCTATAGTAACGACTTCATCAGCAGTTTTGGCTGCCTCGATCGCTGTGTAACCCAGACCTGTAGCCGTGTCCAGAACGCGCCCCACGATTGGTGAAATAGCTGCAATTTTCCTCAAAGTATCCTGCATTGGATCAACATCTTTGATGCGATGCATCACGAAGCCAGCGATGAGCATGCTGGGCGCTCCCTTAGTGGGCATCAGGCTACATACGCGATTTGTGTATTCAGAGAACACCTGTATTGGTCTGATGGTGTTGTCTTCCAGGATGAAGCAGTTGACCTCAGATTTGCTGATCTTTTCTATACTGCGCCAGTCAAGATGTTCGCCATTTGGAAATGCGATACCTTCATGCGTAAGCGGCACAATTATCTTTGTGAGTCCCAGGTCTGGTGATATCTCAACGAACGTTATTCCCTGCTGCTTAGCTTTGAGCAGCGGTTCTGCCTGGATGTAGGATAAGACGATTGGTTGTGTCATTTGCATTGTATGATTGTATCATTTCGCCTCCCACACCTGCACCGTGTTATCAGCACCGCCTGAAGCAATGTGTTTCCCATCAGGCGACCACGCCACGGCATTCACAGATGCACCGGATGTCAGGTGGCCCCAATAGTAATCGGCATGTCCACGATAGGTATAAGCGTTGTTCCCGGTGAGGGCGTCCCACACCTGAGCTGTAGCATCGCCGCTGCCAGATACGATTCTTTTCCCATCGGGTGACCAGGCCACTGAAAGTACATCTCCATTATGACCTCGATAGTTGAAGATGTTCTGTCCGGTAACAGTGTCCCAGACTTCCACCAGTTCAGTGGAACTACCAATTGCAATATATTTGCCATCGGGTGACCAGGCCAAAGCATGCACTATCGCGCCATTGTAGCCGTAGGATACGATAAGCTTGCCAGTGATAGCATTCAGTACCAGTACGTTTCCAATACCTCCAATGGCGATCTGCTTCCCATCGGGTGACCAGGCCACAGCATTCCATGGTGCCGGGCTACCTCTGGCGGTTGGGGGACTTTTGTAAGACAGAATTGGATGGCCTGTGAAAGCATGCCACACCTGAACAGTGCCATCGTTGCTTGCTGAGGCAATGCTTGTTCCGTCAGGCGACCAGGCTACGTCGTATATTACATCATTCTGCCCATGATAGGTGTAGACCAGATTTCCAGTGGCGGCTTCCCATACTTGCACAGCGTTATCCAGGCCAGCGGATGCGATATACTTGCTATCGGGCGACCAGGCCAGGGTCGATACATCTGAGCTATGACCACGATAGGTGTAAACATGGCTTCCATCGGTAGCGTCCCATACCTGAACTGTATGATCCCCGCTGGCGGATGCGATGCGCTTTCCATCGGGAGACCAGGCTACTGCGCTTACGTAGTCCGAGTGGCCTTGATAGGTGAAATGGCTGGGAGCGGTAGCAAAATGTATCACAAAGGCAGTATCGGCGCGGACATCGGTGAGCACCAGAACGGCGATCAACAAAACAGCTACTATACTCAAGATAATAATGATGCGACGTCTCTTTGCGCGATGAGACCCGGGAGTTAGTGGTTTATCGAGTATAGACATTGACATGTTCCTTCGTTGCTTCGTACGTTATTCTCTAATGTTTATACGTAATTGGGGTCGAGTTATCACACTTCACATTTTTATGAAAATAATCTTGCCTCGTCTATGTTAGTAGACTATAATGGCTCTATCCACTGACCTTGAGTGATTGAAGTTGAAAACCAGAAGAGATACCGATGCAAATCAGCGAACCAGCCGAATACGCTATCCTGGGACTCCTTGAAGGTCAACCCATGCATGGCTATGAAATGTTTCAACAGTTTCAGAGTGGCACATTGCGACAAATCGTCCACCTGGAGATGAGCCAGATGTACGCTTTCCTGAAAAAGCTGGAACGCTTAGAGTATATCGAAGCGGAGTTGGAACCGCAAGGTGTACGCCCTCCACGCAAAATCTTTCACCTGACCAACCCTGGGCGCACAATATTTCACGAGTGGCTCATGACACCTGTGGAGCGTCCGCGTGAAATTCGCGTGCTCTTTCTTCTCAAGCTCTACTTCGTACGACAGATCATTCCAGATCAGACAGCGCGCTTGATTGATCGAGAAATTATCGCGTGTCGTAAATTCCTAGACCACCTTGAGTCTCAGCGCCTCCCCGATGCCAGGACCAGCGATACGGCTTTCCTCGATCATGTCGTGTTACGCAGCCGCATTCATCAGACACGTGCCCTGCTCGATTGGCTGCGTGAATTACAACATGACTTTGCGAAGGCACTTTGAGGTTCATGTTAGGAGTTATACGACACCAGGGGCAAGATATCAAAAGAATTTTCCAGCGTTTAGAAACAATGGACGAAAGTCTGAATACTCTTAACCAACGTTTAGAAACAGTAGACGGAAATCTGAATACCGTAAAGCTCCATCTTAACCAAATCGAAACAAAATTCGATGAACACACCACGCTACTTACTCAAATCCTCGCACGTTTGCCAAAAGCGCCCTAATAGCCGCTCAAGCTGATCCCTTGCCAGGAGTAGCCAAGCCGTGCTACTATCTGATGCGTGGCATATTTGTTTGTCAAATGCATGAAACTGGCTTCATTGATTCATGAACACCTGGCGTTTGTCACCATAAAACGAGGTATATTATGCAGCTCTTATTTTTAACCGCATCTACTGATCTCACGGGCCTGGCGTTGATGTCCAAATATTTTTTTACAGCGGCGCTCTGCATGCTGATTGTGATGACCCTTGCATATCTCTGGTACACGATTGGCACTGTACGCCTGGCGAAACAACTGGCTGAAGAGCGCACACAGAGTCAGAGCCGAAGTAAGACAAGCAAAGCCAGCAAAAATAATGTTGCTAACAATGGTGGTGGAGTAACAACGCTTGTGCGCAGCGGTGTTGTGCTACACGAGCAGCCAGATGGCGAAAAACCCATCGCGCTGAATCGTAATCTGATTACCATTGGGCGTATTGGTACAACTTTGGGCTGGTTCGTTGTCTTCATGCTGTTTATGTCGCAGCTTTTCCGGGCCATTGTGGAGCAGCATGCCCCGTGGAGCAACCTGTACGAATTTAGCCTGAGCTTCACCTTCGCGCTGCTTTTGTGCTACCTGATTTTCGAGGCCCGCTTCCACGAGCGTGTACGTGCATGGGGTTTATATGTATGCCTGTTGGCGCTGGTTACGGTCGGCATTGCGATCTACCTCGGCATTACGTATAACATGATCAATGGATCGGAGCAACTTATTCCTGCCCTGCAAGATAAACCAATCCTGACCATCCACGTTTCGATGGCAATCTTCGCCTACGCATTGTTTAGCGTCTCATTTGGCGCAGCTTTGATTGTGCTGATTCAAAATGGCGAAGGTCAGCGTTTCGCCTGGCTTCCTTCAGCCGAGGCAGCCGACGAACTGGGTTATAAAGCTGTAATCGTTGGTTTCCCACTGCTTGCCCTGACCTTGATCCTTGGAGCCTACTGGGCGAACTACGCCTGGGGTCATTACTGGAGTTGGGATCCCAAAGAAACATCGGCACTGGTCACCTGGTTGATCTACGCCGTCTACCTGCACGCACGTGGCATTCGTGGATGGCACGGCAAGCGAGCCGCCTGGTTATTGACGCTAGGCTTTGCCGCCACATTATTCACCTACTATGGTGTGAGTTTCTTTGTACCGAGTTTGCACAGCTATGCAAGACCGATGTAAGCCTCTCTCCTGTGCGTTTTATGCGTCTTCTACGTGTATTGTAGGGGCGGGGTTTACCCCGCCCTGTCAGAATCGCGATGTGAGCATGCTTTTTAGCTCGTTCCATAAGTCCTACAAATGCGCTTTGATTGCTTCTCTATAGACGCGCTCGTAGGCATCAATCATCTCATCGAGCGCAAAGTTCGCTTCGACGTGGGCACGGCAGCGAGCGCGAGGAATGTCGAACAGGTCATCTACCAGCGCGGCTGCGTAGGCACGTTCGCCTTCTTCCACCAGGAAGCCTGTTTCTCCGTGACGAATGATCTCTTCCAATGCGCCACGTCGATAGGCGATTACAGGAGTGCCTGTCGCCATAGATTCAACTGCCGTCAAGCCGAAAGGTTCATCCCACTCTACAGGGAAAAGCAATCCAAGCGATTGGCCCATGATCTTCCATAAGGCCAGCCGTTCCAACTGTCCCAGGTAGGTAACACGCTCATCTGCTGCTTCCAGCTTTGGCTGAATCCGCTCTTCATAGTAGCGACGATCATAGATGCCTCCAGCGATCAACAGTCGATAGCCCGCCATTGCAGCAATCGAGATTGCTTCCTCAACGCCTTTTTCAGGCGCGATACGCCCGGCAAAGAGCAAGGGAGCCTCTTTTGAAGGTTTAGGCGAAAAGGGAATGGCATCCAGGTCAAGCCCATTGTAAATTACATGATCAATTGGAGTGTATTCCAGATAGGTATGGGCGCAAGCATGCGATACCGTAATTAAGGTTAAAGGATGGCCCTGCTGGTCCAGCACATGTAATGCGGTATTAATCTCAGGTGACACTGCGGGCAAATGGAGCGTATGAAGTACTGGAACGTCGTGGATAAGCGTGCTGCAGGCATAAGCTGGCCAGTCAAACGCATGCACATGAATGACATCAAATTCGGCGCTGCGATGTTGCAATTGCAAGAATAGATCGAGAAAGATGTTTGCCTGTGTGAAGAAGCTCGTATCAGCAGGACGTTCACGCTCCTCAGAAAAATTAGCTGGCCGTACATCGCGTGGCACAGCTACAAATTCGATGTCGATGCCTGGCACGAACGAATCGTCGCGAGCAAAGAGTGTGACGGTATGCCCGCGCCGCAATAGTCCTCGAGCAAGATCTGCCAGAATCGCCTGCGCTCCTCCAAGGTATGGCTGGGCGATGGCCGAAACAAGTGGCGCTACCAATGCAACTCTCATCTCTCACCTCGATAACTGGCAAGATTGTTCTCAGTTTCGTGCAGTTTCACCTCATACAGCATGCCTGTGGGTAATGCATCCGCCAGACGCTCCCAAAACTTGACGACCAGTACCTCTGTAGTAGGAATGAAGCCCTCCAACCAGGGCACATCAAAGTTCAGATGCTTGTGGTCGACAAACTTCACGACCTGCTCATTCATAGTATACTTGAGGTCTGTCAGATTCAGCACCATCCCGGTTCGCGGGTCGGGTATACCCCGTATCGTGACTTCAAGCACATAGTTATGACCATGTCCATTGGGATTTGCGCATTTCTCGTAGATGACATAATTTTCTGCCTCTGTAAGCTGGTTACTCCATAAACGGTGGGAGGCGCTGAAACTCATGCGCCTTGTAAGGTAGACCATCTTCGTGTTCCTTTTATTTCATGCATTGCTGAATATTTCAAGATTTGTTCCGTTTAACATCCCACCTGAGTCGCCGGCCATGAAGAGTAAAATCCCGGCAAGGTCATCCGGGGTCATGCCAGCCTTCAAGTGCGGCGCAGCCTGGCGGAGCATCTCAGTATCTACTGCGCCCGGACTCACCGCACACACGCGAATGTTATAGGGTTTGCCTTCTACTGCGAGAATTTCGGTTAAGCTGGCTACTCCAGCTTTCGATACGTTGTACGCGCTCAGTCCAGGGAACTTTTCTACCCCTCTCACACCTGAAAGTGAGGAAAGATTGACAATTACCCCTGAACGTTGCACTGCCATGATGCGAAAAGCCTCCTGGCAACACAAGAATGTGCCACGCAGGTTGACTCCAAGAACATGGTCCCAGGTTGAAGCATCCATTTCAATAAATGGGCGTACGGCGACTATGCCAGCGCAGTTCACCAGGATATCGACTCGCTTGTAGACCTGCATGGCCTGTTGAAAAAGGGCCTGCACATCCTCTTCGCGAGAAACGTCACCCACAAGAGAGTGTACGGGATATCCCTCACGAGCAATTTCGGAGGCAACGTCATCTAAAGGGGCGGGTGTACGACTGAAGAGTACGACTCGCGCTCCTTCGCGCGCAAAACGGAGTGCGGTAGCGCGACCTACGCCACGGCCTGCCCCCGTTATGATGGCAACATGATCTTTGATGCTCATATGATGATTATAACACCTGGGAAACATGGTCGAGATACTTGTTGAAACAAATTGACATCTGTTATAATTAGGCAAACAACCAGTAACATGTAACTACTCTATTCTATTTCTTTCTACTGAAAGATCGCATGGGGGAGAGAATGACAATTAACACCAAGCTAAAAGGGCTATTGACGGAATTTAGCCTGGTGGAAATCCTGCAAATGATGGAATTGGGATCGATGACGGGCGCCATCCATCTAAAGCAGGCAACAGGACGCATCGGCATCGTTTATTTCAAAGACGGAAAGATAGCCAGTTGTTCGGAACTCGATTCGGGTGCATTGACGCTCGGAGATGTCTTGCAACAACTTGGTATGGCAACCAACTCCCAGATGGAGTATGCCTTTTCACAACAGTTGCAGGATGCCTTTGGCAAGCGCATCGGCGAGCGCTTGATCGAAATGAGGGTGATAAGCAACGAGCAGTTGAAAGAGGCGCTGCGCAAGAAGGCGTTATGGACGATACGCGAACTGGCGTTGTGGAAAGAGGGCACCTACGAATTTGTTGTCAGTCCGACCGGTCAAACAAGATCGATCTTGCCCTATGGTGAGGAATCCCTGGACCTCGAGGTGATGGGCGTGACCATGGAGATGGTGCGCTACAGTGACGAGTGGGAACAACTGCACAATTTTCTGCCTCAAGGGATGCATACATTCCTGCAAATGGCCCCTGCCATTCCCTATGCCATGCAGTTTGATAGTCGAGCTATCGAGCTGTTTGGAGGTATCAATCGCTTTCACAATGTGCGGCGTATTGCTAGCGGAATCCGCCTTCCAGAATTAGACGTGGCACGCGATCTGGCACAACTTATACAGCAGAGATTTGTAATGCCCATTAGTCAGGAAGCAATACCGCATGCGAACGGAAACGGCCGCAATGTAAGGCTCCCCGATCCTGCTGAGAGACTACGTATGGAAAGCTTTGAGCTAATGAACCTCATCAGCCGTATGGAGCAGGAATGGCACAATCGTATTACTCCTGAGCAGCAGTTACCCGCTCTGGCCGAATTTGTCAATTGGACCATGCAGGCTTTATCTGAAACATGCCGTGCCATCGGTACCGAATTAGATCCGCACACCCTGGACGAATTGCTCACACGTTATAACCTGCGTTATATGGGCAACTACAGGTTTATCATCAATGACAATATGATCGATGTCGAGAACTTTACATCCCTGTGCTATGAAGTTTTGCAAGACGAAATTCAAAAGGCACATGATTTCTTTGAAGAAGCCTCCATCGTGCTCCAGCATACGTTGTTGCGTATTTTCGAATCGATCAATGGCCGCGTAGCCTCCCTTTACGAACGACTGGAGAACCGGGAAGTGTGGGAGGCCATGTTCACACAATTTGGTTTGCCTCGTGGGTAAATAGAACCACACATAACCCTTGTGCCTTCTTCACATAAATTTCACAAAGGTAATGGTATACTATCTTCACGAATATTGTCGCATTTAGTAGCGCATGGGCCGGGCTATTAGGAGGAAGCCACGGTTGACGAGGAGGAGGCTGTTCGGATCTTCAGCGGGAAGCTTCCAGGGTATGTCACTACCCTGAAAAGATGGCACACAAACCCAATCGGCAACGGCTGGAACAAAATGCTATCAGTGATGTAGAGATTGAGAATCATCTACCAACAATAGAAAGGATACCCGACCACATGTGCGGTATCATTGGCTACGTCGGCCCAAATGGGACCGATGTTACTTCCATATTGCTTGAAGGCCTCAGTAAACTTGAATATCGCGGATATGACTCCGCGGGCATTGCAGTACTTACCTCTAACGGCACGCTCGAATTAAGACGACGTGCCGGAAAAATTGCCAACCTGGTGGCTACAGTCGAGAACGGTTCGCGACCTGAAGCGGGTCCCCTCGGTATAGGTCACACACGTTGGGCAACTCATGGCCGTCCCAACGACACCAACGCCCATCCTCATCCTGACTGCACAGGCGTATTGACCGTCGTACACAATGGCATCATTGAGAACTTTACCGAATTGAGATCGGCATTAGAGCACGAAGGACACACCTTTCGCTCTGAGACGGATACCGAA
>WNFA01003937.1_pt1 | contig 12385 bp, 14 predicted proteins | sample 5400481 | NCBI WGS metagenome assembly WNFA01 (sample SAMN13153340, study PRJNA577476) | soil metagenome | isolation source: 120 cm saprolite under Douglas fir tree site 2 hole 1 replicate 2 | place: USA:California | collected 2015-04-18
GTGACGGAGGTCGAGCAGGGGTCGTGATCCGGCCCCGATCGCCATGAAGACCGGGCTGACCATATCGGCCAGTGCGCACGCAGCCGTGCTGCTGTGGGCGTTGGTGTCGTTCGCGCCGAAGGCGCTCAACGCGCCGCCGGCCGAATCCATGCCGGTGGATCTCATCTCCTCGACCGAGTTCTCGCAATTGCGCGCCGGCGCCCGCAACGCGCCCAAGGCCGAGACGCCCAAGCCGCTGGTCGAGAAGATCGCGGAGAAGAAGACGCCCGACAATCCCGCCGCCAAGGCGGTCGAAAAGCCGGAGCTCGTTACCGCGTCGGCGCAGACGCCGCCGCCCGCGGACGAGAAAGTCCCCGAGCGCAAGGCGACGGAGAACAAGGAGCCGAAGTCGGAACCGAAGGTCGAGCCGAAGCCGGATGCCATCGCCGACGTGCTGAAGAAGGAGCCCAAGCCCGAGCCCAAGAAGGAGGCGAAGCCGGCGCCGAAGAAACCCGATCCGAAGCCGCAGCCGAAATTCGACGCCAACCGCATCGCGGCGCTGCTCGACAAGCGCGATCCGCAGCGCGTCGCGGCGGCCGGCGATACCCTCAATCACACGCTCGCGTTCGGCACCGCGACCGGCGAGTCACCAAGGCTCGCGCAGAGCGAGCTCGATGCGTTGCGCGCGCGGTTGCGGGAGTGTTGGAACCCGCCGGCGGGCGCCGCCAATGCCGAGAAGCTCAAGGTTCCCATTCTGATCCGCTTCAAGCAGGACGGCACGCTGGCGAGCCCGCCGCAGCCCGAGAATGCGGCGCGCGACTCCTTCATGCAGGCGATGATCGACAGCGCGGTGCGCGCGACCATCCGCTGTCAGCCCTACACCATGCTGTCCCCGGCAAAATACGATTTGTGGAAAGAGATCGTGGTCGACTTCAGCCTGGACGCCATGTTCGGCGGCTGAGCCATACCGAGCAACGTGAACGTCCCATGGAAAATCAATAATACCCAGCAACCTGAACGTCCCATGGAAATCGAGAACACCCGCTTCGTTGCCGCTCGCACGCACCTGCTGACGCGCCGCCGGCTGCTGGCCGGGGCTGCCGGAGCAGCCGCGGCCGGCATCATGCAGCCCGCCGGCGCGGTGCTCAGGCTGGAGGTCACCGAAGGCAACGTCCAGCCGGTGCCGATCGCCATTCCCGATTTTCTCGGCGGCAGCCCGGCCGACAGCGAGCTTGCGCGCAGCATCAGCCAGGTGATCACCGCGGATCTGCGGCGCTCCGGCCTGTTCGCGCCGATCGATCCCGCCGCCTACATCGAAAAGATCGCCAACGCCGACGCGGTGCCGCGCTTCGCGGATTGGCGCGTCATCAACGCGCAGGCGCTGGTCACGGGACGGCTGACGCGCCAGACCGACGGCCGGCTCAAATCCGAGTTCCGCCTGTGGGACGTGTTCGCCGGGCAGCAGCTGATCGGTCAGCAATATTTCACCACGCCGGACAATTGGCGCCGGGTGGCCCACATCATCTCCGACGCGATCTATGAGAGGCTGACCGGAGAAAAGGGTTATTTCGATACCAGGATCGTCTTCATCGACGAGACCGGACCGCGGGAACGCCGGGTCAAGCGGCTCGCCATCATGGACCAGGACGGGGCGGCCGTGCGCTATCTGACCCGCGGTGAGGATCTGGTGCTCACGCCGCGCTTCAACCCGTCGACCCAGGAAATCACCTACATGTCCTACGGGCAGGGCGATCCCAGGGTCTATTTGCTCAACATCGAGACCGGACAGCGGGAGATCGTCGGCAATTTTCCCGGCATGAGCTTCTCGCCGCGATTTTCGCCCGACGGGCAGCGCGTGATCATGAGCCTGCAGCAGGGCAGCAATTCCAACCTGTTCGTGATGGACCTGCGCTCGAAGACGATGACGCGGCTGACCGACACGCCGGCGATCGATACCGCGCCGTGCTATTCTCCCAACGGCGCCCAGATCTGTTTCGAGTCGGATCGCGGCGGCACGCAGCAGATCTACATCATGGCCGCCGGCGGCGGAGGAGCGCAGCGGATCAGCTTCGGCAACGGCTCCTATTCGACCCCGGTGTGGTCGCCGCGCGGCGACGCCATCGCGTTCACGAAGCGCGGGCAGGGCACGTTCGGCATCGGCGTGATGAAGCCGGACGGCCAGGGCGAGCGGCTCCTGACCGAGGGCTTCCACAACGAGGGCCCGACCTGGGCGCCGAACGGCCGGGTGCTGATGTTCTTCCGCGACCCGGGCGGCAACGGCGGCGCCGCGCTGTTCACGATCGACCTGACCGGACGCAACGAGCAAAAGATCCCCACCCCGAGCCATGCTTCGGACCCTGCCTGGTCGCCGCTCCTCTCGTGAGCTGGAAACTCGAACAGATCGAACGCATAACATCGCCAAAGACTACCCGATCATTCCCGCCAAACGAATCAGCGATCTTCTCCCTGGAATTCGGAAATCCCCGCTTTGGCCGGAGGGGCACTTTCGGAAATCGCTGGGCCGTAGCTCGGCATGCGCCGCCGGCGCGTCGACGGCTGCCGGAACCCCGTGCCATTGGCCCCGCACGGAAAGGCTTCCTGAAGCGCTCGGGTGACCGCCAGCGCGGCGTTATTGGGCAGCTCGTCGGTGTGCGAGTGCGCATAGCTCACGAAAGCTTGGATCAGCTTCAGCAACGTCGTCCGTTCGGGCGGGCAAGCTCCCATGATCCTGCGTCCATCCTCATCGGCCACCACCGACAGGTCCTGCATTGCCTGCATGTATCCCCAGCACACCAGCGCCTTCTTCGTGAACGGAATCCGGATTTGCTTTCCCGCGCCCGTTTTGGCCCGGACCAGGGTTCGGCAATCGTCCGCCAGATCCCGCGCGCTTCCCATCGCGTGCGCGCTGACCGGCATTGCCGCGACGACGATTAGCCAGATCACAACAAAAGCCCGAGTCATTTTTGCCTGCCAAATCGACCTTCGGTCCACGGTTAATCTCTCATTTCAAGACACTTGCGGCCGAGGAAAGAGCGTACCCAAGAGCTACGCGCAACGTGAGCAACGATTCAGCCTCGCAAAAGAACCCGCGGCTCCGGCGACGACCTGAATAATCCTACGGCTCATCTGAACATTTATATTGCAACAGGTACGACTTCAAAACGGAAGCCGAACTCACAATGTAGCTTTGATTTTCCAGGTCCATCTTTTGCCCAAAGTGGAGGGAGAGAGCAACAAGTAAATGTTGACGCTCCGCCCTGGTGATAATCAAATGGCTTACCTTGCCGTTCTTATCGGGTGTCTGGTCGATCAACGTGGCGAAAATCAAGGGGGTAGCTTCGAACAGCGAACGGTCGATATATTCCAGAGAAGCAGTGGTTTTAGGAGCCTCGGCAGCAAGCGCCCCATAATCAACACCCGGCTGTGGTCGTGACAGAAGTAAAGTGGAGATGGCTATTAGCCTTTGGTGGAATTCAATCTTCATGTTGTAGAACTTAGTAATCTTGGTGGTGAGGTCCTCAAATGGTGGTTTGAGATGTATGCCACTCAACGTTCGAATTTGTGCGCCAAGTTCCGATTGAATTCTGGTCGAACTACGGATGATTGCGGGGAATCGGCTGTTGGCGTCCACCGCTGTCACCTCCCGCTCGCCTAAAGCCCGCATGCGTTCATTGACGCCCAGTTCGCGAATGTATTCCGAGACAAATGCAAGGTTGGGGGCTTCTTGTGCGTGGCTTGGCTCCACAAGAAATAAAGCGAGAAAAAGAACGACGAATCTCATGCCGCCCCCACTGCCATTGTGATTCAACCCGCCTTCCGCCTCCCGGTTGCCTGCCGACCTTCCCCTTCGTCGCCTTTCCCTTCTTCGCCGCACGATGCGGCTAAGGTTGGAACGCTGAAACAACACAGCCCCGGCAACCGACCGGGGCTGGAGGGAAGTACAGCCCCGGCCGTAAGATGGTGCGACGAGGCTCTCCGCGATTGGCGAGGGAGTGCGGCGTAGTTGCCGCATCGGAGCAGAAAGTCTCGCTCAATACCGCTCGAAGCGTCGCTCGAAGCGCCGCTCCCGCCGTTCCTCGCGACGTTCTCCACCCCATCGCCAGCCGCGCCAGCCCTCCGGCCCACCCCATCCGAGACCGCGCCGAAAATTGTATCCGCACCAGTACCAACCCGGACCATGCCAACCGTCGGGGTAAAAGCAGTGCCTCCTACCCTCGTATATGAATTGCGTTTCCTCCAGGATGCCGAGATGATCAGCGGCCACACGGATGCCGTCAAAGCTGCCGGTTGCCGATTGGGCATCCCCGACGAGTAGCGTGCCGCCTGCGAGCAGGGCGGCCACTGCCGCGCCGGTGAATACAAATTTGCGCATGCTGGTGCTCCTTGTGGTTGGATGATGCAGAACGGGTTCTTGGTGTCAGCGTCCAAATTCGCTCTAGCGAGCAGGATTGTCCAAAGTATGTCGGGACGGCTGCTGCTTGAGCCGGTGCCCGGTCTTCTTGCTGATCTGCCGGAATGAGACCCGCTCGCTGGAGGAGGAGGCGGGGAACAACGCGATGGGGCAGGAGACCAGGGACAGCTTCCCTCGCTATCGGAAAGCAAGAGCGACACCTCACCAATTTTGACTTGATCCGTGCCGACCGCTATCCGAAGGGGAATAATCATCTCCTGCTTTCTTAAACTCCTTGACCTGAGCCTGAGACTGCTGATGGTATCATTACCCTGTTGGGACCAACCTGTCAGAGAGACACCTGCTGAACTCACCAATCCGGGAGGCAGGTTTTTGGAAAGAGTCTCATTAAGTTCAGGTTGGCGGCACGCCTACCAGCACGATCAAGGCTGCACGTAAGATCGAGCGATGCCACCACCTCCAGCCGGAACCCGAACAGGGCCTGGGCGACGCCTGGATTCTCATTGCATTCATCGTCGCATTGGGATTGATATTTGTGTCGGCCGCCTGGGTACTGACAGGTTCCGATGTCCCGACAGAAAGTAACGGCCAGGGGATAATTGCCTCCTCGGCTCCCACCCGAGTTCTTCTGTGCCCCGGACGTGTCCACGTCGAGAAGGGAGATCTTATATTACACATGCCTGAGCAACGGCAAATTGGAGAGTGTGCTGGAAGTGGGGTTTTATCCCATTCCCCTGCCGAAAGACTCGGCGAGCTTGAGTTTGACAGCCAAGCCGAGTCATAGAACGGCTCCGCACAGGCGTGCAGATCAGCTGCATGAGCGCGATCTGTGGTCCGTCTGCACAGCGGCGACGTGTGGCCGGAAGCGGAGCGCAAGCTTTGGCTGGAGCTTCTGAAGGGCTGATCTACAAGGGCAAGGATGCGGCGGCCAACCGAGGCGGCCTGCCCACATTTACGGGCTTGGTTTTTTTGAGGCAACGCTACAATCCGCAGTGGCTATCCCGTCAGCCCCCCAAGTTGCACCGGGAGAGCCATTGTGTGAGCCGGGCCTGACGGGGTTGACCAGCCGTCAGGCCCGGTTCGTTTTCTGGGCCACAAATTAGGACACTGCCAAATTCGAATCAGGACACTTTGCTTCACGCCAAATAGCCCTGGTCCTGGGCCTCGGCAATTGGTCCGGGTGCGCCAGTAGTCGCTTCAAGGCTGGGAAGGGCCGAAACCTATCCCCTTTGGCCGCTGCCAGGGAGAGACCGCGTCGGGTGCCTGCCGTGCACTCCGTCCCGTGAAAGGGCTTGGGGCCATGTCCGAGATGCGCCGCCTCGAGCGCGAGCAACTCGTCCATTCGTTCCGATATGGAGAGAGTGGGTGTGAGATCGCGCACCTGTCGGGCAGCACCCTTTGCGCGTGGTCATAAACCACCTGACGCGTCTCGGCGGTATTCTATTCGAGACTCGCTATCGCGCGGGCTATAAGGGGATAATAATCCCGTGCCATCGCTTTTTCAGTATACATCTCAATTCCGAGGCAAAGGTACCCGACTTCGCCTACAGGCTCGCCCGCGTGATCGCGCCGGCCCGTAGAACCTGGGAAAGCTGTGGACGCCGCTTGGCGCCGCACTCGGAACCATAGTTGTGGCTATTCTGTAAGGACTACCAGCAAGATCCTAGTCTAAAGGCTGCATATGACGCTCGCGCAAACTGCGCCAGCAGAATTGAGCAATCATTAGAAGATGTAACCTTGCCGAATATGGTCCGCGAAACGGATATATTAAAGTCGATGATTGAGTCCCTCCAGGGAGACAGGAAGGGGGTGTCCGCCGTACAGACGCAACTCTTGGAGCTCGCTGAAAAGATGCATTCCTCGCGGAAGGCTATGGTCACAAGCCAGAGGATTCATCGAGCAATGTGTATGAGCGATCAGTATGCAAAGGCCAAAGCTAAAGAGCGCGACGTCGGGCGGCGCTAGCGCGGCTGGCTGGCTCTCGGTGGCGATCAAACGATCGAGCGCCTCGATCGTTTTCCTGCAGCCGTTCACGGATGTTCCGCAGTTCATCGATGCGTGCCATAGGCCGATCCTCCGCTTCTTCAGCCGGCACAATAGCAGCGTCAGCCATCGGCCGAAGCATTAGCCGAGCCTATCGCGGTCTGCAAGGAAGATATCGAGCTCCGCGCATTGGTGCGCGAGTTTCTTGATCAGAGTCCGGTTTTTAGGAGTTCTGAGATCAATCATGTGCCGGCACCCAGGAGTAGAACAGGGCAGGTAATAATTTCTGAGAAGGTCGGCGATAGCTTGCTCGGTCGTTGCCTTGCCGCAGCAAGGGCAGGTCATCTTATAAAGGAGACGATCGGCAGAGGTGGGCGGCAATGCGAGACCTCCATGAGAAACTAATCTAGCCGCTTCTGCGGTTGAGCGAATACCCCCTTTAACCGGTATTGGTCGCGGGGGATTCGCCGCGGCGGTGTCGGTAGAAGGCCGTCTGTTTTTGAGGTCCCTTCGTGCCTCCTGCCGCCAGCCATTCATCCCAGGTCATGAGGTGCAGGCCAAGCCGACCATAGTCGACGCGCAGATAGCCATCCGGTCCGCGCACGACGGCATCAGGTATGATGTCTGCCACCTCTTGCGCCATGACGCCGACATAATACTGGTCGCTCCAGTTATAGCGGTAGCGATAGAGGCCTATGCCATTATCGAGGCGCGCCAGCTCAATGATATCTCGCTTTAAGCGAATGTCAGAAAAACTGAATGTGAGATTCCCTGTAGCGGCATAGCCTGACCAGTGCGATTTGTCCGCGATCGGGAAATCCGGCACAAGCCTGACACCCACCGTGGTGCCGGCGAGAAAGCCGGATACGAGCTTGCCGTCTGGAGCAGTCCACCAGCTTCGGTAAACATTAGCGATCGATAAGTTTGCGGAGAGAGCGGGGGTAACCTGCCAGGGTGATCCGCTCTGAGCGGTCCTTGCGAACCGTGCGTCAAAGGGTGCAAGTAAACTCTTTATCCAATCGTCCGTTTCCGGGAATTTTGATGTACCCGCTAGCTCGCCCCGTAATAAGTATTGGAATGCATCTCGACCCATATGGAATTGTATCTCACCACTTACAGCTCCAGCAACTCCACTGAAATAATATCCAAAGTTTTCAGCGAATGATCCATTTTCTCCACTTTCAACTTCGGCTCCGACGCGGACTGCGGTATCGAAAGCGGGCGGCGCACGCCCGGCGGACGCAGACGAGAGGGCAAAAGTCCTGACGGGCTTTCCTTCGGGATCTATGTAGGTCGGATTGAAGGCTCGATCTGTCTTTACGTCTATCCACTTCTCAATACCGGCATCCCAAACAAAATTGCGACCGCTCTGCGGGTTGAAAGCTCTCTCGGGGTTACTTTTATTCCACCTCGCCCCCTTGGGCGGGCCGAAAAATACGGTGCGAGCTGGACCGACGACTTGCCCGGTTTTGCTATCGATCCACTTCTGACTTCTGACATCCAGGATGAGATTTTGGCCGGTCTCGGGATTGAATGCCCTTTCGGGGTCCCGGGCATCCTGTCGGGCTCCCTCAGGCAATTCGAAGCCGGCGATCGCTGATGTCGGATTTCCCCCCACTTTCTGTGCATGCGCATTCTGAACGGAACCGGCCACAGTGAACGTCAGCGCCGCCGCTAGCGATTTGAACGAGAGAGAGGGGTGGGCTGCGCGAACCGACCCCACCGGCCGGCGCCCGGCGAACCAGCGATCAAGGTCCGCTTGCATCCTATTCATGGGCTCTCGGCTTTGCGCCAAAACGGCTTACTGACCCGGCACAAGGTGCGAGGATTAGAATATTACGCATCAGTGTTTCCCCGACTCGAGGCAATTTCTGAGTCGTGCCGCGAATTCCGGCCAATTCGAGACAGTCAATCGCTACCAAAAGAATTCTTGCCACCGTGGCGCGGAGGACACAGTCGGAAGCGTGCTCACGGCATGCACGGCGTAATGCAGCGCATCGTTTGGTCCCGCATGGGCCTAAGCACCCGAACGACCTACGGTCATAGCCTAGCGCGCCCACGGTCACGATCGGCTGCTCGGTCAGAGGTCTTCAAGCGATGAAATGGCACTTAGTCCTACTCCGGGGTCGCCCTTCCAGCCCCACACCTTCTCCGCCAGGCCGCTACGGGCCCGCCCTCGACCTCGCATCACGGCTCACCCGGCATTCTGGACGCGCTTCGCCCAGATGGTCTCGGCCCCTGGCCCGTTCCCGTTCGCGCCATCCCTCCGCTGGATCTCAGTTCTCTTGACAGCGCATGTTGCTGGGAGATTGCTATCTGTGGTAATTACCGCATGCATACGGGTACTCCAAATCGTATCCGGCGGCGATGGCATGGTCGAAGACATCATCACCGCGCTCTCACGTTTTAAGGGTCTGTTCGTGATCGCCCGCAATTCGAGCTTCACGTATAAGGGTAGAGCCGTGGACGTGAAGCAAGTGGATCGCGAGCTAGGGACGTACCCCACCCCTCGAAGGTAGTATGCGCAAGGCAGGGCCATGCTCGCAGGCGCCGTTTTCGTCCAGAAACTCGCGCCTGGTCCGCCGTGGGCCAAGAGAATTCACACTGTTCACCGCAGATGTCGTAAGTTTCAGCTCGGGAAGTGTGGCGTTCGTGGATTGTTGATCTCCATGACCGATTATTACCCGCTGGTCCGCCGCGCCGTAGCCGACCTCGAGGAGAACACCGGCGAGACCCGGCTTGCACTCCTCCAGCGCGTGCGAACGGTCTTGGTAAATGAGCTCCGGAGCCTTACGCCGCCGCTCACGGAATCGGAAATCGCGCGCGAGCGGGTCTCGCTCGAGGAAGCAATCCGAAAGGTCGAGGCCGAGATGATGGACCGGATACAGGACGAACGGCCACGTCCGCCGCTCGCGGCTCCGCGGGAGCTGCCGCTACCCGAGCAGGAGGGCCGTCCGGCGACCAGGCGGGCGCCTTTCCGAGAGGCAATCGGCCGACCGGCGCGGGGAGCCGAGCCAGATCGCGATGAGACTAGCGGCTTGCGAAATGGAATTCGGCCGCATACCGAAGACCGTAATCGCGTCCCCGCATCGCTGAGACTCCTCGGCGTGTTTCTCGTGTTAGTGTTGGCGGTTTTGCTCTATTGGCAGCGTGATCGTCTGCACGCGGTGCTGGTTAGGGGTCCGGGCGAGGGGACCCCGACGCTGTCGGATCATGCGGGCGAGGTCCCCGCAACGGGACAGATCGATACCGGTCATGAGACAGCGCGCGCAACGCTTTACGAGGAAGACTCAACCGATGCCCAGGCAAAACCCCAAGTCGGCTCGGTGGTGTGGCGAACCGAGACCGCGTCTCCTGGACCTGGGCAGCCGCTCGAACTAGCCATTCGCGCTGAACTTGAGGTCCCTGAGCGCCACATCAAGATGACAATGACGATCCGCCGCAACACTGACAAGGCGCTGCCGGCAACCCATACAGTCGAAATCATGTTCAACCTGCCGGCCGATTTTCGTTTTGGGGGCGTTTCCAATGTGCCGAGTATTCTGATGAAGCAGACGGAGCGAGCGCGCGGCGCGCCACTTGCCGGTCTTGGCGTGAAAGTGACCTCGGGGGTCTTCCTTATCGGGCTCTCAGCCGTCGAGGCAGACAGGGAGCGTAACCTAGAACTGCTCAAGGGGCGGTCCTGGTTCGATATTCCTATCGTCTATAACAACGGCCGGCGCGCAATCCTGACAGTCGAGAAGGGTACATTCGGTGAGCGAACGTTCAAGGAAGCATTCGTTGCGTGGGGGGAGTGAAGCGCGAGCGGGCACATCGGGGTGGGGATCGGAGTGCTATGTCGGTCCCAGCACACTAGGCTGCCAAACCCAGAGCACCCTTTCTGGGTAATCTGCTGGTCAGCCCCTCGATCTTGGGTCCTGCCGGATGGCACCGGACATGTTTTTGACCGGATCTCATCTATCGTCGGATCGACTTGAAGCGGCGAACTTGTTCGGCGATTGCTTTCTCGACCGACAGACGCTCGACGCTGCTCGCGCCATACCCGCGCCAGCATGAAGCGTTCGATTGTCACGCCTTGAAGCGCAATCGACAGGAGGAATGCGTCCCAATACCAGTGAAAACAGCCAGATCACCCCTCGACCATCGTTCGGGCGATCTGCTGATAGCCGTCCACATCTCGTTCAGCTTGCGGCAAGGCCAGAAAAGCGCGAATATTCACGCCAGTTCGCAGAGTCATCCGGGAAATCCCGTCTAAAGCAAGACGCCCAGGGAGGGAGGAAGCAATGAAGCCAGTGGTAGTTCTCGTAGGCGCCGACAAGGGCGGCGTGGGCAAGACGACGATCACGCGCACGTTGCTCGACTATCTCGCCGCGAGAAACACGCCTGCGCGAGCGTTCGATTCCGAATTTCCGCGCGGCGCATTGAAGCGCTTTCACCCGAAGATCACACAGATCATCGACCTCGAGACCGCAGCGGATCAGATCAAGGTGATTGATACGCTTTCGACCAGCGACGTCAAAGTGAGCGTCATTGACGTGCGCGCCGGACTGCTGTTGGACACGCTCAAAACCTTCGCCCAGGTGGGGTTCTTCGATCTCGTCGGCGCCGGCGAGTTCAATTTCATCCTGTTCCATGTCATCGGTCCGTCGATTGCCTCGCTTGAGGAAATCGCCGAGATCAGGCCCTATGCCGATGGGCGCGACTATCTGCTGCTGAAGAACTTCATCAATGAAACCAGCTTTTTCGAGTGGAATCCCGAGCTGCACAGAAACTACTACGATCTGGCGAAGGACACCATCGAAGTAGCCATTCCGAAGCTCAACGAGATGGCTTTCGAGCAGGCAGAGCTTGCGAGCGTTCCGTTCTCGGCCTTCATCGCCAACAAGACCGCCGACGGCCAGACCGCGAGTAACTCGCTGGTTCTGCGCGGTTATGTCCGAAGCTGGATGAACCAGATCACCAGCGAGTACGACCGGATCGGCCTCATCGACCGGCTCTCCGATCGAGGCGAAACAACCCGAGCGGCCTGATTCAGGCGGCCATGCCCGGGGCGAGTCTTGCAGCGATCGTTGCTTCGTTGCATGGCCGCAGCGGCAAGACGCTTCTAGCCCGGGCACTGGTCGATTACTTCATCCTGTGCGGTGGCAAGCCATATATTTTCGATACCGACGCAGTAGAGCGCGGGCTTCAGGCATTATTCCCCGCCGCAGCCCGCGTTGTCGATCTCGCGGTCGTGCGAGACCAAATGGAGCTGTTTGACACGCTCGCCAAGCCATCCCCTGAGATGCGGGTAGTCGATCTGACGCACCACTCACTGACAAAATTCTTTCAGTTATTGCGGAATACCGATTTTATTTTTGAGGCTCGCTCACACGATATCACGCCCGTGATCTTCTACGTTCCCGACGGCAACGCCGACTCGTTTGAGGCGGGTGTTGTCTTGCGAGATAATTTCGCCGATTGTCGTTTTATCGTCGTCGAGAACACCTTTTTGAAAGAGCCGAAGCGCGATGTATGTGAGGACCCAGCCTATAAAGCATTGAGGGTCCATAAAAGGCGGTTTGTTATGCCAAAACTCGCCGATAGCGTTGTTGCCGCGCTGGAAGATCGCAATCTGTCAATTAGCGATTTCATGCGGCAGCCGTTATTGTCCGGTGGAGACGCGCCAGCACCCGACGGCCTGTCACCCGACATAAGCGTTGAGCTCCGCGGCTGGGTTTTCAAAATTTTTCAGGAGATCCACGGTGTCATGACCGCACTGGCAAACAGGCGGGCTAAGGGAAGCCCACTGACCACAGGGGTTACCATTTGTAGCCGGCAGGGGTCGTCGGTCGTGCCGCACGCGTAGCTCGTATGTTTCGATGCCGCGCATTCCCCCACATCTGAGATTCTTCGTCGCCGATGGCCGATTACTACCAACTCATCGCCCGAGCCGTCGCAGGCCTCGGCAAGAACACGGACAAGGCCTGGCGCGCTGCGCTTTACGCGCGTGCGCGAGGGGCTCTGGTCATT
>WNFA01003944.1_pt1 | contig 12375 bp, 11 predicted proteins | sample 5400481 | NCBI WGS metagenome assembly WNFA01 (sample SAMN13153340, study PRJNA577476) | soil metagenome | isolation source: 120 cm saprolite under Douglas fir tree site 2 hole 1 replicate 2 | place: USA:California | collected 2015-04-18
TGGGCGCAGTTTCTGGTTTTTGTTTCTGCTGCTTCTGGGCGTCCTCGGTCCACGGCGGAACCACTCCGATGAAACGGGCGTAGGCGATCGACTGGCCCAAATGCTCGGCGGCGTGGCGGACGACAAACAGGAGCACGCCACGCTCGGTGTTCTTTCCGCCAAACCAGTCCAGGCTCTTGTCGAGGTCGGCGTCGGGCATGGCCGCGATCGCTTTGCGGGCATGGGCGAACGAGTCCTTGAGCGTGGCGATGACCTTGGTCTTGTCGGTGGTGGACTTCTCCAGCCCTTTCACATCGACACCGGCCGGCGGAGGTGTCCCAACCAGCTTATAGAGGTTGTAATTTGCGGTCGCTACGTGCAGAAATACCTCGGCGAAAGAGCGGACGTCAGGCGCCGGACGCCAAGTGTATTTATCCGCGGGCACCGCCTCTGCCAAGCGCAGGAACTTGTCCTCCTGGATCATGACCTCAGCCAAGACTTCGGATCGATACCCTGAGACCCCAGGGGTACCGTCCTTGTAAGGATTGACTTGGGCGCTGAGTTCGGTCCCGGGACGTACCAGCGCGAGCAGACATACTACCCAGAGAATGGTCTTCACAGGAAACTCTCCTTCAGTTTTTAGCGAGCGAAGTCAGCTTCCCCAACAATCGTGCCTAGCTGCATGTACGCCAAGTGAGATAATGAATACGCGGACTTACCAAATATGTCCAGCCAGAACATCACAATAGCCCTAATCCGCCAAACGCTTCAAAAGGTGAGACTCCTCGCCGTCCGCCTTGCTGCCTCCATCGGTTTTGTCGGGCGGGAGGAGGCAGCTTACCAGCGCGCTCGGCGACAAGCCATGATGCTTCTCGACCAAGGCTTCCATGTGGGCGGTGTGAGTCGAGCAAATCGAAACCAATTGCTTAAGCGATAGGGTGTGTTTCACGTCCGGCAGGAGAAACTGGTGCGCCCGGAGAGAATCGAACTCCCAACCTCATGGTTCGTAGCCATGCACTCTATCCAATTGAGCTACGGGCGCATCGTGGCAAAATCGCGTCTGTGAATTATATCGGAAACAGAATTGTTTCGCCCAACCCATCTTCGATCGCAGTCGCCGAGAAACCCCTGAGCCGAGTTGGATTTACGCGTCTCCAAATTCGCCCCTAAATCCCGCGCTGGCTGTGGAAATCGCGGCTTTTGCCAAATAGAAGAAAATACAAGATTTTGTAAATTAGCGTAAAAGTTTCCGCCCCCGCGCAAAACCTACCTGCCCCGGCGACGCCGCCAGTGCATGTTGGCATGGCGTTAGCGAATGGCAAACGACATGCTGCCCCTAAGGCAGACGAAGTGGCGCGCAACGGGGCATTTTGGAAAATACTTCGGCCAGAGGTCTTTCCGAATGCCCCATTGCATACTCCGTTTGTCGACCAAGGGCGCTCCGCTCAGTTTCCCGGCCCTCCCCCGAGAGTCCTCCTGAAAATTGAGGATTAGCAGGGAACGGGCGGAGTGCCGCTTTTGATCCCTTCTCATTTTGATCCATTCTAGAAAAACAATCTCTTCGGCAGGTTCAGGCAACAGAAACTCCCAGCCGGCAGAAACTCTCAGGCAGGAACCGGCTGATCCCGCACGTCGATGCCGGCCTGGCGCAGCAACCGGGCCACCGCGTCGCCCTTCAATCGCGACGCGTCGAACAGCACCCGCACCGTCCGCTCTTTCTCATTAAACTGAATGCGCAGGATGCCGTAGACTTCGCGGACACTGTCAATGGCCCGCAACTCAGCTTCTCCAGGCGGAGTCTGGTAGCCGTAGGCGACTTCAAGGTACGTCATTTCATGTCTCCCAAGCAAAAAAGGTTCGAGGTTTACTCTTTGAGTATCTAATAGAGGCTAGCTTCCGCCAAGCGGGATCTGCACTGAGAGCGTGGCCCGAGCGTCTTGGCCCGTGCAGGGACGGCCGCCCTCGCGAGCCTGCCCTGAGCAACGTCGAAGGGTCCAAGCCGAGCGCAGCTCGGCAGCTGTCGGCGGTCGCGGCGAATTTCGCAGTCGATATGGACTTCAAGCAACTAAACTATGGACCACCTCAACCCCTCAGACAACCCGCACCCCGCGCCACCCCCAGACAAGGCGCAGCAGAAAGATCCCGTCTGCGGGATGGCTGTGAATCCGGCCACCTCTCGCTACAAAACGCTGCACAACGGCAAAGAATACTTCTTCTGCTCTGCCGGCTGCCTCGCGAAGTTCCAGGCTAGTCCCGAGAAGATTCTGTCCTCCCCACCCCAGCCGATGGGTTCGGAACCGGTGTCTCTGGGTGGGCCGACGTTGATCATCCCAACGATGGACAAGCCAACAATGGGCAAGCCAACGATGGTGAGGCCGACCGCTCCGAATGCTCGGTTGGCAGGCGGCTCCGGAAAAGACACGCGGGCCTACATCTGTCCGATGTGCCCAGAGGTGCGGCAGATCGGGCCCGGTCCCTGTCCGAAGTGTGGAATGGCGCTGGAGCCGGAATCGCCCGCGTCCTCTGCGACCAAGACGGAATACATCTGCCCAATGCATCCGCAGATCGTGCGAGCTGGGCCGGGGAGTTGCCCGATATGCGGCATGGCTCTTGAGCCGCGCACAGTGACGGCCGAAGAAGACAATCCCGAGCTGCGCGACATGACACGGCGGTTCTGGGTCAGCTTGGCCCTGACCGCGCCACTCTTGGCGATCGCCATGGGCAGCATGCTGTGGCCGCATGCCTTCATGGGCGGCATCTTTGTCGAGCGAGGAGACCATGCGGTAGTGGTGACGCCGTGGAGCTCCATACTCCCGTGGCTTGAGCTCATTCTGGCCACTCCAGTCATCCTCTGGTGCGGCTGGCCGTTCTTCCAGCGCGGATGGGCGTCGGTAGTAAATCGCAGTACCAACATGTTCACACTGATTGCGATGGGCACAGGTGTCGCGTACCTCTACAGCGTGGTGGCAACTTTGTTCCCGCGGATATTTCCCGCGTCGTTCCGCAGCATGGGCGATCGCCCGGATGTTTACTTCGAAGCTGCCGCGGCGATCGTGACGCTCGTCTTGCTGGGGCAGGTACTTGAGTTGCGCGCCCGCAGCCGGACGTCAAGCGCCATCCGAGCCCTGCTCGATCTAAGCCCGAAGATGGCGCGCCTGATCAACGGGGACGGAACAGAACGCGATGTCCCGCTCGAGCAGGTGCAGCCGGGTGACAGGCTGCGCGTACGTCCGGGAGAAAAGATTCCGGTCGATGGCGTTGTGCTCGATGGGTCGAGCGTAGTGGACGAGTCCATGATCACGGGCGAATCCGTTCCTGTGAAGAAGACGGCTGGCGCGCGGGTGATCGGTGCGACAGTTAATGGCAGCGGTGCGCTCGTGATGCGCGCCGAGCGCGTCGGCAGCGAAACCATGCTGGCGCAGATCGTGCAAATGGTCAGCCAGGCGCAGCGCACACGCGCCCCCATCCAACGGCTGGCGGATAAAGTAGCCGGGTGGTTCGTTCCGGCAGTGATCGCAATTGCGGCAGTGACGTTCATCGTCTGGGTAGGCTTCGGACCGGAGCCGCGTTTCGCGCATGGCATCGTAAACGCCGTGGCCGTGCTGATCATCGCCTGTCCATGCGCGCTCGGCCTCGCCACGCCAATGTCAATCATGGTCGGCACCGGACGTGGCGCGCACGCGGGCGTCCTCATCAAGAATGCCGAAGCGCTGGAGACTCTGGAGAAGGTAGACACGATCGTCTTCGATAAGACCGGGACGCTGACCGAGGGAAAACCGAAAGTGGTGGCGTTTTCGACGACAGAGATTTTGCCAGGCATTTCAGGCCCCGAAACCCTGCGGCTCGCAGCGAGTCTAGAACGCGCCAGCGAGCATCCACTGGGCGCGGCGATTGTCGCGCAGGCGAATGAACTAGAGCTAACTCTGAGCGAGCCCGCCGACTTTCAATCCATGCCAGGCCAGGGCATACGCGGAACCGTGGAAGGGAAGAGCATTGCGGTCGGGAACCACGCGCTGATGCGAGCGGTCGGCACCTTCACGAGCAAGACCGGCGTCTCGGCTGTTGCGTACCCCGGTTCCACTGCAATCTATGTCGCAGTCGATGGCAAGTACGCTGGCAACATCGCAGTCGCGGACCCGCTGAAGTCATCGACTCCGAACGCACTGCGCGAACTGAAAGCCCAAGGAATCCGCTTGGTTATGCTAACCGGCGACGATCAGGCCACTGCCCAGGAGATTGCAAAGAGCCTGAAAATCAAAGACTTCAAAGCCGAGGTTCTCCCGGCGCAAAAAGCCGAGATCGTCAAGAGTCTCCAAAGCGAAGGCCGCATAGTGGCCATGGCCGGCGATGGCATCAACGACGCGCCCGCCCTGGCCCAAGCAAACGTCGGAATTGCCATGGGCACGGGAACCGACATCGCGATCGAAAGTGGCGGCATCACCTTGCTTAAAGGAGACCTTGAAGGAATTCTGCGCGCCCGCAAACTGAGCCAGGCGACGATGCGCAACATCCGGCAGAACCTGTTCTTCGCGTTTCTCTACAACTCGATTGGAGTTCCGATAGCAGCGGGCGTGCTGTATCCAGTGTTCGGACTCCTCCTAAGCCCAATCCTAGCCGCCGCCGCGATGAGCTTCAGTTCGGTCTCGGTAATCACGAACTCGCTCCGCTTGCGGAACGTGAAACTATAGTGGAGAGCCGGGCGTCCACGCCCGACCGCCCATATTGCCGGACGGGCGAGACGCCCGTCCCTCCACCATGACTCATCACGCGATCCCGGTACTAGTTTTCCCCTCCGGCCCCGTGCTTCTGTCGGCACAACTTGCATTCGGTGGCCCGTTCAGAGTTGTCCACGCGATGCTTCACGGGCTTCAGTGTGCGCAAGTATGCGAACATCGCTTTCAAGTCACTGTCGGTGAGGTTCCTATAGACCATGACTGGCATGATCGCACTCAGTTGGCGTCCTCCAACGTGGCCACTGTGGATGACTTGCAGAAAAAGGGCTTCGTCGTAGTAAGGAATTCCGGTGGCATCCGGCGTCAGGTTTGCGCTCGCGACATTCCCCCAAGGGCCCGAAAAGATCGCCCCACCCGCAAACTCCATGCCGGGCAGGTTTTTGCCTTTCGCCCGCAGAGTGTGACAGTCACTACAGCCCGCCAGATTGACCAGATGCGATCCGTGCTTGATCGCGTCCGACGTGTCCTCTTCGCCGACCGGCGAGATCAGAGGTTCTGGCACGCCGCGGATCAGATACTTTACTGGAAAGATGACCTCCGTCTTCGGCAGTTCGTGCAACACCGCGGGCAGCGATCGCAAATAGACGACCACCGATGCCACGTCCTCATCCGACATTTCTCGGTAATGTGTGTAGGGCATCATGGGGAAAAGCGCCCGACCGTCATGTCCAATTCCCTCGCGGATGGAGCGTGCCAGTTGGTCGTCGGTCCAGTTGCCGGCCCCCGTTTCCGGATCGGGCGTAAGGTTGGGCGCGACGATGCGTCCGGGAAGGTCTGTCTCCGGCTGAATCTCCCCCGCACCCTCTGTGCCAGGCACGATGGGCGTCCCCGGAGCGGCCCAATCATGATGGGAATGGCAATACAAGCAGCCACTCAAAGCCGTCGCGATATATCGCCCGCGTTCCAGCCGTTGCGGTGTGCGTTGAAAAGTGCGGCTACTGAGCGGGCGCGCCTTCGGCCCAATCAACGGACGCCACCCGATGGTCAGAGTGACGGCAATCGCTAACACGCCAGCCAGCGCCATAACGCTGATTAACAACCATTTTCCCAGCCGCCCCATAGTTATCCTCGGTAGCAGTTTGCCCACACACCAGGACTGGCATAACCTAAGTCTGTCCTCACACACTCTGGCAACGCGTTCCGCGCAAATCGACGCGCTGTAAAATCTATAATTTGCTAAGGTAGTCCGTCACTTCCGGACTCGTCCAATCCACGGGGCCGATGAACTTGCGGCGAATGACTCCATTGCGGTCGATGACAAAGCTTTCCGGCCAGCCAAACGTGCCGTAGAGCGAAGCGGCCTTCCTTGCTTCATCCCGCACGGTGACCGTATTGACGCCGTATTCCTTGAGAAACTTGTGATAGGCCGCGTCGTCGCTGTCAATACTGACGGCGAGCACTACTACACCCTTATCTTTGAGACGCGTCTGCATCCGAATCAGCGATGGAGTCTCTTCGACACACGGTGGACACCACGTCGCCCAGAAATTCAGCACCACCACCTGCCCGCGAAACTGACTGAGCGTGACTTTGTGGTCGGAATCCTGCACCGTGAAGTCCGGGGCATTCGATCCGATGCGCCCGGGACGGTTCCCGCTGTAGCATCCGATCAGGGCAGCCAGCAATCCAATATTTAGAAGAATGGCTAGACGCGCGGCAAGAAGCGTTCGTCTCACCCCGCTATAATAGCGAAAAACCGATGGATCGTTCACTTCCAGCCGCGCTGCCCCAGTCCCCGATCTCCGAGGTTTCGATCCCCGACGTCTCGATTATCGTTCCGGCCCGGAACGAAGAAGCCAGCCTCGGCGACTGTCTGGAATCGCTGACCGCCCAAACCGGCGTGGCTTTCGAGATCATCGTGGTCGACGACGGCTCCACCGACCGCACACACGAAATCGCGCAGAGCTTTGCCGGAGTGCGAGTGATCTCCCCGGGGCCTCTGCCCAACAGCCCGACAGGGAAGAGTCGGACGGGGAAGAACAATGCGTTGGTAGCGGGAGCAAAAGAAGCGCGTGCCGAGTGGCTGTTGTTCACCGATGCGGACACGGTGCATCTGCCGGGATCGCTAGCGCGGGCTTTGGACGAGGCCAAAAAAGAGCGGGCCGATCTATTGTCCTACTCCCCCGAGCAGGGGGTGGTCACGTTTGCCGAGAGGGCCGTGATGCCCGTAATCTTCGCAGAGCTGGCTGCGCACTACCCGCCCCAGAGGGTGCGCGAGCCGAATTCGGGAGTCGTAGCTGCGAACGGGCAGTATATCCTTGTCCGCCGCGCCGCCTACGACGCCGTGGGCGGGCACACCGCCGTGGCCGCGGAAATACTGGAGGACGTTGCGCTCGCTCGTCTGTTCCGCAACTCCGGCTACCGAGTGCACTTCCGTTATGGCGGAGACGCCGTGCGCACCCGCATGTACCGCAACTGGGCGCAGCTTCGCGAAGGCTGGACGAAGAATCTGGCACTGCTGTTCCCTCAAACCGAACGCCTGGCGCTGCGGAGTCTATCTGTGTGGTTCCTGGCCTGGTCGGTGCTAGGTGTCGCCGTGTATGGAGCAGCCAGCCAGCACTTCGTCTGGGTTTTGGCCGCCGCTCTCTGGCTGTTGGTGTATCGCAGAATTAGCGCCGCCCACCTCGCCACCGTGAATAATCTGATCGCAATCGCCTTCGGTCTGCCGATGTTCGCTTATCTGCTGCTGCGCTCGAAGCAAGCCCACGCGAAAGGCCGAGTAAGTTGGAAGGGTCGTGCGTACAATGTCGGTACTCGAAGTGGAAGTACACCCGCGAACGTGCAAGCCGCAAAACCGATTTCGAGAATTGAGAATCAAGGATTGAGAGCTAAAAGCTAAGAGCTAAACGCTAAGAGCTGCTTGTATGGTCTATCTCACACGCAAAGCCGAATTCTCCGCATCGCACTACTATCACAACCCGGAATTTACTCCGGAAGAGAACCAGCGCATTTTCGGCAAATGCAATAATCCCAACGGGCACGGGCATAACTACACCCTGGAAGTGACGGTGAGGGGCCCGGTCGATCCGCAGTCGGGATTCGTCGTCGACCTGAAGCAATTGAAGGACGTCATGAGCAGGGAAGTGCTCGACGCGCTCGACCATCGCTTCCTGAACAAGGAAGTGCCCGAGTTTTTCACTAGGATCCCGACGACCGAGAACCTCGCCATCGCCATCTGGCAGCGCCTCGCGCCGAAACTCAATGCGGCGCAGTTGCACCGCGTGCGCGTATACGAAACGCCCGACCTGTTCGTTGATTTTTACGGGGAAGCATGAAGACGATAAGCATGAAGGCGCACCTGACCCGGCGATACATGTTTTCGGCGTCGCACCGCTTGCACAGCGGCGAAATGTCGGAGGAAGAAAACCGCGTGACCTACGGCAAATGCAATAATCCCTATGGACATGGGCACAACTACACTGTCGAAGTCACCGTTAGTGGGCCGGTCGATGATCAGACCGGTATGGTCTGCAATCTGGTCGATCTGGATGGCTTCGTGCGCAGCCAGGTCCTCGAACGCTACGACCACCAGAACCTGAACCTGCTTTCAGAATTCGTGAAGCAGGTTCCGACCACGGAAAACCTATGCATCGCAATCTACGAAATTGTGAAGCGCGGCTTTACTAAAGCTCATCTAGAGAAGGTACGCATTGAAGAGACGATGATGAACTCGTTTGAGTACGCGGGAGGGATGGACAATTTGTAATTGGCAACTTGTAATTTGCAATTGTGTTTCGGAGATTTAGCACTCAAGGTGCCCATGCTCGAAATTACAAATTACAAATCGCGCCCTAACTTATGAAAACGCCAGCCGACCTACCCGCCACCCTCACCAGCGCCACCTACGAAGACCTGGTGCGCGAAATGATTGTCCGCCTCGGCGAAGATCCCGATCGCGAAGGCCTTTCCCGCACACCAGCACGCGTGCATAAGGCCATGCAATTTCTCGTTAAAGGCTACAAGGACGAGCCGGAAGCGCTCTTGCGCAAAGCGCTGTTCACGGTCAACTACGACGAGATGGTGATCGTGAAAGACGTCGAAATGTTCAGCCTGTGCGAGCACCACCTTTTGCCGTTTTTCGGCAAGGTGCACGTGGCTTACATCCCAAATGGAAAAGTCATCGGCCTGAGCAAAATACCGCGTCTCATCGAAATCTTCTCGCGCCGCTTGCAGATCCAGGAGCGGCTGACCACGCAAATTGCGGAGGCGATCCAGAACACCGTCGAGCCACAGGGCGTCGGCGTGGTCATCGAGGCCCGTCATCTGTGCATGATGATGCGTGGCGTCGAGAAACAGCATTCGTCGGCGGTAACTTCGTCCATGCTAGGCTGCTTCCGCAACGAAGAAGAAACGCGAACTGAATTCCTGTCGCTGATCCGCCAGCGCACGAACGGCGTTTGATTTGCGCTGCTCGTGGAGGGACGGGCGCCCTCGCCCGTCCAGGCCGAGCGCAGCTCGGCAGTTACCTATAGTCACAGCTACTCTGGACTCTTTCGGGCCCTATTGCCGAATTGTGAACTCCCTACTCGAAAGATAGCGGCCGTTGGCATAAGCTGAAAAACGTCGCATGCCGAAACGCAAACCCAGATTTCGCGAAGCAATGCCGCGCGAACCCGCGCTCTCCGGCCGCCTCGCCCTAGTCACCGGCGCCAACCGCGGCATCGGCCTCGCCATCGCCCGCGCGCTGGCCCGTGAAGGATGCAATCTCATCGTCACCGGCCGCGATGAGCGCGCCCTGGCCAAGGCGCGCGCTGAACTGGAGAAGATCCAGGCGGCGAAGGCGCCAGCGAAATTGAACTTGCAGGTGCTGGCGCAGTCCTGCGACGTCCGCAGCCCCGACTCGGTCGACTACCTCTTCGCGCTCGTCCGCGGATTGCACACTCCCCTCGATATCCTCATCAACAACGCCGGCATCGGACATCTCAATCGTACCGTCAGCCAGTTGCCCTATCCCACCTGGATGGAACTCATCGACACCAACCTCAACGGCCTGTTCCTCATGACCCAGGCCGCGCTCGCCGTGATGAAGCGCGGAGGCACGATCGTGAACAATCTCTCGATCGCCGCCGAGCGCGTCTTTCCAGGTTCCGCGGCCTACAATGCGTCGAAGCATGGCGCTCTCGGTTTTACCAACACATTGCGCGAAGAGTTGCGGCCGAAGGGCATTCGCGTGATCGCCCTCATGCCCGGCGCAACCGACACCGCGATCTGGGACACGCTGTGGCCAAAAGCGCCAAGGCGCAAGATGATGTCCGCCGAAACCGTCGCCCGCACGGTGGTAGACGCGCTGCTCTTGCCCGAAAACACGACCGTAGAAAAAGTCGTAGTAACGCCCTCAAGCGGCACGCTGTAAATAGCCGGTGGGAAAGTCTGATCTCCTGTAGAGACGCGGCTTGCGCGTCTCCCGTTCGCAGAGGCAAATGAGACGGTGCAATCGCCGTCTCTACCGAAGTTCGAGCTTCTGCCACGGCGACGCCGGTGTTGGATTGGGCATCTAACGGAAAGCGGGTTGGGGTCGTTGTTCGCCAACGACAAACGACGAAAGACACCGGCGAACAACGAACGACCGAGAAAAACCATGTCCTTCCTCGATTACTTCAAATCGCTGAAGTCGCCCGAGCACCGCCTGGCCTGGGCCGTAGCCATCGCCGCCGACGCCCTCCAGATAGCCGCGTTTCCACTCTTCGCCGAGGGAGGCTTGTCCCCCGCCGACTCGCTGCTCGACCTGATTGTCGGCGTCGTGATGATTCGTCTCCTCGGATGGCATTGGGCTTTCTTGCCAACGCTAGCCGCCGAACTAATTCCCGGCGCCGACCTTTTTCCCACCTGGACCACAGCCGTATGGTTCGTCACCCGCCAGCAGGTAAAGGCCAATGACAATTCCAGTTCCAACTCCAGTCCTAAAGATCCAGAGATTCTGCCTCCCGGCCCCGCGCCCGAACCGCGCCGCTGAGAAATTCAGACCGGCCGCGAAATTTCAGCCGTTAGCAGCGAATACCTTTACTGACGGCTGAGAGACGGCTAACAGCTGCCTACCACGTCCCATACCTATATCGCTGCGGCCGTTCACGGAATACGTTAATCATGACCACTCCCCCGACAAAGCCCCCAACGTGCGCCCAGAAAGCAATCCCGCCCGAAGTCTGGCTGGTTTCGGCAATCGAGGTAGCAAAGCCGCTTAGGAAATTTCCCACGAACCAATATCCGAGCATCAGCCACGCCGGAACGTGAAACAGAAATATCGGCGGAAACCAGATCAGCACTCGCGCCCGCGGATACAAAATGAAGTATGCGCCCATCACCCCCGCAATCGCGCCGCTCGCGCCCACACTCGGCACGCGCGAGCCCTGGTTCAGCAAAATGTGCGTGGCCCCGGCCGCCACTCCGCTGACCAGGTAGAACACGAGATACTGGAAGTGTCCGATGTAGTCTTCGATGTTGTCCCCGAAGATCCACAGGAAGAGCATGTTCCCAGCCACGTGTAAAAATGAAGCATGCAGAAACATCGAGGTAAACAGCGGCAACACGGCCGTAGCCAGCCCGTCGTCGGAGTGCCCGGTCAGCACCGCCAGCGTGTGGTGAGGAACCACGCCAAACTCGAACATGACCGAATTCAGCGCTCGATGGCCCTCCATCCCGACCGACAGCTCCCACAGAAAGACCAGCAAGTTCAGCACGATCAGAAAGTAGTTGATGAACGGCGTCGAGAAAGTGGGCTGGTCGTCGCGAAGAGGAATCATGGGGAATTGGTAATTGTGTAATTTGTAATTTGGTAATCTGAGAGCGTACCCTGAATACCGCCCGCAGCCGCCGCCTGAGAAATTGCCAAATTACAAATTACCAAATTACAAAATTCCATGAATGGTGTCATAGTCATCGATAAACCGCCAGGGCTCACGTCGCACGACGTGGTCAATCGCGTGCGCCGAATTCTCGGGCAGCGCTCGGTCGGTCATCTCGGAACCCTCGATCCCTCGGCCACCGGAGTCCTCCCGGTTGTCCTCGGCAACCTGACGCGTCTCGCACAGTTCTACGTCCATTCCGAGAAGACGTACGAAGGGGTGATTCGCTTCGGCTTCGCCACCGACACCTACGACGCCGACGGCGAGCCCACCACGCCGCTGCAAGACGTGCACATAAACTGCGATGAAGTGCGCGCCCTGGCGGCCAAGTTTCGCGGTGCCATCGAGCAAATGCCGCCGCCGTTTTCCGCCAAAAAAATTGCCGGAGTTCCCGCCTACAAACTCGCCCGCAAAAAGCAGCCGGTCAAGCTCAAACCAGTGGAAGTAGAAATTAAAGAATTCGAGATCCTGGACACCACCGCCAATCAAGCCACTTTCCGGGCCCGCGTGGCCTCAGGCACATACATTCGATCGGTCGCCCACGAGATGGGCCGGATGCTCGGCTGCGGCGCTCATCTGGCCACCCTGCGACGCACCGCCGTCGCCGAGTTCACACTTGAAGACGCCCACTCGCTGCCGGCGCTCGAAACCGAGATGCAGCAGGGAAGTCCCGAGTCGTTATTTGTCCATCCCAGAAAGTTGGTGCCGCAGTTGCCAAGCGTCACCGCCACCGAAGAAAGCGCCGCCCTCATCCGCACCGGCCGCGCCGTCAATCTGCCGGAAATGTCCCGCGCTCCCCAAGTAAAGGTCTTCTACGGCCA
>WNFA01012429.1_pt1 | contig 12375 bp, 12 predicted proteins | sample 5400481 | NCBI WGS metagenome assembly WNFA01 (sample SAMN13153340, study PRJNA577476) | soil metagenome | isolation source: 120 cm saprolite under Douglas fir tree site 2 hole 1 replicate 2 | place: USA:California | collected 2015-04-18
GCGATCATCCATGCGCGGGCTTTCAGATCCGTCGGCGTGAAAACAATTCGGGTGACCGCGGGAGGCTCCGCGTCCGAAATAGCAGCCAGAGCTTCGATTTCGGAGAGCAGCCGCTGCTGATCGATTTCCAATTTCATTTTTTAGGTTCGCCGAGCGGATGCCGGTTCCAATCTTTGTAAATCAGATATTTCGCGGGAACTTTTCCGATGGCTCCGAACCATTGTGGGCACCACGGGCTCATCCAAATAAAATCGCCCGCTGTCACCGGATACCACGAATCACCGAGCCGGTAGATGCCGCTCCCTTCGAGCATGATCAGCCCGTGTTCCATCACGTGCATTTCCACCATGCTAAGCGCAGCGCCCGGCTGGTACACCATCGTGTTCACCGCGAAATCAAATGGCGCCTCGTCGGGCAGCAGGCATTTGACCTGTAAATCGGAATCGCCATCCAGCGCGTGCGAAGAAATCGCATCCTCATTGGAAACAATCAATCGCGGCGGCTCAATTTTCTCGGCTCGCTGGTAATTTTTTTCAATGACGGCAACGCAGCTTTTTCCTTTGGCGACGACTCGGTGAGAAAATCCCTCCGGCAAATAGGCGTAGCCGCGCGCGCTCAAGTCGTGCCGCTTTCCTTTGGCTTCCAGTGCCACCGCTCCTTCCATCACATAGATGAAACGTTGCGCGCACGTATTTCCCAGTTTGCCCTTCGGCTCAAATTCGGCAGTGTATTCGGTAAACGCTGCGCCCAGGGCCGGACCAATATGAACGATCGCAGAAGCATTCTTCATCCCCGGCAATACCGTGCGCACAAAAGTGTCAGGTGTTTGCAAAATGTGATTGCGTTGATGAGAGCTGCGCGTTTGACCGAGATTATGCACGGCACGTCCTTCCCAGAAATTCTTGCGACGACGCAAGCTGGGTCAGCAATTGATGCCCGCACTCAAGCGCTTTCGCGACATCGTCAAGATGCACCGATTCCGCCGGATCGTGGCTGATGCCTCCTGGCGTTCGCAAAAAAATCATCGCCGCGGGAACCTTTTCCGCCAGGATCATGGCATCGTGTCCCGCGCCGCTTGCCATGCGATGCGGCTCGCAGCCGACTTTTTGAATGGCACGCTCGATCTGGTCGGTCAGAAAGGGATCCATCGCCACTGCATTCTGTGCAAGAAGCGTTCGCCACTTCACGGTCACACCGCGCCGCGCGGCAATCGACTCTGCTTGCCGAATCAACTCATCCAACGCCTCGATTCGTGCGCGATCCGAAGCATGGCGGATATCCAGAGTCACCCGCACTTCTCCGGCAATCACATTCGTCGCACCGGGCTTTGCTTCGACAAATCCCACGGTAGCGACCAAATCCGCTGTGTTTCGCGCCAAATTCTCGACCGCCACAATCCACTCCGCGGCCGCGGCTAGCGCATCGTGTCTCAGATTCATGGGCGTCGTACCCACGTGACTCGCTTGCCCAGAAAACGTAAATTCCAATCTGTTCTGTCCGACAATTGCCTCCACGACTCCAAGCGGTTGTCCCAAACTTTCCAGCATTGGCCCCTGTTCGATGTGAAATTCGATGTATCCCATAACATCATCGGTCAGCGCAGCTCTGGAAATCTCAATCGGGTTCAACCCGAAATCCTGAATCGCCTTGCGAACGGAAATTCCGCGTTCGTCTTTGTGGTTGAGAAGTTCCTCATCCACTCGGCCCACCAGAGCTCGGCTTCCGATGAATGGAACCCCGAACCGCACTCCCTCTTCTTCCGAAAAGCCAATGACCTCGATCCCAAATGGCAGCTTCAATCCGTTCAAAGATTCCACCACCCCGGCTGCCAGCACCACTCCCAAAATCCCGTCGAAGGCTCCTGCATTCGGGACCGTGTCCAGATGCGACCCCATCAAGATCCGCGGTCCTCCCGGCGACGCCGCGGGATAAAATCCCCGCAAATTTCCGACCGCATCCACCGACACGGACATGCCAAGCGCGCTCATCCAGAAAGAAACTTCCCGGTGGCAATCGCGCATCGGTGCCGACAAAAAAGTTCGCCGTGTGCCGCCTGTATCCTCCGAAAACGACGCCAGCTTACGGCAGCGCGCGATCGCCTTTTCCGCGAGATTTGTAAAATCGCTTCTCGTCAACACTGAATTTTCACTTTCGCTTACCGAACAAGTTTCGATTCAATCACTCGCGAATCAACTTTGCAGCTCCCCACCCCGCGACAATGAGCGCCAACATGATTTCCCATCCGTACCGGTTCCCATAAGTCGCCACAGGATAGTGAGAACTCAACATCAGAAAGACGACCGGTACGGCCATAAACGTATTGTGCTTCGACCGCAGCTTCGCTTGCGCGCCCAGCGACGCATCGAATTTCTCGTCCGCTGCTGCTGCCGCGATCATCCTGCGCTGCGCGGGAAGAATGCGCATCCACACGTTCAAAGTCATGATGGTGCCGAAGATCGCTCCCATGTGGATGTATGCGGCCCGTCCGCTGAACACGTGCATCAATCCCCATGCGGCGGCCGCCGTCATCGCCAGTCCAAATACGGCGAACGCGGCCTGCGACTTTCCCAAGCGCGACCGTACCGCTAGATCGTAGACGATCCATCCCGCCACCATGGTGCCTACGCCGATCGCAATTCCGGCTTGCTTCGAAATGTCCGCAACGTCAGGATCGATGAGCCCATCCCCCACGTAATAAGCAAGAACGAGCAGAACCACGCCGCCCACCCAGGTAATCAACGCTTCCCAGCGAAACCACCGCACCTGCTCTGGCGCGACGCCCAGCGATTTTTGTTTCTCGACGGAATAAAAACCGCCGCTGTGCACCATCCAAACCGCTGATGCTTTTCCGTTCGCTGCCACTTTTTTCTCAAGCTTTCCGAACTGGCCGTCAAGCCACGTGAAGTAGTACGTCTGCCCGACCCACATGATTCCTGCGAAAACGTGAATCCATCGCACGCCGAGATTCAGCCATTCGCGGATCGCGGAACTCATCTCAGCTTCCCCGGTATGTCGTGTAGCCGTTCGGACTCAGCAGCAGCGGTATATGGAAATGCGATTCGCCGCTCCGCACTCGAAAAGTAATTTCCACCACCGGGTACATCCCTTCCTGGTTGGACGCTGCAAAATAACCTGCTGTGTCAAACGCCACCCTATAAAGGCCTTCGTGCAGTGTCGCGCCTTCCGGCAACAATTGGCCGCACCGTCCGTCCTGATCGGTTTGCCCGGAGCCGAGCGAAGACCATTCGCCCGTGGAATCTCGGCGGTCGAGGCGCACCGGCACGCCCGAGGCGGGCGCGCCCTTGGCCGTATCCAGAACGTGTGTCGAAATGCGATTCATCTCGCGAGCCACTTTTTCATTCGAATGTGCATGATTTGCCGCTGCTCCTCGGCTGCAAGCTGCAGCTCGGTGGCGTCATCATTGTGCAGCCGTCGCCGCAGAATCTCCAAGATTTCGCTAGCCGATTTTCCCGTGGCACAAACTATGAAGATGCGCCCAAACTTTTGTTCATACTCGCGATTGCCCCATTTCAGCGCCATCTTTACGGCTTCGTCCGCTGCGGCAGCTTTTTGTTGTTCTTGTTCAGACCACTCTGACGATTGTGCCGGGCCAGATTTTTCTGAGGATGATCCCCCGATTCGCGGATGGCTCCGAAATGCTTCCTGCCAGTCCGCTTCACTGAGGGTGCGCCAAATCTCATCTGAAACCGCAAGCAACGAGACTTCATCTTGGATCGGTCTTTTTGAAGCCATTTTTGTGGCCCAAGTTCCCGAGCCGCAGCACGCGACAATCTCGCCTGCAGCTTCTTCCTGCGGCAATCCATTCCAGCGAGCAAGCACCTCGCTCACCCGTTCGTCTCCGAGGCAGCAAGCTTCTCGAGAAATTCGACGACAAGATTGCCAGCCACCGCTGCGCGATATCGAGCCGTGGAGCGAATATCGTCGATGGGCCGAATCTCTTTCGTCACACTTTTTCTTGCTGCATCGATTATTGATTGTTCGACTTTGTTTCCAGTGAGCAGTTTTTCTGTTTCAGTTAATCGCAGCGGAACAGGCGCAACGCTTCCCATCGTAAGACGCACATTGCGGATCTCGCCGTTTGAGATTGTTCCCAACGCAGCGAGACAAACTTTGGATATGGCTTGTGCGTTACGGGCCCCGACTTTCCGCGCGTACGAAATGTATCCAGAGAACCGGCGCGGAAGAGAAATATCGCGAATCAGTTCGTCAGGAGCCATCGCCGTTTGCTTGTAGCCGGTGTGAAAATGTCGATAAGCCACACGCCGTTCGCCCCGCACAGAAATTAGCGTCACTTCGGCGTCGTACACAAGCAGCGCGGGAAGGGAATCGGCAGCAGGAGAAGCGTTCGCGATATTGCCCCCGAGTGTTCCGCGATTCTGGTTTGCAATTCCGCCGGTCCACGATGCAGCCATGGCCAGCAAGGGAAATTCCCGCGAAACAATTTCATGCTGGCGCAGCGCGGTATAAGTGCACGCCGCTCCGATGCGGATTCTATCTGGAAACACTGCAATTTGCCGGAGCTCGAGAATATTCCAGATGTTGATCAATTTTCGGTTGGGCAGTTTTCCCGCTGAATACAAAACCATTACGTCGGTCCCGCCGGCAATCGGCAGCCATTGAGCCGGCTCGTTTGCCATCAAAGAAAGAACGGCCTGCAGATTGCCCGGCGAAACGAGCTTATATTCGGATGGATCCGCTCTCATTTTGCAACTCTTCGCCGCGCTGCCGTTGTCACCGCTTGGAAAATCTGCATGTATCCGGTGCAGCGGCAAAGATTGCCCGCAAGCCCCTCTCGAATGTCCGCAAGCGCCGGCTCCGGTTTCTTCTCGAGCAAGTGCACTGCTGCAAGAATCATTCCCGGTGTGCAGATGCCGCACTGCGCTCCACCGCATTCGAGAAACGCTTCCTGCAACGGCTTCATCAAGGCGTGCGCGGAAACTCCTTCGATGGTGACTACACTCGCGCCGCTCACTTGCGCCACCGGAACGAGACAACTGTTCACCAGCATCCCGTCCAACAACACGGAGCACGAACCACACTCTCCCTCGCCGCATCCTTCTTTCGTGCCCGTAAATCCCAGTTCGTTCCGCAGCACGTCCAGCAATCTTTCCATCGGGTGAACGAAAATGCTCTTGACTTCAGCATTGACAAAGAACGAGATTTCGCATTTCGCACTTGTCCCCGGAGAGGAGTTCATTCCGTCTCTCGCACCGAAGAGGAAACAGGTTGCTCAAATGAATCCCGCTCCAGAGCCTGAAACAAATCTTCCGGCAGCAGCGGAATAGTATGGACTCTAAGGCTGGTCGCATCCTCGATCGCGCTTATGATCGCCGGCGCAGGGCCGTCCATCGGCAACTCTCCGATGCCCTTTGCGCCATGCGCACCATGAACGTTGCCAAGCTCTTCAAAAAACACGCGGATCGGCGGCACGTCCACCGAAGTCGGCATGATGTAATTCGTCATCTGGTTGTTGATCATGCGGCCGTTCTGCCACACCACTTTTTCATAGAGCGCGAAGCCGATTGCCTGCGCCACACCTCCAGTGATCTGGCCCTCCGCGAGAACCGGATGAAGAACCTTGCCGATTTCCTGCAGCGCGACGAAGTCATCCACGGTCACGCTATAAGTTGTCAAATCCACCGTGACTTCCGCGATGTACACGGCCCAAGCAAACGCTGCGTACGCTTCCCCGCGATATTTTTCATCGTCCCAGTAGACTTTGCCGGGCGCTTCATACCGCGCATAAGATTTCAACGCTCCGTGCTCCGCTATGTATTCCCGGCACGCGGCGCGAAATTGTTCTAATGTGCAGTCTTCCTTCAGAAGCCCGGTCCTCGTGAGCGTTTGTTGAATTCCCTTGGCCGCGGACTGAACCAGCTTCCCGACAATCATCGCCGTTCGCGATGCCACGGTGGGGCCGCTGTTCGGAACCACCGTCGTGTCCGGCTGCGCGATCGCGACACTTTCGTACGGCAGACCTAGCGCGTCCGCCGCGATCTGGCAAAGAACCGTATTTGTTCCCTGGCCAAATTCCGCGCTGGACACCAGCACGCGAACCTTGCCGTCGGCATCGGCTTCCACACCGGCCAGCGAATTCAGATAGCGTTCGCCGGAGCCCGTGAATCCCGCGCCATGCAAAAAAGCCGCGATCCCGATTCCTTTTTTGCGCGATCCGTTCTTGTTTTCTTCCGCAAAGCGCGTTTTCTTCGCGGCATAGCCGGAAAGTTCAAGCGCCCGGCCGAGCAAACCATCCAGATCGATATTTTCTCGAATGCGCTGTTCCGTCGTTGTGGTCTGGCCTGGCTTCAGAAAATTTCTCTGGCGAATTTCGACCGGAGAAATTCCCACAATCCGGGCGATGTGGTCCATGTGCCGCTCCATCGCAAACAAGCTCTGGGGCGCGCCAAATCCGCGAAACGCCCCGTGGGGAGGCGTATTCGTTGCTACCGCCTTCGCGCGAATGCGCACACTCGGCCAGTAATAAGGTCCGCCCGCGTGAATCGTACCGCGCGACAGGACCACCGAGGACAACGTTGCATAAGCGCCGCCATCGATGGTGAACTCGATCTCGCCTCCGAGAATCTTGCCCTCTTTGCTTACCGCGGTGCGATGCCTCGTTCTTGAAGGATGCCGTTTCGTCGTCGCTGCCATGTCTTCCATGCGGTCGTAAACGATTTTCACAGGTCGGCCGGATTTCATCGCGAGAAGCGCCGCGTGCCCGGCGATCATGGACGGATACTCTTCCTTGCCTCCGAACGCGCCTCCTGTTTCCATTTGCACCACGCGAACTTTGTTCTCCGCAAGGCCGCACAGCGCCATCAACGCCTTGTGAACGTAATACGGACATTGCAGTGAGCCCCATACAGTGACGCCATGCTCCGCGTCGTAAGCTGCTATCACCCCATTATTTTCGATGTACAGTTGTTCTTGCGCGCCCGTGGAGTACTCGCCCTCGACGATGAGGGCCGCTTCTCTCCACACCGCACCCACGTCGCCCTTTTCCACCAGGTAACTCTTAAAAATATTGTCTGTGCCCCAGATGATCGTGGACTTCCGCTCGCTATCTTCGATGGTGTGAATGGACGGCAGCGCTTCATACTCGATGGAAACCGTTGGCATGTGCCAGGAGTAGAATTGGCTCTTCGGCATGATTCACGGTTTCCGTCGCCAGGCAGGGCTGGTCGTCCAGAATCAGTTCGATGCAATTCTTCCCGGGAATATCTTTCGCCGTTACGACGACAAAATCGTTCCAGTCGACATTCGAATCAAAAGAAAGTTTCTTGATTTTGCCGCGCGCGACACTGCTGCGCACGGTCGCGCCGTATAGCATGCCGGGCAAAACCATGTCGTCGACATAGCGCGCCGCTCCCGTGACTTTGTTCCAGCCTTCCTTGCGCGGCACCGCTGCACCGACGATGTGACGGACGGTCATATATTTCTTTGCTGGCCGTATTCTCTATGAAACGGCGAGACTTTCAAATCCCTATTTGAATGTTCAGCGCGCCTGCTAACGCCGCAATTCACCCGCGATTGGGTCACCGGGGAAATCCCCATTGGCGAAAACGCAGTTTCCGCGCAGGTAAGTTGCCTTGACTGTGCCGCGTAGTTTCTCTCCCAAGTAAGGCGAAATGTGATGACGATAGTAAAGACGCTCTTCCGTCGCAACGAACTCTGGCTCCGGGTCAAATACCACGAAGTCGGCATCGAAACCCTTCGCGATACGGCCCTTGCGGGAATCACATCCAGCCAGCCGCGCCGGTCCCTCCGCCATCCACCGCGCGATATCCGCAAGGGCAAATCCTCGAGTAGAAGCCTCCGTCCACATAACCGGCAGCGCCAGCGAGAGACTCGCAATTCCTCCCCACGCCGTTCGGAAGTCGCGCTCGCTCAGTCGCTTCATCTCCGGCGGACACGGAGAATGATCCGTCGCCACCAAATCAATCACTCCCTCTTGAAGCCCCTGCCAAAGTTTTTCGCAATTCTCCCGGCTGCGAATCGGCGGCGCGCACTTGAACAGTGTCTGGCCGTCCGCAATCTTATCCGAGGAGAAATGCAAATAATGCGGGCAAGTTTCCACGGTCACCGGCAAGCCTTCCGACTTCGCCGCGCGTAACATTTCCAGGGCCTCGCTCGTGGCCAGATGCACGATGTGCAAGCGAAAACGGTGTTCGCGGCAGAGCGAGATCATCAATCGAATCGCGGAAACCTCCGCTTCATCCGGTCGCGACTGCAGATAGGTTGAGTACCTGCTCCAATCCGCGCCCGCCAACCGTTGCGTTGCCGCTTCCACGAGCCCGGGCAGCTCCGCATGCACCAGCAGCGGCAAACCGGTCCGCGCGACATGCGGCAAGGCCGCGCGCAGCTCCTGCTCATTGACCATCGTGAAGCCGTCGATGCCGGGATGAATCAGAAAGCATTTGAATCCAGGCACGCCCGCGGCAGCCAAACTCTCGATTTGTTCTTGGTTGTCGCTCACAACTCCGCCCCAGGCCATCCAGTCCACGCGGCACTGCCCGCTCGCGGCTTTGCGTTTCGCTTCCAACGCAGCCTCGGTTGTCGTCGCCGGCAGGCAATTCAGTGGCATGTCCACAAGCAGTGTGTACCCACCGGCCGCAGCGGCGCACGTCGCCGTCCGGAATCCTTCCCATTCCGTCCGCCCCGGTTCGTTGATGTGCACGTGCGAATCCACAAGCCCCGGCAGAATGGCTGCCTCGGCAAAGTCCTTTACAGAAATCCGGGCAGGCAATTGATCCGGGGGAACAACATTGAGGATTCGTCCATCTTCGACAAGCACCGCCCCCGGTTTGGTTCCGTCCGGCGTCACAACGCGTCGTGAGAGAAATGCTTTGAGACTCATGTTTTGGCTAAAATGTTTTGCGCGGCCTCGCGCAACAGCAGCGTACCGCAACCAACTTCAACTCCCAAGCGCCGTGACCCCGGTTTCTCCTTACAAATGCTCAGCCGAAAATTAGGCAAATCAGGGATAATGCTGCTCGTTGAAAACGCCTCTCCAACTTCTGGACGCATTCAAGGCCCACTTCGGCACTGGCGCAAGCGTTTACCGGGCGCCCGGCCGCGTGAATTTGATTGGCGAGCACACCGACTATAACGACGGCTTTGTGCTGCCTGCTGCGATTGAATTCTATTGCTGGGCGGCCGCTGCTCCACGGCGCGACGGCCGACTGATCATCTACTCCGAAAATTTCAACGAAACGGTCGAGGCCGCGCTCGATTCCTTGTCACCCTTGGAGAAGAAGCATTGGGCCAACTATCCTCTCGGGGTTGCCTGGGCGCTCCGCCAAGCGGGAAAGCCGCTCACCGGAGCAAATATCTATATCGCCGGAGATATTCCTTTCGGAGCCGGATTGAGTTCATCGGCTGCCGTAGAAGTCGCCACTGGCTTCGCGTTGCTAGGCCAGAGCGGGCTTGCCGTCGACCGCTCCGAATTGGCTCAGCTTTGCCAAAAAGCGGAAAACGAATTTGTCGGCGCGCATGTTGGAATTATGGATCAGTTTATTTCCTGCTTCGGGCGCGCGTCACATGCGCTTTTGCTGGATTGCCGCTCGTTTCAGCACGAATTCGTCAAAATTCCAACGGATCTCCAATTGGTGATCTGCAACACTATGGTCAAGCACGAACTTGCTTCCAGCGAGTACAATGCGCGCCGCGCGGAATGTGAGGAGGGCATTCGAATCCTCCGCAAAGCATTCCCGGAGATTCGCGCCCTTCGCGACGTCTCGCTTTCTCAGCTCGATGAACATCGTCGAAATCTTCCTCCAAGGGTATTTGCCCGTTGCCGCCATGTCATCACGGAAAACGCGCGTGTACAAAACGCAGTCGAGGCATTTCGCCGCGAAGATCGCCAAGCCCTCGGGCAATTGATGCGCGATTCCCATCGCAGCCTCCGGGACGATTACGAAGTCAGCTGCAAGGAACTCGATCTGATGGCGGAAATCGCCGCTGCGCAGCCAGGCTTGATTGGCGCGCGCATGACTGGGGGAGGGTTTGGCGGCTGCACCATCAATTTGGTAGAGTGCGCAGCCGTGAGTGATTTCAGGCGCAAAGTGGCCGCGGCATATTTCTCAAAAACCGGCCTGACTCCAGAGATTTTCGTTTCCCCGGCGTCCGGCAGCGCGCAGCAAATCGCCGTCCTCGAAAATAAGCCCGCTGGGTGACAGAATCCTTCCCATGAGTTTCGACGAACTCAGCAAAGTTCCGCACCGCCGTTTCAATCCGCTCCTGCGGGAGTGGGTGCTCGTCTCTCCCCACCGGACCGAGCGCCCCTGGTTGGGCAGAGTGGAGAAAATTCAGAAGCCCCCCGCAGTCACTTTTGATCCCAACTGTTATTTGTGCCCTGGCAACCAGCGCGCGGGGGGAGCGCGAACGCCGCCTTATACACAAACCTACGTCTTTGACAACGATTTCCCCGCGATGCTTCCCGAGGTTGCGTCAATCCAATTTGATACGGCCGGCTTGCTGGTAGGGAAGTCCGAGCAGGGAATTTGCCGCGTGATGTGTTTTTCTCCGCGGCATGATCTCACGGTCGCGAGAATGAGTGTCCCTGAATTGCGCCCAGTCATTAACGGCTGGGCCGAGCAGTACTCCGCACTCGCGCACATTCCGTGGATTAACCACGTGCAGATCTTCGAAAATTGTGGCGAGCTGCTGGGCGCCAGCAATCCGCACCCACACTGCCAGATTTGGGCGAATGCTTCGTTGCCAAATCTTCCCGCTCGGGAGCTGGCGTCCCTCCGTCAATATCACGCCGAAAAACGCTCCTGCCTCCTCTGTGACTATTTGAAACTGGAGCTGCAGTTGAATGTGCGCATTGTCTGCCAGAACGACGCCTTTGCCGTCGTCGTGCCCTTCTGGGCTGTTTGGCCATTCGAAACGCTCGTGTTGAGCAAGCGCCATCTCGCTTCCATCGTTCAACTCAGCGCGGACGAGCGGGATCTCCTCGGCGACATCATGCACCGCATCATCGTTCGCTACGATAATTTGTTTGAGACTGCTTTCCCGTACTCCATGGGTTTCCACCAGAAACCCACCGATGGCGGTGCCTACGATGAGTGGCACTTCCATGCGCACTACTTTCCGCCACTCCTGCGTTCCGCCACGATTCAAAAGTTTATGGTCGGTTACGAACTTCTCAGCGCTCCCCAACGCGACGTTACGCCGGAGAGCGCTGCGAATCGGCTTGTCCAAGCAGGCGAAATTCATTATCTTGACCGCGCATAGCCAACGCATAGCCAAAGGCGTACCTCGCCAAGTAAACTTGTTGGGTTTTCGGTGTATCGCCGCGGAGAAGGCACGCGGCTGGGGGATTCACATGAAATATGGGATGCCCATGTCACCTGGAATGAAAGTTACAATTTTGTTGGGAGCATTGCTTATGACCACTTTCGCGCCCCTCGGCGCAACGCCACAGCTCGGTTCCACCGTGAAAAAATCGTTCGGCAAAACTCCCGACGGCCGGCCTGTCGATCTTTATGTGCTTACCAATAAGAGCGGCGCGGAAGCCTCCATCACCAACTATGGCGGCGCGATCGTCTCTCTGAAAGTGCCGGACCGCAACGGCAAGCTTGCCGATGTCCTGCTCGGCTACGACAACGCCGGCGGCTACGCTGCCGACCAAAGCTATTTCGGAGCGCTCGTTGGCCGGTACGGAAACCGCATCGGCCATGCGCAATTCGTGCTCGACGGCAAAACCTACACGCTTGCCAAGAACAACGGTGACAACACTCTCCATGGCGGCGTCAAAGGTTTCAACAAAGCGTTGTGGGCCGCCAAAATTCTTCCCGCCAAGGATGGCCAGTCCCTCGAGCTTTCCCACTTCAGCAAGGACGGCGACGAAGGTTTTCCCGGCAATCTGAAAGTCAGCGTCGTCTACACTCTCACGGATACCAACGCGCTAAAAATTGAATATTCCGCCACCACCGATAAAAAAACCGTGGTCAATCTCACCAGCCACGGTTATTTCAATCTCGCCGGCCAGGGTTCCGGCGACATCCTCGGCCACCTGCTCACCATTCAAGCCGACCAGTTCACTCCCGTCGATTCCGGCTTGATTCCCACCGGCGAACTTCGCGACGTGATGGACACGCCGTTCGACTTCCGCAAACCTACCGCCATCGGCGCGCGCATCGATCAATCCGACGAGCAGTTAAAACTCGGCGGCGGCTACGACCACAATTTTGTCTTGCGCATGCCCATGGACAAGGTCGAAGCTCTCGCCGCGCGCGTCCTCGAGCCCGCTTCCGGCCGCGTCATGGAAGTTTGGACCACCGAACCCGGCATCCAGTTTTATACCGGCAATTTTCTCGACGGCACAACTGTTGGCAAGGGCGGGCTCAC
>WNFA01018879.1_pt1 | contig 12375 bp, 15 predicted proteins | sample 5400481 | NCBI WGS metagenome assembly WNFA01 (sample SAMN13153340, study PRJNA577476) | soil metagenome | isolation source: 120 cm saprolite under Douglas fir tree site 2 hole 1 replicate 2 | place: USA:California | collected 2015-04-18
CGGAGCGCGGAGGTTGGTCCCCCAGCTCCGGCCGCTCCCCAAGCCATCCGTACCCGCCTCCCCAACTTCTTGGCGGACTACGAAGACCTGCGTAGAAGAAGTATCGGCCCGGTGCCGTCGGAGGCGCAGGGGTGCCAGCATGCCTCTTTCAGGGGGATGCTGGCATCACCACGGGCTGCCCCACATGGGGGATCGGCGCGGTCGTCCTTGTCAGTTATGGGCTGGTCGCCGTGGAGGTCGGGGTCGGCGGACCGGTGGGCGTTGTCGCCGGGGTGGGGGTGGGCGTCGGGGTAGGGGAGGGGGTGGGCGTCGGGGTAGGGGTGGGGGTGGGGCACGGCATGCCCAGCAGGGCGTTCAGGCAGCCGGCCGGCGACGACGGGGCGGGGGTCGGCGACCCGGTCGGCGTCGGCGACGCCGAGAGGGTGGGCGGGGGGTTGGTGGCGGTCGACGTCTCCGGGGCAGGCGCCGGGTTGGGGCCGTTGGGCCCTCCATAGACGTAGACCATGGCACCCGGGGGCGCCGCCTGGTCGTAGAACCAGTCGGCGAACTCCATGGGCAACCGGACGCAGCCGTGGGATGCGGGGTAGCTGGGGACCTCGTAGTAGCCGTGGAAGGCGATACCCCCGTTGAAGAACGAGGGCTTGTACAGCTCGCCGAGGGGCGCGTGGTGCCAACCGGGGATCTTCCAGTAGACGCGGACGACGCCGTTCGGCGTGATCGCCCGCTGGGTCACCCCCTCTGACGTGAAGCGCTGGCCCGATCCCGTCGAGGTCGTCAGGGTATTGGCGACGACGCCGCCCCGCACCACGTAGACGACCTGCTTGGCGATGTCGACCTCGAGGTGGTCGGCCGGCGTCGCGTAGGCGGCCTGCGGCGCCGCCGAGGCGGACGCCAGCTTGGCGGAGGTGGGCGGGTCCATTTCGCCCGTGAGCTTCAGCCCGTTGACCTTCTGGAAGGCGACGAGCCCGTCGCGTGTGCCGCCGCCGAACTTCCCGTCGGTGCCGGCGGTCATGTAGGTGAGCGACGTGAGTTTCTGCTGGACGGCGAGGACGTCGGGGCCCTGCGCCCCGATGTGCATGTAGGGATCCGGCGGGGGAGCGGGAGAGGGAGAAGCCGACACCGACGCGGTCGGCGTGGGTGACGTCGTCGTCGACGTCGGGGTGGCGTCTGGCGTACGGCTGATCGCCTGGCCCCCCACGGCGGTGGACTTGCCCGCGCGGGTCGAGTCGCCGGCAGCGAAGAAGGCCACCAGGGCGAGCGCGAGCGCGCCGAGGCCGACCGCGCTCAGGGTGAGATGCAGGGGCTTCACTGGGGAAAGTGTCGCCCACGCACGGATTTTTGTCACTCCTGGCTCCTGTGGGCTCCTGTTGTCGACATGTCAGGGATATCGCTGCTGTTCGGGGTAGCATCGGACGGTGCCCGGTACCGGTGACTCCATCGAGGTCCTCGACCACGGCTTCGTCCGTCTGGATGCGGAGGAGGCCACAGACCTGTCCGTCGTCAATGGGGCACGGGTGTCCTTCCTGCAGACCAAGGCTGGGCCCGAGGCCGCACTGGACACCAAGGACGAGGGGCTCATCCGCTTCCTGATGCGGGAGGGGCATGCATCGCCGTTCGAGCACAACCTCTTCCGGTTCCACATCCGCTGCCCCATCGCAGTGGCGCGGGAGTGGATGCGGCATCGGTGGAGCAGCTTCAACGAGCACAGCCTCCGCTATTCCGCCGCCATCGACGACTTCTACGTCCCGTCGGCCGAGCAGATGCGGACGCAGGTGGGCAAGCCCGGGGCCTACCGGTTCGAGCCGCTGGACGCCGAGAGCGCGGCCCGCGCCCAGGACCTCCTCGCCAAGCAGTACCACGAGGCATGGAACTGCTACCAGGAGCTGCTCGAGATGGGCCTCGCCCGGGAGGTCGCCAGGCTGGTGCTCCCCGTGGGTATCTACACGGAGTTCTACTGGAGCGTGAACGCCCGGGCGCTGATGAACTTCATCGCCCTTCGGAATGCGGAGCCGGCCATGTGGGAGATCCGCCAGTACGCACTTGCGGTCGAGGAGTTCTTCTCCGCCGCGATGCCGGTCACCCACGCCGCCTTCGTTGCGTTCGGAAGGAAGGCGCCTTGATCCCTACCCCGAAGGGGACCCCGGCCTTGATCCCTACCCCGAAGGGGACCCCGGCCTTGATCCCTACCCCGAAGGGGACCCCGGCCTTGATCTCTACCCGAAGGGGACCCCGGCCATAAACCTCAACGGCATCGACATCGCTAGCGCGCTGGTGGTCTGCGCCCACCCCGACGACGCGGAGTTCGGCGCCGGCGGCACCATCGCCAGGATGGCGGCCGAGGGGGTGGCGGTGACCATCTGCGTCGTCTCCAACGGCGCCATGGGCTCCAACGACCCCGCCGTCGCCCGGGAGGACCTCATCGCTGCCCGTGAGGTGGAGCAACGCGCAGCGGCCGCCGTCGCCGGGGTCGGGGACGTGGTGTTCCTCGGCTACGAGGACGGGTACCTCGAGGACTCGCACGAGATCCGCCGCGACATCATCCGGGAGATCCGCCGGCGCAAGCCCGAAGCGGTGCTCGGCCCGGATCCGTCAACGTTCTTCGTGGACCAGCGCTACCTCAACCATCCGGACCACCGGGCGGTCGGGCTCGCCTTCAGTGCCGCCGTCAACCCGGGGGCCACCACAGTGCCGATCTACCGGGCCGAGCTCTACGACCAGGGTTTCGAGCCGCACCCGGTGAAGATCTGCCTGCTGATGACCCCCGTGAGCCCCGACTACTTCGTCGACGTCTCCGCCCACATGGACACCAAGATCCGGGCCCTCCGGGCGCACGTCTCCCAGCTCGGGGCCTACGAGGGCCTCGACGACCGGGTGCGGGAGATGGCGAAGCTCACCGCCGAGCGGGGAGCGACTGGCACGGAGTACGCAGAGGCATTCAAGGCCTTCTTCTTCGAGCAGCGCCCGTCCGGGCAAGGCGAGGTCATGCCCGGGATGTTCGTGGCGGACACTCCTCCGGGAACCTAGGGCCCAGCGTGCCTCGCCGCAGCCGTCGGGATGCCGGCCCGGCCCGGCGCCGGCGCGGGGCGCCGGTACCACCCGCCATCGAGGTCGCCGAGATCGCCGCCCGCATCGCCGGCTCGCCGGCGCTCGCCCTGGAGGGGTTCGATGTGCGGACGACCACCGGGGACCGCCGCTACCGCTGCCCCTACTGCCAGGGTTGGGTCGAGCCCGGCACGGCCCACGTCGTGGCCGTCCCCGTCGGGAGGGCGGAGGACCGCCGGCACTACCACGCAGGCTGCTGGGTGAAGCAGCGGGGCTCCGGCCGCTGACGGCCGTCGTGCCGTGGGGCCGTCGTTGCTCAGGCCGCTGACGGCCGTCGTGCCGTGGGGGCCGTGGGGCCGTCGTTGCTCAGGCCGCCTTGCGGGACCGGGGCCGGGGCCGTGAGCCCCGGACTGGCTGGGGGCGGCGGCGATCGACGTGCTGGCCCATTCGCCACATCGTGCGGCCTGCCAGGCGCAGCGTCAGGTCCATGAGCTTGAAGGCGGGGGCGAAGGCCGCCGACAGGATCAGGAATCCCCCGAGGACCAGCATCGGTGGGCCACTGCTCGACGAGAGGCGATCGACGCCCATCCAGGCGAGGACGACCCCGGTCCCGACGGCGAGCACCAGCGCACCGAGGCCGATCAGGAGTGTCTTTGGGATCGGGAGCCGCACCTTCCGCCGGTGCCGCTCGACGAGCATCCGTGCCGCCCCCGCGTCCCAGGCCAGCAGGGCCACGACGGGGAGGGCAACGAATCGGGGCATCGCTCCGGCCAGGATGACCACGATGGCGACGAGGCCGAGCACCAGCGGGGCATAGACCAGCCAGAGCCAGCGGTAGAAGACGCTTCGCTGGCGGATCGCGCGCTGAATACCATCTTGTGCACTCTTCGTCACACGACGAACTCTAGCGCGGTTGCGCCTCGACCAATTCCTTGAGCAGCGCCAGGTCGCGGTTGAAGATCCAGGCCATCACCGGTCTCACCACCTGCATCCCAACCCACCCGAGCCACCCCAGGGGCGGCTCGAGTGTCTCTCGCCACCACAGGTAGGTCCCGTTGGCCGTCGGGCGGCAGTGCATCAGCCCCCGGCCCCCCACCCAGCCCATGTGCTCGATCTCGAACCATTCCGGGGGCTCCCAGCGCCGTACGATCACGGAGTCGGCGGTGGTGATCCCCGCTACCCGCACCTTGGCCTCCGCCTCGACGCCCACGCCCTCGCGATGGCGGGTCGTGACGCGGAAGTCCCAGGCCTCCTTCATCCACTGGCCGAGGTTCTCCCAGTCGACGAGCCGGTCCCAGACCACCTGAGCTGGGCCGTTGATCTCGACGGACATTTCGATGATCACCGGCGGCGCCATGCATCCCCCACGGTACCAGCAGCTACGCTGGGCACATGGCACCATCGTCGTTGAAGGTGTTCGAGCAGCTTGTGGTCGGGGCGCTGCAGTGCAACTGCTACCTGGTCGGCGACCCGGCCACCCGGCAGGCGATCGTCATCGACCCGGGCGACGAGGCGGACGACATCCTCGCGGCCGCCGACCGCCACGGCCTGACCCTGGTCGCGGCGGTCGCCACGCATGCCCACTTCGACCACATCCTGGCCGCCGACGCCATCCGCCGGGCGACGGGCATCCCCTTCTACCTGCACGCCGAGGACATCGCCACGCTGGCCCTCAACCAGGAGGCGGCCCGCCTGTTCCTCGGGATGGAGGTGCCGCCGTCGCCGGAGGTCGACCGCACCTATGCCGACGGCGACGAGCTGGTGGCGGGGTCCCTGCACCTCGGGGTGATCCACACGCCGGGCCACTCCCCGGGCAGCGTCAGCCTCGTGGCGCCTGGCGAGGCCCTGTTCTCGGTCGACACGCTCTTCTACGTCTCCGTGGGCCGGGCCGACCTCCCCGGCGGCGACATGGGCCAGGAGCTGGCCTCGATCCGCGAGCGCCTCTTCCCCCTGGGGGACCTCCCCGTCTTCCCGGGCCACGGCCCGCCGACGACGCTGGACGAAGAACGGGTGTCGAACCCCTACGTGGGGACCGGCACCCGCCTCTGGACCCCCTAGCCGCCTAAAGTCCACCGACCTGCGGAAGAAATAACGCGCATACGCGTGGTTTCCTCCGGACCTCGGAGCCACACTTTGCCGGAGATCCGCCCCCGAGCGCGCCAGAGGCCGTAGCATCGGCGGACATGGAAACCGAGCTCATCTCCCTCTCGCCCTCCCGGGCCGCCGACTTCAAGGCCTGCCCGCAACTGTTCAAGTTCCGGGTGATCGACCACCTCCCGGAGCCCTCGGACCCCTCCCGGGCCCGGGGCACGCTGGTCCACGCCGTCCTGGAACGTCTCTGCCGCCTGCCGGCCCCCGAGCGGACAATCGGGACTGCTCGGGGGCTCCTGGGCGAGGTCTGGGCGGAGCTGAAGGAACGGGACGAGCTTTCAGGGCGCACGGTTTTGCGGGGCATCATCGACCGCATCGAGGTACGGGACGACGGCGAGTGGATCCTCGTCGACTACAAGACCGGCCGGGCCCCGTCGGCACAGTGGGCGCTGGGCTCGTTCTTCGGCCTCAAGTTCTACGCCCTGGTGTGCTGGCGGGCGTTCGGCAAGATGCCGAGCGAATTGCGCCTGCTCCAGCTCGGTCAGCCTGAGGTGATCACGCTCCGGCCGAGCGCCCAGATGCTCGAGGGCCTGGAGCGACAGCTCGACGCCCTCGGCACGGCGATCCTCCGGGCCCTCACGACCGGAGACTGGCGCCCGCGCCCGAGCTGGCTCTGCGGCCACTGCGCCCACCAGGCGGTGTGCCCGGCGTGGGCAGCGACCGACGGCTCCCCGGAGGAGCTGGCCGGCTAACGCCTCCGCGCCTCTGCGGCCGCGATGATACGGGCCATCAGGGCGACCAGCCGCACCGGGTTCCGGATCTGGACCGCGGTGACCATGACGATGATCCATCCCTCCCCGAACAGTGCCAGGTTGCGTTCGGCAGCTCCTCCAACATGGCGACCAGCTCCCCGGCGCTCCTCCGACCCCGGGTGCCCAGCGACGACAGACGGTTCTCCAAAAGAGCTAACGGCACCTTCCGCCTGGCGAGGACATGGTCGACCAGCACCGGGGCAAGCCTCGGGACCTCAAGCGACACATCGATCACGGTGCGGGCCAGCGACGTGACGGGGATCCCGCTCCGATGGGTGCGGTCGACCCGGTCCAGGTGGGCCGTCCGGTGGATCTCGAAACCCTGGAGCGCGACCCGGCGGTGTTCGGGAATGACGATCTCCAGCCGCGGCTCGATCTCCGGCAAGCGCCACAGGACCCCGGCGGCGCGGTGGGATGCGATGGCGTCGGCGGAGAGGCACCCGGCCATGAGTGACTGCTCCCAGGTCACGGGTGCGCCCACCCGGCGGTAGATCCCGGCGTAGACCCGCTTCCAGTCGTCGCTCCTGGCTATCCAGCCCCATTGTCCGGCTGTCATGCCCGCCCTCAGCGCTTGCGAACGAGCGATGAGGCCATGTTGTGATGCGACAAGATCATGTAGATCATTGTTCATGCTTGTAGTATGGATGAACCGCCGAGGGATTGCGAGGTCCGGAAGAAAACACGCGTATACGCGTTATTTCTTCCAGAGAACGCCGGACGCCCCTAGGTGAGCGAGCAGAAAGTATTGAGAATGATTCTCGCCAAAAAGGGGCCGCTGTAGTGCCCCCAGACGCGCGATCCGGCCCGTCCCCAAGCAAAATGACCTGCTCCGGAGACGCGGGTGTCTGAAAATGCCACTTCGCGAAGTAGTACCCCTGGCCCAGGGTGCACCCCATGCTGCTCAGCAGCAGGGCCTGCTCCCTCGTCTCCACCCCCTCGCCCATCGACTGCAGGTGCAGCCTGTCGGCCAGGTGGATGACGGCTTCGACGATGGCCGAGTCCTCCGAGCCGGAGCCGAGGCCCGCAACGACGGAGCGGTCGATGGTCACGGTCTCCACGGGGAGGCCCTTGAGATGGCGCAGGGCCGACGGCGTGGCGCCGAAGTCGTCCACGTGCAGCCGCACGCCGAGGATGTCGAGCGCCGCCCACGTGGGGGCGAGGCGGACGGTGTCCAGCACCGCCGACTCGGTGATCTCGAGGCGAAGGCCGCTCGGCGGGAGGCCGGAGGTGCTGAGGGCGCTCGCCACCTGGCTGCCGAAATCGCCCTGGGCGAGCTGCTGGGTGGCGACGTTGACGCTTACCGTGAGCGGGGAGTGGTCGCGCCAGCGCGCTGCCTGGGCGACGGCCTTGGTCAGCACCCACCGGCCGAGCTCCAGGATGAGGCCCGTCCTCTCCGCAGCCGGGATGAAGTCGGCGGGCATGAGGACCCCACGCTCGGGGTGCTGCCACCGCACGAGGGCCTCGACGCCGGCGATCCTGCCGCTCCCGAGCTCCACCTGGGGTTGGTAGACGAGCCGCAGCTCGCCCTTCTCGATGGCCCGCCGCAGGTCCCGCGCCACGCCCCCGAGGCGGGGAGCGGGGGAGGGCCGCTCGTTGTTGAACAGTTCGTAACGGCCCCCGCCGAAGGACTTCGCCCGGTACATCGCTCGGTCGGCATGCTCCACGAGGACCTCCGGCCGGTCCTCGCTGCCGGTGGCGAGCGCGATCCCGACGCTGGCGGTCGTCGTCGCCTCGCCGAGCTCGAACGCGAGCGGGGCGGCCACCGCCCTGACGACCCGTTCCCCGATGGCCCGGGCCGTCTCCTCGTCCTCGACATCCTCGCAGAGCATCACGAACTCGTCGCCACCGAGGCGGGCCACGGTGTCGTGTGCCCGGGTGGCGGCCCGGAGCCGGCTCCCGATCTCGGCCAGGAACTGGTCCCCGACGTCGTGGCCGAGCTCGTCGTTGATGTTCTTGAAGTGGTCGAGGTCGATGAACAGCACCGCCACGGAGGACTGTCGTCGCCCGGACCGGGCAAGGGCCTGCGTGAGCCGGTCCATGAGCAGGCTGCGGTTGGGCAGGTCGGTCAGGCCGTCGTGGAACGCAAGGTGCATCAGGTCCTGCTCCGTGCGCTTCCAGCCGCTCAGGTCCTCCGTCTGGAGGAGGATGAGGTCGGGCTGCACCGTCTCACCGATGGCGGTCGCCGACAGCGAGACCCAGACCTCGCGCCCGCCGGCGGCGCTGAAGCGCTTCTCCATCCGGTAGCTGCGGATCCGGCCGGCGAGCAACTCGTCGAGGTAGACGCGCTCGACCCCGATGTCGGACGCGTTGGTGAACGTCTCCACGCGAGCCGCCAGCAGCTCCGGCGGGGGGTAGCCGAGCAGCATGCTGAGCGACCGGTTGACCTGGACGAACCTTCCCTCCCGGTCGACGACGGCCATGCCCACCGGTGCGTTGTCGAACGTGGCCCGCAGGTCGGCAAGGATATGGCCGGCCGGCGGCCCCGCGGCGTCCGGCCCCGCCGCCATGGCGACCAGCGAGGCCCCGGCTGGGCGCTGGCGGGCATCCTGGATCGGCGTGACGGTCAGCGAGACATCCAGCGGCCCGCCCCCCTTTCGGATGAGCTGGGTGGCCTGGGCTTCGGTGTGGATGCCGGCGAAGGCCTCCTGGAGGACACCCTCGATCTCCGGTAGGCGCTGGGTCGGGATCAGTAGGGTGAGCGGGCGCCCCAGCATCTCACTGGGAGGGTAGCCGAGGAGTCGTTCGGCCCCCGGGTTCCAGCTTGTGACGAGCCGGTTCCGGTCAACGGTCATCACGGCGAGTCCGAGCATCCAGCCGGTCCTCTGCACCATAGAAGCGATGTCCAGTCCCGTTTGACTGCAGGTCAGTCGGCTCGGGCAGGGCGCGCGCGGAGTTTCACCTACACCCCCGACCAAAGTTTGCCCAGCGACGATCGTTCAAAACCAAAAAAGGTTTTGAGGATGATTGTTACGAAGCAGTTAACCGAGGAAGCTGGAGCGGGAACAGGTGCAGTTGCCGCACTGCCGCCGCCCGCGCCGGCGGGTCCTGCACGGGGACCCGGTGCACCGGGTCCGGGGTCTCCCACAGGGGTGGCTCGGGAAGGAGGCTCGGCTGCCTCGGCTCGGGATCGGCCTCGGCGAGGAGCATCTGAACGGGGCCGAGGCAGAGCTGCCCCGGGCACGCCCGGGCGGGTTCCGGCGAGTGATCGCCCGAGGCCAACGCCGACGCCGACGCAGAGGCCGGTTCCCGCGTGGCCGCCTGCATGCCGCCGTCGTGGGGGATGCCGGGGAATGAGATCTGCTCGTCGCCGAACAGCAGCAGGGTCGCTGGTGCGCTCACATCCGCCTCCGCCGCTCGGGACCGTCGTCGGGGACCTCGGGGGCGTGACCCCGGGCGGGAGCCGAAGTATAGGGGCGAGGCGCACGTACCGCTCGGATTCTTCCCGCTCTGCCCCCTGTGCAGGGAGGGGTGCGCGGACGGGTGGGCTCAGAGCCGGAGCGGTGGCGGCCACAGGGTCGTCCGCGGGCCCATGCGGTGGACAAGCCGGCGGGCGGGTGGGTACCAGGCGGCGAGTGCGAGGACCCCGGACAGGGTCGTGGCGATGAGCAGCGCCCCGACCACCTGGGTCCCTCCGGTCAGCTTGTCCCGAAGGAAACCCTGCCAGACGGTCTCGGTCCCGAGCAGCAGGGCCGCAGTCACGAGGGAGACCACCGCAGCCCTGAGGACCAGGTGCCTGCCCCGGGCAGTGCTACAGAACACGCACGTGCAGTCGCCCTCCCGCCGTGGCGGGACGAGCCGCACATCGCCCTGGGTGACGTTGACGAATCCGGCCAAAACGCTCCTCCCCAGCAATAGTCGCACGCGCGGCGAAGGTGCGACGGAAGGCGCCGGCAGAGAACGGGGCTTCTAGACGGCGTCCTCACCCGCGGCGCGGGCCTCGAGGATCTTGCGCCGGCGGGCGAGGCGGGCGTCCCGCCGGATCCCGGCCTCCCGCATGCGGCGCTTCTCGTCCGGCGTCTCGGCGATGAGGCGCGGCACCGGCCGGGGCTTGCCGCTTCCCTCCTCCAGGGCCACGAACACCAGGTAGGCGCTGGCCGTGTGGGCCCGCTCCCCGGTCAGGACATCCTCCGTCTCGACCCGCACGCCGACCTCCATCGAGGTGGTGCCCACGTAATTGAGGGAGGCCGCCACGGTGACGAGGGCGCCGAGCTGTACCGGTTCGATGAAGCTCATCTCGTCCACCGCCGCCGTGACCACCGGGCCACGGGAGTGGCGGATGGCGACCAGACCTGCCGCGTTGTCCACCAGCTTCATGATGACCCCGCCGTGCACGAACCCCAGGAGGTTGGCATCCTCGATGCCCATGCTCTGGGACAGCACGACCTGCGACTCCCGCACCGCACGTTCTTCCACCGGCCTAGACTACTTGGGGGGACTCATTGGGGAACTACTTCCGGGGACCGTGCGGGATGACGATCAGGAGGTTCACGACGTGAGTGTGCAGACCATGACGGGGGCGGATGCGGTCGCCTGGGAGCTCGGCGACCTCTACGCAGGCCCGGACGACCCCCGCCTCGAAGCCGACCTCTCCCGGGCCCTCACCGACGCCACGGCCTTCCGGGAGCGCTACCACGGCCACGTCGCCGAGCTCGACGCTCCCGGGCTCGCCGAGGCGGTCGCCGAGCTCGAACGCATCCAGTCGGTGTTCGTGCGGGCCGAGTCCTTCGCCTTCCTCTCGTTCTCGACCGACACGGCCGACCCGGCCCGGGGCGCGCTGCTGCAGCACGTCGAGGAGCGGTCGACCGTCCTGTCCACCGAGGTGCTCTTCTTCGGTCTGGAATGGGTGGCCGTCGACGACGCCAAGGCCGATGCCATCCTGGCCGACGCCTCCGTCGCAGCCCACCGCCATTTCCTCGCCTCCGCCCGACGCTACCGGCCACACCTGCTCTCCGAGCCCGAGGAGACGCTGATGGCGGAGAAGGCGATGACCTCGAGCTCCGCGTGGGGCCGCCTGTTCACCGAGCTCACCTCGGCCCTCAAGATCCCCATCGACCCCGATGCCGAGCCTGTCAGCCTGGAGGAGGCGCTCTCCAAGCTGCAGCAGCCCGACCGGGAGCTGCGGCGCCGCACGGCCGAGGCGCTCACGGAGGCGCTGCAGGCCGAGTTGCGCACCCGGTCCTTCATCTTCAACACCCTCCTGCTCGACAAGGCGACGGAGGACAAGCGCCGGGGGTACTCGAGCTGGATCGCCTCGCGCAACCTCTCCAATGAGGCCTCGGACGCCTCGGTGCAGGCCCTCATCGACGCGGTCATCAGCCGCTACGACATCCCGCAGCGCTTCTACGGGCTGAAGGCCAAGCTGCTCGGCCTGGACCGCCTTGCCGACTACGACCGCATGGCCCCGATCCTCGCCACCTCCACCCCCACCTCGTGGGACGAGGCCAAATCCATCGTGCTCGACGCCTACTCCTCCTTCTCGCCGGTCACCGGCGCCATCGTCTCGGACTTCTTCGAGCGGCGGTGGATCGATGCGGCGGTGCGCCCCAACAAGCAGCCCGGGGCCTTCTGCGCCACCACGATTCCCGGCGTCCACCCCTACGTGCTCCTCAGCTTCACGGGGGAGCGGCGGTCGGTCCTCACCCTGGCCCACGAGCTGGGCCACGGCGTCCACGGCGTGCTGGCGGGCGAACAGGGCCTGTTCAACGCCCAGACGCCGCTCACGCTGGCCGAGACCGCCTCGGTGTTCGGCGAGGCCCTGACGTTCCAGCGCCTGCTGGCTACCGAGTCCGACCCGAGCCGCCGGCTCGAGCTGCTGGTTGGCCGCCTGGAGGACGCCATCGCCACGACCTTCCGCCAGGTGGCCATGAACCGCTTCGAGGACGGCATCCACAATGGCCGCCGCACCGACGGCGAGCTGGCCCCCGACCGCTTCAACGAGCTGTGGATTGAGGTCCAGACGGCGATGCTCGGCGACGCCGTGGACATCTCCGAGGGCTACAGGATCTGGTGGAGCTACATCCCCCACTTCATCGGGGCGCCGGGCTACGTGTACGCCTACGCCTTCGGCTACCTGTTCTCGCTCGCCATCTTCCGGCGCTACGAGAAGGAGGGGCCGGCCATCGTGGGTCCGTACCTCGACCTCCTGCGGGCCGGGGGCTCGGACACGCCGGAGACCCTTGCCAAGATGGTGGGCCTCGACCTCGCAGACCCGGCTTTCTGGGCCGGGGGCCTCGAGTCTGTGGACCAGCTTCTTGCGGAGGCGGAGGCGCTGGCCGAGGAGACCGGCCGGGCCTAGGTGACCCGGCATAAAGTCGGCCGCGATGCTCGCGATCGGCGACTGGGCGGGGGAGAATCACAGCACCGTAGTTCACAACTCCCCCGGAGGTGAAGGTGCTCGGTCGTGTGAAGCCGCAGGGATCGCTGCTGGAGG
>WNFA01003946.1_pt1 | contig 12373 bp, 10 predicted proteins | sample 5400481 | NCBI WGS metagenome assembly WNFA01 (sample SAMN13153340, study PRJNA577476) | soil metagenome | isolation source: 120 cm saprolite under Douglas fir tree site 2 hole 1 replicate 2 | place: USA:California | collected 2015-04-18
CCTCCTGGGCGCGCGAGAGCATGGCGGGGCTATCGTAGTCGACCCGCACCACGTGGGCCAGTTAGGTTTCACCTTGATCCACTTGAGGCTACGCCCGCCGACGTAGGGCGACGCCGGCGGCATTTCAGCCGGAGATCAGAGCGCGCGGCGGGCGTAGAAGGCGCCGAGGCGAATCGTGCCGGTGCGCTGCCACTCCTGCAGGAGCAGCGCGGTGATCAGGAAACCGCTCAGGACGAAGAAGATGTCGACGCCGAGAAACCCGCCGGGCAGATACCGCGCATTGTTCAGCATCACCGCGAGGATGGCGATGCCGCGCAGGCCATCGAGGGAGGGCAGTTGGGTCAACCTGAATGACACAGGCTCGAAGCCTATCGGCCGCGGGAGACGCCGTCAAGCGGGGGACCGGAGGCTGCACGCGCGCCGCCCGTCCGGCGCCGATCGCAGTAAGCACAAGATGTGGGTTGACAGGTGTGGACACCCACGATAGGCTGCGGTCATCATTCACACCGGCTCGGAAACAACGACCGCATCAAGCAGTGGCATCACCCACGATCGCATCCTGCCTGTTCCCGCGCCTCCGGCGATCGGCCTCACGGCGGAAGCCCTGCTGCTGGAGCTGCGGAGCTCCCGCACCGATCTCGGGCGTCTGGTCGAGGCGGTTTCGCGGGATCAGTTCACGCAGCTCGTGGTGCCCCAGCAGAGCGTGGACGCCTGGGAGCGGCGGGAGCCCGAGACCTGGCGGAAGGTCAGCACCTGGCTGGCCGAGCGGGGAGTCCCGATCCACCGGATCTAGCGGGGACGACGTCCCCGGGTCGTAGAAGTAAGTGGTCGGGGTGAGAGGATTTGAACCTCCGACCCCCTGCTCCCAAAGCAGGTGCGCTACCGGGCTGCGCCACACCCCGATTCCGACCGCGTGAGCAGTATACGCTTGCCGTCTCGCGCCCTTCAACCCGCCCAGCGGCGCAGCAGCTCCCGCGCCAGAGCCATCGCGCGGCCGCGATGGCTGACCGTGTGCTTGGCCGCCGCCGACATCTCCGCGAAGGTGGCGCCGAGCGGCGGGTAGAAGAAGAGCGGGTCGTAGCCGAAGCCGCCGGCGCCCCGCGGCGCCTCCAGCAGGACTCCCTCGACCGTCCCCTCCATGGTGGCCTCGCGGCCATCGGGCGCGGTCACCGCGATCACCGCCCGGTAGCGGGCCGTGCGCCGGGCGGCCGGGACGCCGTCCAGCTCTCGCAGCATGAGGGCGTTACGCTCGGGATCGGTCAGCCCGTCGCCCCCGTAGCGGGCGGAGAGCACGCCCGGCCGCCCGGCGAAAGCGTCCACCTCGATGCCCGAGTCGTCGGCCAGCGCCAGCAGCCCGGTGGCGACGGTGACGGCGCGCGCCTTGCCCAACGCGTTCTCGGCGTAGGACGTCTCGCCTTCGCGGGGCAGAACGACGCCGGGGAACTCGGCGAGGTCCTGGATGCGATAGGGCAGGTCGGCGAGGAGGGCGGCCATCTCCCGGCCCTTGGCCCGGTTGGCCGTGGCCAGGACCAGCCGCTGGTCAGAGGGTGAAGCGCTTGTCGCCACGCGCCTCGAGGGCGCGACGCTGCAGGCCGATCAGCCGGGCGATGCCGTCGCCGGCCAGGGCCAGCAGCTCGTCGAGGCGCGCCTTCGAAAACGGCGTCTGCTCGGCCGTGCCCTGCACCTCCACGAAGGCCCCCGCGCCGGTCATCACCACGTTCATGTCCACCTCGGCGGTGGAATCCTCGACGTAGTTGAGGTCGAGCACGGGCCGGTTCCCGACCATGCCCACGCTGATCGCGGCGACGCAGTCCCGGATCGGCGAGCCGGCGAGGGTCCCCGCCTTCACCAGGCCGCCGATGGCATCGCCCAGCGCCACGAAGGCGCCGGTGATCGCGGCGGTGCGGGTGCCGCCGTCGGCCTGGATGACGTCGCAATCCACCCACACCGTGCGCTCGCCGAGCTTGGCCATCTCGACGACCGAGCGCAGCGAGCGCCCGACCAGCCGCTGGATCTCCTGGGAGCGCCCGCTCGGGCCGCTCCGCTCGCGCGCCATGCGGGTATTCGTCGAGCGCGGCAGCATGCCATACTCCGCGGTGACCCAGCCCTTGCCCTGCCCCTTGAGAAAGGCGGGCACCTTCTCCTCGAGCGAGGCGGTGCAGAGCACCTTGGTGTCGCCGAACTCGACGAGGACCGAGCCCTCGGGATGGCGCAGGTAGTCCCGCGTGATCGTGACCGGGCGGAGCTGGTCCGGCCGCCGGCCGTCGTGGCGCAGATGGGTGGTCATCGCGTCGGCCCGCCCTTGGCCGGCTGGCTCTGCGCGGTGCGCAGGCGCTGATCGTAGCGGCGCTTGTACTCGGCGAGCCCCGCGTAGATCGCGCGCGCGAGCGCCTCGCGGTGCTCCGGGGTGGCCAGCTTCCGCTCCTCCTTGCGATTGGTGAGGAATCCGATCTCGATGAGGATGGCCGGCATGGCCGCGCCGCCCAGCACGTAGAACCCGGCCTGCTTCACCCCCCGATTGACCAGGTTGAGCGACTTGCTCATCGAGTCCAGCACCGTCTCGGCCATGAAGCTCGATTCCTCCTGGAACTCGGACTGGGCCAGGTCCCAGAGGATACTCTTGAGCACGTCCCCCCGCTGCCGCGAGCCCGGCCCCTCGAGCTGGACCACCCCGTTCTCGATGGCCGCCACCTGCCGCGCGCCGCTGTCGGAGGCCTCGGAGGAGAGAAAGTAGGTCTCGACGCCCTCCGACACCGACTGGGGATGGGCATTGGCGTGGACGGACACGAAGAGATCGGCGCGCTGCTTGTTGGCGAAGTTGGTGCGGTCACGCAGCGTGACGAACACGTCGCTGTCGCGGCTCATGACCACCTTCACGCGGAGCCCGGCCTCCACCTTCTTGGCCACCCGGCGCGTCACGTCCAGCACCACTTCCTTCTCCAGGACCCCGGTGGGGCCCACCGCCCCCGAGTCGTGGCCGCCGTGGCCGGCGTCCAGCACGATCAGCCGGAGCGGCTGCATCGCGCCGCGCCCCGGCTCGCCCGCGCCGCCGCTTTCCTTGGGCCGGTAGATGTCGAGCACGAGCCGGTACGGGTCCTGGAGCACGGTGTGCTTCACCTCGCCCGGAGTGCTCTGGAGCACCACGCGCAGGACCGCGGCATCGCCGACCGGCTCGAGGCGGATCTCCTGCACGAGCCCGTCGCTGATCTCCTCGACGCGGGAGCGGGCGAGGGCCAGGCCGGGCAGCCGCACCCGTACCTCCTCGTCGCTGGTGACCACCGCGTAGGCCAGCCGCGCGCCGGTCTCGATGACGATGCGCGTGAAGGAGGGATAGGAGCGGTAGCGAAGCTCCTCGAGCGGCACCGCGGCCTGCACCGTTTTGGCGGTGGGCTTCCGCGGCCCTGTCGGCAAGCCGATCGAGACCCCCGGCGCCAGCCGCGGGAGCCCCTTGCCCAGGAAATCGCGCGAGACCAGCCACTCCCGCCCGCTCACCCGCGGGGCGGCGTCGAGCGCGACGGCCTGGCCGTGCACGGTGGCGCGCGTCTGACCGCGCGTGAACTCGGCGACCCGCTGGCCCACGGTCAGGGTGCCGCGGTCGCCCTTCACCGACCAGGCGCCCTTGAGGAGCGCGGCCAGGTGGTCGGGGGCGATGTAGGCGCTGCCGTCGTCCATGACGGTAATGGTCAGGAGCCCGCGGCTGCTTGCCCGATCGCGTACTTCCACGGACTCCGGGCGCGCGGCCTGGGCCGGGCCGACGAGGCAGCCCACCAGCGCCAGGACCAGCCAGACGGGCATCGAGAGTCGTCGCGTCATGATCGAAGGGGGCGGAGCGAAGCCATTCTAGCAACGGAGCGAGGGGGCGGCGAAGGATCAATTTGTGGTAGGCTTCGCCCCCGAGATGGGCGAATTCGGCATCGGGCAGTCCGTCAAGCGATTCGAGGACGTCCGACTGCTGCGGGGAGAGGGGCGCTTTCACGCCGACGTGAATCTCCCCGGCCAGGTCCACGCGGTGCTGGTGCGCTCCCCCCATGCCCACGCGCGCATCCGCGCGATCGACACCGCCCCCGCCCTCCAGGCCCCGGGCGTGCTCGCCGTCTACACCGGCGCGGACGTGGCGCGCGACGGCCTCGGCACCATGAAGATGACGCTCAAGCGCACCCGGCCCGACGGCTCGCCGATGTTCGCGCCTCCGCACCGCGGGCTCGCGCTGGACCGCGCCCGTCACGTGGGCGACGCGGTGGCGATGGTGGTGGCGGAGACCCGCGCCCAGGCCGAGGACGCCGCCGAGCTGGTGCGCGTGGACTACGAGCCGCTCCCCGCGGTGACCGACACCGCGGCGGCCGCCGAGCCCGGGGCCCCCGCGGTCTGGGACGAGTGTCCGGACAACGTCTCCAACCTGCACCCGGCGGGCGACGCGGCGGCCACCGACCAGGCCTTCGCGCGCGCCCACCGCGTGATCCGGCGCCGCTACGTGATCACGCGCGTGCACGCGCAGTTCATGGAGGCGCGCGGCGCCCTCGGGGTCTACGACCCGGGCGAGGAGCGCTACACGCTCTACGCCGACGTGCAGTACCCGCACCGCGTGCGCAACGCGCTCGCGACCAATATCTTCAAGATCCCGGAGCACCAGATCCGGGTCATCGCGGGCGACGTGGGCGGCGCCTTCGGGACCAAGGGCTGGCAGTACGTCGAGCACCGTCTCGTGCTGTGGGCCGCGCGCAAGCTCCGCCGGCCGGTGAAGTGGCTGTGCGAGCGACGGGAGGCGATCCTGGCCGACGAGCACGCGCGCGACAACGTGACCGACGCCGAGCTGGCGCTCGATGCCCAGGGGCGCTTCCTCGCCCTGCGCGTGCGCACCCTCGCCAACGTGGGCGCCTACGTCTCGTCCGACCGCAACCTGCTCGCCACCTTCAGCAACGTGGCGACCCTCGTCGGCGTCTACGCATTCCCGGCCGCCCACGTCGAGGTCCGCTGCCTGCTGACCAACACCAATTCCACCGCGCCCTATCGCGGCGCGGGCCGGCCGGAGGCCACCTACGTCATCGAGCGGCTCATCGACGACGCGGCCCGCGAGCTCGGTCAGGATCGCCTCGCCCTGCGGCGCGCGAACCTGATCCCGGCCGCCGCCATGCCGTATCGGACCGCGCTCGGCGTCACCTACGACTGCGGCGAGTTCGAGAAGTCCATGGACGCCGCGTTGAAGCTCGCGGACGTCGCCGGGTTCGCGGCGCGGCGGGACGCTTCGAAGGCGCGGGGCCGCCTCCGGGGGCTCGCCGTGGTCAACGCCATCGAGCAGGCGGCGGGACCGCAGCCGGAGTTCGCGGAGATCCGCTTCTCGCCGAGCGGCAGCGCCACCGTCTTCATGGGCACCAAGAACCAGGGCCAGGGTCACGAGACCACCTTCAAACAGGTTCTCCACGAGCGGCTCGGGCTCGACCCCGCCGACGTGCGCTACATCGACGGCGACACCGATCGCGTCGGCTTCGGCATGGGCACCATGGGCTCGCGCTCGACCGTGATCGGGGGCACCGCGCTGTGGATGGCCGCCGACAAGGTGATCGCCAAGGGTCGCAAGATCGCGGCGCGGCTGCTGGAGGCCGCCGAGGCGGACATCGGCTTCGGCGACGGGAAGTTCTCGGTGGTGGGCACGGACCGGACCCTCTCCCTGAAGGAGGTGGCCCGCGCCGCCTTCCAGCCCGCCCAGCTCCCGCCCGGCCTCGAGCCGGGCCTCTACGAGACGGGCACGTTCTCGCCCAAGCAGGCCACGTGGCCCAACGGCTGCCACGTCTGCGAGGTCGAGGTGGACCCGGAGACCGGCGACGTGGCCCTGGTGCGCTACGCGATCGCCGACGACGTGGGCACCGTCATCAACCCGCTGACGCTGAAGGGCCAGATCCACGGCGGAGTCGCCCAGGGCGTGGGCCAGGCCTTGATGGAGCAGGTCGTGTACGAGCCGGGCTCCGGCCAGCTCCTGACCGCGTCCTTCATGGAGTACGCCATGCCGCGGGCCGACACCTTCTGCGACATGCTCATCGAGAGCCACCCGGTGCCCACCAAGCTCAACCCGCTCGGCGCCAAGGGCGCCGGCGAGGCCGGCACGGTCGGCGCGCTGCCCGCCGTCATCAACGCGGTGATGGACGCGCTGGCCCCGCTCGGGGTGCGCCAGCTCGACATGCCCGCGAGCAGCGATCGGGTGTGGCAGGCCATCCACAGCGCGCGGGCGAGCGGGGCGCGCCCGACGGCCTAGAAGCGGTAGCGGAGGCCGAGCGCCAGCACGTTGGAGCCGCTGTGGGAGAAGAGGCCGAAGATGCGCGAGCGGTGGTGCACGCGGGCCACGAGGCTCCAGTTCGAGTTCGGCAACCCGACCGCGGCCTCGATCAGGAGGTAGTGCAGCACCGAGGTGACGAGGTACCGGTTCCAGGGAAACGTGATCCACCGGACATTGATGGACGATGCGAACTCGACGTGCTCCTGCTCGCCGACGTGCTGGAGGGCCTGGCCCTCCAGCTCCCACCGCGTGTGCGGCCCCCAGTCCACGAACTGGTACGAGAGCGAGAGCCCCGCGGTGTAGGAGTCCTTGAAGTCCAGCGTACCGCCGCCCAGCTTCAGGAGCTGGCTCCCCGAGTACCGGCCGCCGAGCACGGTGACCGCCCACTCTTTCTCCACGAACGCCGCCGGCGCGGAGACCAGCGTCAGCAGCGTGAGCACGCCCGCCCGCCAGAGCGTCGCGATCACGGGCGGGGCGCCAGGCCGAGCATGAAGAGATCCGTGACCGTGTGAGCGAGCCGCTCCGCCTCCGCCGCGGTGGCCGCGTGGTCCTTGAGCTTCCCATCGACGAGCAGCGCGGCCAGGCCGTGGACGATGGACCACGCGGCCACCGCGAGCTCCTCGGGCGGCCCACTCCGCGCCTGCCCGGCCGTCTGGCACTCCGTGATCGCCTGGACCAGCAGGGCGAACGTGCGCTCCCCCGCTTCCTTGAGCGCCGGGTGCTCCGCCTTGTCCGGGACCTCGGAGCCGAACATGACCCGCAGGTAGGAAGGATGCGCCAGCGCGAAGCGCACGTAGCCGATGCCGAGTGCGCGGAAACGCTCCGCGGGCGCCGCGGTCTGCGACCAGATCTCCATCATCCCCTTGGCCATCTCCACGAAGCCGCGCTCCGCCACCGCGGCCAGCAGCGCCTCCCGATCCGCGAAGTGCCAGTACGGCGCGGCCTCCGACACCCGCGCGCGACGGGCCACTTCCCGCAGGCTGAAGCCCTGGGGGCCCTTGCGCGCGATCAGGGCCACCGCCGCGTCCACCAGCGTGTCGCGCAGGCTCCCGCCGGCTGCGCCGGACCTGGCGCGGCGGGGCGACGCCTTCTTCCGGCGACGGCGCTTGACAGGCATCACTTAACAGCGTTAATGTACGACACGACGATAGTGGCTGCGGGGCGGAACTCCCCAACCCCGCGCGGGAGGGTACCATGATCCGACAGCGGGTGCTCCGGGGAACGCTCCTCGGCGCAGCCTTGATGATCGCCGTGGCCGCCGCGGGCTGCGGCCGGCTTGCGGTGTGGTCGGCGCCGGCGAAGACGCCGACCGCGACGCGGACCGCCGCCGCGGTCGAGGCCGACAAGCTCTTCTGGAAGACGCTCCACGCGGGCGAGTACGAGCGCATCCCGGACGCGCTCACCGCGCTGAAGGCCGCCTATCTCGAGAACCCGCGCGACGCGGTCACCGCCGCCCACGTCGGGTGGCTGCACATCTGGCGGCTCGGCGAGCGGGCCCGACAGACCGCGCTCCGCCCCGACATCACGGACGACGCGGTGCTCGGACGCAAGTACTTCGAGGAGGCGGTGCGGCTCGATCCCGGCGAGGCGCGGTACCTGGGCTTCTACGCCGGGCTGCTGATGGCCGAGGGCACCATCCACAAGGACGAGAAGATGGTCCGCCAGGGCTTCTACGCGATGAAGGACGCGGTCCGCGCGTGGCCCGAGTTCAACTACTTCACGGCCGGCTACACCGCCTCCGCCCAGCCCGTCGAGTCCGACCGGTACCGGGAAGCGCTCGAGCAGCAGTGGCTGAATCTCGACGTGTGCACCGGACAGAAGGTGGATCGGGCGAACCCGGACTACGCAAAGTACATGGCGCTCGAGACGAAGGAGGGGCCCCGGCGCGTGTGCTGGAACTCCTGGATCGCCCCGCACAACTTCGAGGGCTTCTTCCTCAACTTCGGCGACATGCTGGTGAAGGCGGGCCAGCCGGACCTCGCGGTGCCGATGTACCGCAATGCCCAGCACGCGCGTGAGTACGCGGCCTGGCCCTACAAGGCCGTGCTCGAGGCCCGCATCCGCGACGCCGCGAAGAACGTGGCGGCGTTCCGCCGGACCGAGCCCGGCCCGGATGCCGCCACGCTCATGGTGCGCTCGACCTTCGCCTGCATGGGCTGCCACCAGGAGTAACCCGGAGCTGAAACGGGGACCGCCCGCCGGGCCTCGTTACGGCCCGGCGGGCGGTTGCTACGAATTGGTGGAGGCGGTGGGCATCGAACCCACGTCCGGAAACCCTCGGCAACAGGCATCTACATCATTAGCCGGTTATCTCCTGCGTCTCGCCTCTCGGCCCCCCAACCGGCCGGGTCACCGATCAGCCAGCTCCTGTAGATCTCGCCCCGCACCCCGGAGCAGGGTTTGGAGCCAGTCACCAGAATATGACGCCCTGACCCGGACCCTGGTCACCCAATCCGGAGGACGCTGGCGGGTGTTAGGCCGCCAGAGCTAGCTGGTTGTCGGCAGCTATAACCGTGCCCCCAGTTTTACGAGGAGAGAGCACCTCGTGATGCCACCTGTGCGTCACTGATCCCCGTCGAAACCAGTCGCCCCCTTCTACGCCCGCGATCGGGCGCGTGATTCCTTTTCCATCTCCCGCCGGCTTTCGCGCTCGCGGAGGGACGCGCGCTTGTCGTGGAGCTTCTTGCCGCGGGCCAGACCCAGCTCGACCTTCACGCGCCCTGCCTTGAAGTATAGACGAAGCGGGATGAGGGTCAACCCACGCTCGGCGATCTTCCCGAGCAGGCGGGCGATCTCCCGCTTGTGCAGCAGCAGCTTCCGCCGCCGCTCCGGATCGTGATTGGCGTCGGTGCCGTGGTGATACGGGCTGATGTAGCAGCCGACGAGCCACGCCTCGTCGTTGTCGATCGTCGCGTAGCTGTCCTTGAAGTTGACCTGCGCCTCGCGGAGCGACTTGACCTCGGTCCCCCGCAGCACGAGCCCCGCCTCGTACGTCTCGAGAATCGAGTAGTCGTGGAAGGCCTTGCGGTTGGTGGAGATGACCTTCGCGTCCGTCTCGTCCGCCATGGCGCTCAGGCCCGGGAGGCCGCGGGCCCCTTGACTTCATACCCGCGGTCCGTAAGATGGAGGCCTTGCCCGAGCCGAAGTGGCGGAATTGGCAGACGCGCATGATTCAGGGTCATGTGCCCGCAAGGGTGTGGGGGTTCGAGTCCCCCCTTCGGCACCACCGATATTGACCACCCAGGTAAACAAGCACTTCGCTCTCTAACTAGCTGGCGTATTTCGTTCGCGAGATCATCGCTGGGCACGACCCCAGCTTCCCTCAGGGTCACGAGTTGCGATTCGACACCTGCCGAGAGCCCGATGATCCCGCCGAGTGCCCGGCCGTAGCTCCCTCGGGCGCCGAAGCGGAAGTATCGGGAGCCGTCCTCCGCCTCGACCGGGAACACATAGATCGGACTCGTCAGCAGCTTACCGAGCACCTGCCGGGCGACCTCGGGGCTGGCTCCCAGGAGCCTCTGCCAATCGTCTAGGACCTCACGGACCTTCTCGCCATAGGCGCCGGCATCCCACGACTCGCTCGCCTTCTGGAGCCCGTCGAGGTGCTCCAGCTTGGCCTGTAGGGCGTCTTGTTCGCGCTCCCGTGTTTTGATGGCCTCCAGCAGCGTCGTCACTGCTGCCCCCTCGGCCACCGCGGTCGCGAGACGCTGCAATTCCACCCCGATCCTCCGTAGCGCCTTCTGGAGATCCTCACGCTCCCCCACGAACTGGGCCAGCCATTGCGCATGGTCTTCCAGCCCATCGTGTACTGCCTGCTCGACTCGCGTGGGCGTCAGGATGTCGCGCTTGAAGGCGGCCACGATCATGTCGTGCATCAGTCCCGCCCGCAGACCCTTGCCGTTCGAGCACGCGGTGGCGCCCCGAGTCCGGTGCGTCCCGCAGACGTAGTACAGGAAGAGGCGACCGCTCTTGCTCTTCCGTTGGATCGCGACCAGGCTGCCGGAGCAGACGCCGCATCGCAGCATCCCGCTCAGCAAGTACTTCGACGCGACAATGCTCCGCTCAGGGCTCCCGCTCAGGCGACCGTCGCGCCGACGACGGTACGATGAAAACGTCTTGTCGAGCCGCTGGTGCGTCGTCCGCCAGAGTGCCTCGGGGACGATTCGCAGGTGAGGGACCTCCAAACGAATCCATTCAGCCTCTGGCGCTTGGACCTTCCGACGCAGCCCTTTCCGGACCTCCCACGTCGTGCGGCCGAAGACGAGCATCCCTCGATACCGGTCATTTCGGAGCATGTCGCGGATGCCCGTCGCTGACCATCGGCCGCTGCCCTTCGGCCCCGGTAGGCCCTCCGCGTTCAGAATCCCCGCGATGCGCTTGATGCCGTGCCCCTGTGCCGACAGCTCGAAGAGCCGCCTCACGGCAGGCGCCTCCGCTGGGTTCACGCGCAGTTCGATATGTCCGTCGACGGGCACCGCGTCATACCCATACACGCGGCCCCCGGTATGATGGCCGCTTCGTACCTTGCTGAACATCTTGTCGCGGACGCGCGCGGACGCGCGTTCGCGCTCGAAGGCCGCGCCGAAGTTCGAGATGGCCATCAGCAGGGCATCCGTCGCACTCTCCAACTTGCGCTCGGTGCCGTCCGCGAAGAAGATCCGCACGCCGTTGTCGATGATCCGCTTGGCCAGGTACCCGGTCTCGACGACATCCCGGCCGAGCCGGTCTTCGGCGTGCATGACCAGCATGTCGAAGGGCCGTGGGCGATGTTCAACGGCGTTCACAAGGCGCCGCAGACCCGGCCGGTCGAACACCGCACCAGACACGCCATCATCAACGTAAACGTGCGCATCCAGCAGCGTCCACCCTTGCTGGGCGATGAACGCGCGACACCGCTTGTCTTGGTGGACGACGCTCTTCGCGTCCTCCGGCACATTGTCCTGGGCCGTACTCTTCCGCTCGTAGATCGCCGCACGCATTCCCTGATCACCTCGTCGATTCGACTCAGAACCCCGCGATTGGGAGGGCCCACTAGACCGTGTAGCGCTCACGAGCCTCGAAGTGGCTGCAGGTCACTCCCCGACCCGTCTGAAGAACTTGACGCCGACGGGTCGCACTGCCTAGAACTACCGGGCGCCCGGTCACCATCATGTCTCAGGGGGAGCCCGGAGGCAAATCTCTCCGGCGGCGCAGTTCCCCAGCGCAGATTCCCAGGCCCCGGCAGCGGTGTGGTACTGTGCGCGCCGCTCACCCCGGAGACGCGCGGGATGATTGGGACGAAGGAACTCGGGCTGAACGTCATCCACGACGGTCCAGCGTGGGTCCAGCGAGGGAGCATGATGTCACGATCCGGGGGTCAATTCAGGGCTCATTCAGCGCCAATTCGGCGCTAATGCAACAGCCCAGCAACCGCCCAGCGAGTGAACCGCCACGGGTTTCATACGAAGGCTCGGATTGTTGCGAGACGGCCACCCAGGCTAGGTCCCCTGATGCTAGTAGATGGCCTCAAAATCGGCGGGAGGGATCATGCTAGGGCGGTGATCCCGGTCAGTGCGATTTCGGTCGTTGCAGGGGCCCGCAACAAGAGGTACCTCGCGGCCCTCAGCCACGCGGCGGGGGTTGACAACACGCGGGAATCTGGCTTAACTTTAGAGTTAGTTAACTAACTCAGGGACAAGCATGGCGAAACCACAACCAGACAAGCGGATACGGCTGATTGAGACCGCCATGAAGCTGGCGTATCGGAACGGTTTCAGAGAGACGAGCCTGGCGGACATCGCCGAAGCCGCCCATGTTCCGGTAGGCAACGTTTACTACTACTTCAAGACCAAGGAAGAGCTTGGCGAGGCCGTTGTGGAGCGGCGCCTGGCGCAATTTCGAGAATTCCGGGAGGAGATGGACCGGTTGAGTTCTCCGAAGGAGCGGCTGTTTGCTTTTGTGGAAAGCATTCATAGGAACCGGGAGCAGCTTGCGCGTGGGGGATGTCCGCTGGGCGGCTTGTGTTCCGAGTTGCACAAGGAGGGCGGCGCTCTCGCAAAGAAATCCGCGGCACTCTTCACCGAGCCAATGGGCTGGCTCGAGGAGCAATTCCGGGCGGCCGGCCAT
>WNFA01003948.1_pt1 | contig 12369 bp, 11 predicted proteins | sample 5400481 | NCBI WGS metagenome assembly WNFA01 (sample SAMN13153340, study PRJNA577476) | soil metagenome | isolation source: 120 cm saprolite under Douglas fir tree site 2 hole 1 replicate 2 | place: USA:California | collected 2015-04-18
TCTCGGCCTGAGGAAGACCACTCTCAGATCGAGGGTGCACGTTCAAACAGTTGGGCTGAATGCCGAGACGAAAAAGGACCGGCATCGGGCCGGGAGGGGAGGTTTTTCTCTTGACATTCCTTTTTATAGGACTTGTCCGATTTACCGGGCAGTTGCGATGTAGTGTTCACGAGCCTGGCCCAATCCCGATCTCGTCATTGACGGCTTCTCTTAGACGCTGCTTACAGCCGAGATACTTTTCTGTAGCCAGCACTGAAACACGTCCTAATAGAAATTGAATCTGTTCTAGCTCTCCTCCAGCGCTGTGGCACAGTCGCGCACACGAGCGCCGAAGATCGTGTGGCGCGAGTTTTGCAATCCCCATCTTTCCCGCGTACTGCTTAACCACGTGCCAAACGACCTTCTCTGTCATTTCGTTGCCCCAAATTGTGCCGGTCCGGCAAACACGCCGAAACATTCTGCCTTCGGTGACGCCAGACGCCCTCAGCCACTCGTCAATTGTCTGTTTCACCCTCAGGTACTGGAATGGTCCGAACATGGCCCGCCTTTCCTACCAGATCAACGATAGCCCAGTGGTCTTCGCGCCGTTGAAGATGCTCAAGGGTAAGCTCCGTCAACTCGCGGCGGCGGAGGCCGCAACCCAACAGCACCGCAAGAATCGCCCGATCCCGCTTTTGAGGTCCATAATGAGCGACGCGCTATTCCAAATCAATTATCAGGAATCGGGTCTTCGGAATGAGGCGGAACAATCGCGCACATGGAAGCTCTGATAAGACAACTTGATAGTTGCTTATACATGATAGTGACTAACGGGGACGCCGCTGTATATAATGTCGACCGCCGTGCCAAGCAAGGAGTCGTTCTTAAACGTGGCCGCTGGAGTGGCTACCATTACGTTGAGCTTCCTGGACAAGCCGAAGACTTCGAGGCGGGCGTCGCTCAATTTCTTGAGAAGTGCGCCCACGCCTTCACCGGTAGATGAGAATCCCCAGTGAACTTTGAATTCAGCGAAAAAGTGAAGAATTTGCAAGGGCGACTGCGGGCCTTCCTGGACGAATCCATTTATCCGAATGAGAAGCGCTTCTACGACGAGATCGAGCAAAATCGATGGTCGCCCACGAGGATTGTCGAAGAGGTCAAGCTGAAAGCTCGCGCCAGCGGCCTATGGAACTTGTTCTTGCCGGACAGTGAACAAGGTGCCGGACTCACAAACCTCGAATACGCTCCCCTCTGCGAGACGATGGGCCGCAGCGTCATGGCGCCAGAAGTTTTCAACTGCTCGGCACCGGACACGGGCAATATGGAAGTGCTCGCCCGGTATGGCACGCCGGAGCAGAAAGAACGTTGGCTCAAGCCGCTACTAGCCGGCGAAATCCGGTCGTGTTTCGCGATGACGGAACCCGCGGTCGCCTCATCGGATGCGACGAACATTGAGGCGAGTATCGTTCGGGACGGCAACCACTACGTCATCAATGGCCGAAAATGGTGGACGTCCGGGGCGGGCGACCCGCGGTGCAAGATTGCCATCTTCATGGGCAAAACGGATCCTTCGGCCCAGCCTCACAAACAGCAGTCGATGATTCTGGTGCCGATGGACGAGCCAGGAGTGAAGATCGAACGACTGTTGACGGTGTTTGGGTATGACCACGCGCCGCACGGTCATGGCGAAGTCACATATGAAAATGTCCGTGTTCCGGTTTCAAACATCTTGCTTGGCGAAGGGCGGGGATTCGAGATTGCACAAGGGCGGCTGGGGCCAGGGCGGATCCATCACTGCATGCGGTGCATGGGAGCGGCGGAACGCGCGCTTGAAACAATGTGCAAGCGAGTGCAGTCTCGCGTAGCTTTCGGGAAACCTCTGGCGGAGCAAGGCACGATTCGAGCGGACATTGCGAGTTCCCGCATGGAGATCGAGCAAGCTCGCCTCCTGACGCTGAAGGCTGCGTACATGATGGACACGCTGGGCAACAAAGCGGCGCGCGCGGAAATTGCGATGATCAAGGTTGTCGCGCCAAACGTTGCCTTGCGGGTTCTGGACCGTGCCATCCAGGCGCACGGGGGAGCGGGAGTCTCGCAAGACACCTTTCTCGCCGCCATGTGGGCAAACGTACGCACGCTGCGACTTGCTGACGGGCCGGATGAAGTGCACACGGAATCGATCGCCAGGCAGGAACTGCGTAAGTGTGGCAAGCCCACGACGAAATTAGAAACGCATTGACCATCTGCCGATGCGAGCTGCACTCCAATCTCTTCGACGGGAGATCCCCATGCCACTACTCGTGGTGGAAACAATCCTTTCGCTTAAGGAATTCGTAGGCCGTGAGATCGCCGTGACGGATTGGCTGATGGTGACCCAAGAGCGCATCGACCGATTCGCCGAAACGACAGAAGACCAGCAGTGGATTCACGTCGATCACGAGCGCGCGCAAAGGGAGTCGCCCTATGGCTCAACGATTGCGCACGGGTTCTTAACACTTTCACTTGTGAGCTATTTCATGAAGCAGGCCATTCAATTTAGAGGCGGCATGAGGATGGCGGTGAATTACGGTTTGAATCGCGTGCGCTTTCCTGCTCCAGTTCGCGCCGGCGCCAATATCCGGGCGCGTATCGGGCTCCTCAGCCTGGAAGAATTCCCTGATGGGCTCCAGTCTGTTTTTTCTGTCGCGGTGGAAGCCGAGAATTCCGACAAACCATGCTGCGTTGCAGAATGGGTGGTCCGCTACTACCAGTGACAGTGGAGCTTGCGGACTAAGTCGACTGAGAGTTCTCGAAGCCAGGCCGCATGGGCTTGAGTTTCAGATTCTGCCGGTTTGCGCGCTGTGCAGAGAGGAACGCAGGAGAATATTGATTCGCTGGGGCAGGGAGGCAAAGCGCTCGTCTTGGGTCAGGCCTTGATGATAGCGATAGTAGATTTGCTGGACGATGACAGCAAGCTTGAAGCGGGCAAGAGTGAGGAAGAAAGACATCTGGGAAGCATCGCGTCCGGTTTTTTTAGCGTAGGATTCGGCAAGTTCCGCCCTCGTAAAGCTGCCGGGATAGGTTGTGGGGCCCGAACGGTTAATTTGTAGTTCCTCGGGGTCAGCCGCATCAACCCAATATGCCAGGGTAGTGCCGAGATCTGTGAGCGGATCGCCAATGGTGCACATCTCCCAGTCGAGCACTCCAATAATTTTTGTGATGTCGCCCGGATCCAGCACGATGTTGTCGTACTTGTAGTCGTTGTGGATGAGCGAAATGCCTCCGGTGGAGGGGATGTGCTGTTGCATCCACTCGCAGATTCTTTCCACTTCCGGATAATCATGCGTTTTAGAGCCGTGATAGCGTTCGATCCAGCCACGGACTTGACGTTCGAGGTAGCCTTGCGGTTTGCCAAGATCGGCGAGGCCGACGGCAGCATAATCAAGGCTGTGGAGCAGCGCCAGATTTTCCACGAAGGACTCGCTCAGCCGCCGCACTTTTTCAGGAGGAAAGTGCAAACCAGGCGGCGGATCCCTGCGAAGGATGACGCCGTGAATGGGTTCCATCATGTAAAACGGAACTCCTAGGATGGACTCATCGTCGCAGTAAACGAGCACACTAGGTGCAGGGGCGTAGACGGAGTGGAGCCTGGAGAGAACTCGAAATTCGCGGCCCATATCGTGCGCCGTCTTGACCTTGCTCCCGAAAGGTGGGCGCCGCAGCACCATTTCCCGATCGCCGAGAGCTACCAGGTATGTCAGGTTGGAATGGCCGCAGGGAAATTGCTGGAGACTGAGCGGGCCCCGTTCATCTGGAAAATGGCTTCGCAAAAAGGGCTCGAGTTTGCTCAGGTCAAGCGCTTCTCCTAGTCGAACCTTTGTCGGGTGGTCCAGCAGGTCGGCCATCGGCGAATCCCCTAGCGGTAAGTCAGCATGGCGGCATCATTCAGATGCGGGTGGGTGTTGAACGCACTGAGAGTAAACCGGTCCCCCGAATAAAGGAACTCGCTCAAGGAACAGTTGCGCGACATCCAACTGACCTGCAAGGTATGTTGCGGCGAGAGGTTCAGGGCCCGCTGCATGGCCACGGCAATAGGGCCGCCTGACGTGACAATCGCGACCCGCTCACCGCGGCCCCCGGCGGCGAGAAGCTTTGCGAGGCCGAGATTCACCCGAGAACAAAACTCGGACCACGGCTCCGCACCCAGCGAAGGGATCTCGCCGCTCACCCACTTACGGATGACGGCCTCGAACAACTTTTGAAAAGTGGACCGGCGCCCCGCTGAGTCGGACGAGGACTGGAACGCAGCGTGGAGATCGCGGATTCTCTCGTCGTTTTTGAGCAGTCCCGGCAGGCTGCGCACAAGCACGGCTTCTCCTTGATATTCATCGAACTCCGGGAGCACCAGCGGCTCAGGGAACTTGAGGCCAGCCTTCCGGTACTCGTCTCTCATGAGTTTCGCCGTATCTTTCTGACGGACACATGGCCCCGTGCAGGCACGATCAAAAATGACCTTGCGTTGCGCCCAATACGCGCCGAGAAGACGTGCCTGTTCCCCTCCGAGTTCGGACAACTTGTCATAGTTCTGCTCAAGAAACGTAGCTTGCGCATGACGGACGAGAAAGAGAACTCCCATTTTCAATCGGACATTCCGTCAAACGTTATACCGCAACCAGTATCGGGAAGGATGAAATTCGCGCACGTCCAGCCTTTGTTTGCGAATCAACTCTCAAATATCCAAGGTGCTAGGCAGTTGCTCTCTGGTCTCGGCTGAATTCAGCGAATGTTTTCGCCTGCTCGGCGAGCTGCTTCAACAACGGACTGGGGGTCCACGTTTCACCGTGCTGCTTGTGGAATTCACGGATACGTTCGTAAACTTTTTTCAAACCTACAGTATCTGCGTACCACATCGGGCCGCCTCGATAGGCGGGGAAACCGTATCCGTTGAGATAGATGATATCGATGTCCACGGCGCGAAGCGCAAAACCTTCTTCGAGTATTCGCGCTCCTTCGTTGACGAGTGCATAGAGGCAACGATCCACAATTTCGTCCGCGCCGATTTTGCGCTGCGGAATGCCTGCCTCTGCAACCCAGCCTGCAACGAGCCGCGCCACTTCAGGGTCCGAAGCGGACCGGCGCTGTTCATCATATTTGTACCAGCCAGCACCTGTTTTCTGACCATAACGGCCGAGCTCACAAAGTTTATCTTCGCAGAAAGGCTGGCGAACACCGGGTTTCTGCAGGTGACGATATTCCTTGCGGATGCGCCAACCCACGTCGAGACCCGCCAGGTCGCCAGTTGCGAGCGGACCCATGGCCATGCCGAAGCCACACAGAGCATTATCGATGGCCTCGATGCCAGCGCCTTCTTCGACTAGGAACTGAGCCTCACGGCGATAGGGGCCAAACATGCGGTTGCCGACAAATCCCGTACAATTGCCGACGAGCACTGCGACTTTGCCCAGCTTCTTGGAGAGCTGCATGCAGGTGGCTATGACTTCCTCCGAGGTAGCCTTGCCGCGGACGACCTCGAGGAGACGCATGATGTTGGCTGGGCTGAAGAAATGCGTGCCTATGACGAACTCAGGCCGCGCCGTACTGGAAGCGATTTCGTCGATGCTTAACGTGGAAGTATTGCTGGCTAGAATGGCGCCGGGTTTACAAACACGATCGAGTTCCTTGAAAATTTCCTTCTTGAGCGCCATCCCTTCGAAAACCGCCTCGATCACCAGGTCCACACCTGAAAATCCATCAAAACTTAGCACCGGCTGAATTCGTTTTAGACACTCAACCACAAATTGCTGCGTGAATCGGCCCCGCTTCACCGAGCTTGCGTAGTTTTTCTGTATGGTTGCGATTCCGCGGTCAAGCGCCGCTTGATCAACTTCCTTGAGCAGGACGGGAAAGCCCGCGTTTGCGAGGACCATGGCGATGCCGCCGCCCATGGTGCCAGCGCCGACGACGGCCACGGAGTTGATGGGGATGACCGACGTTTCGTTTGAGACGTCGGGGATTTTGGCAACCTCGCGCTCCCCGAAGAAGACATGAATCAGCGCCTTCGATTGATCGGAAAAAAGGCACTCAGCGAACAATTCCTGTTCCACCTCGCAACCCTTGTCGAAAGGCAAGTTCACAGCTGCTTTGATGGCTTGGATGGCCGCGAGCGGCGCCGTCACTCCCGGTTGTTTCTTGCGCGCAGTCTCGCTAGCGGCAGCGAAGATTACTGCGTTCTGTTCTGGGGTTCCGAGCTTAGCATTGCGCTCGCGCGTCTTGGGGGCAGGTTTACCGGCAACTTCGTGCGCAAAGGCTAGGGCGCCCGTCAACAAGTCGCCTTCGATCAACCGATCAATTATCCCGAATTTCAGAGCTTGTTCGGCCGATACTGGTTTGCCTCCCGCGCACATCTCCACCGCTGCGGCAACGCCCGCAAGACGCGGAAGCCGCTGTGTTCCGCCCGCCCCGGGGATGAGGCCGAGTTTTACTTCCGGCTGACCCACTTGCGCGCTCGCCACGGCCACGCGGTAATGTCCGGCCATGGCCAGTTCCAGGCCGCCACCAAACGCAGTCCCATGAATCGCCACCACAACCGGCTTTCGGCAATCCTCAATCCGCAGCAAAATGGGCATCATACCCGCGCCCCGAACTCGCTTGCCGGACGTCATCTTTCCGAATTCCTTGATATCCGCGCCGGCAACGAATGTGCGGCCTCCCCCAATGAGCACCGCCGCTTTAATGCTGTCATCCTTGTCGATAGTTTCGATCGCTTCAAAGATTCTGTCCGGTATGCCCGGGCTCAGAGCGTTGACCGGCGGATTGTTGATGGTGATGACTGCTACGCCATTGTTCTTAGTGATTTGAACCACATCGCTCATGCTCGTGTGCTCTCTCATTTTAATCTTAAGCGTGCTTGGCGGACACCGCGCCTTCATCGATTACCAGACGAGCGATGTGCTCGCGATGAAACGTGGCGTCGCCGAATGCCGTTTCCGATGCCTTCGCTCGACGGTAATAAAGGTGAAGATCATTTTCCCAGGTGAAACCCATGCCGCCATGAATCTGGATGCCGTGGTTGCCTACCGTGCGCGCGGCATCACTGGCGTACATCTTGGCGATGGAAACGGCAGTCGCTGCGTCCGGCGAGTTTTCTTCCAGCGCCCACCCGGCGTAGTACACAGCGGAACGGGAGCTCTCCGTTTCCAAATACATGTCCGCGCACTGGTGCTGCACGGCTTGGAACATTCCGATCGGTTTGCCGAACTGTTTCCGAGTCTTGGCGTACTCGACGGTAATGTCGAGGGTACGCTGCATGCCGCCGACTAGTTCTGCAGCGAGCGCGGCGGTTGCGATGTCGAACGCCCTGGAAAGGTCCGTGCTGGAGCCGATTTGTTCCGCCGGGGTGTTGCTGAATTCGACCCCGTAAAGCTTGCGCGTAAGGTCCATTCCGGACATCGGAGATATCTTTAGGCCGCGAGCCTTGGAATCCACAACGAACACGCCGTTGCGTGCGACAACGACGATGAAGTCGGCGATGGCGGCATCCGAGACAAAGAATTTTTCCCCGGTGAGCTTCCCGTTGGTGGCACTCAGTTGGACATCCCGCGGGTTCCAGCTCGCGCCGGCTTCCACAAGGGCGACGGTGGCGCGAACTTCTCCCCGGCAGATGCGCGCCAGATATTTTTCCTTGTGCGCCGGCGCGCCTACGGCTTCCAATACGGATCCGGCCAGAACGACGGTTGAGAAAAATGGCCCCGGCAAGAGGGCGCGTCCCGCCTCTTCCATCAGGAGCATGAGTTCGACTTTGCCGAGGCCGACCCCACCGTATCCCTCCGGAAAAATGATGCCGGTGTAACCCTGCTCGGTGATTTTCGACCAGAGTGTGGCGTCGTATGCGGTATCCGTCTCCATCAAGCGGCGCATTTCAGCGCTAGGACACTCACCAGCTAAGAACTTGCGTGCGCTGTCTTTTAGAAATTCCTGGCTTTCACTCAATCCGAATTCCATTGCGTCTCCGTCTAGTAGCTCTTGGGCAGCCCAAGCACAAAATGTCCGATGATGCTGCGTTGTACTTCCGATGTGCCTGCTTCGATCGTGTTCCCGCGCGTCCGGAGATAGCCGTAGGACCAAATGCCCTTGTCGACTGCCTGGCTGTCGCCGCCGAGCAGCTGGCCGAATGGACCGAAGATTTCCTGCGCGACCTGCTGGAGCCGCTGATTCAGTTCGCTCCAGAAGATTTTTTGAATGGATCCTTCGGGGCCAGGAGCGCCCGTAGCGGTGATGCGGCTGAAGGCGCGCAGCTGGTTCATGCGCATGATTTCAATCTCCGCGTAGCACTGCGCAAGCTTCTGGCGTGTAAGCAGGTCCTGGGCGGCCGCGTGTCCGTTCTTCTGAAACTGTCGCGCGAGCTCAATCAATCGGTTGATGTTGCGCTTGAAGAGAGGATGGAGACGCGCGCCATAAGAGCCACGCTCGAACATGAGCGTGCTGACGGCCACGTTCCAGCCGTCATTCACTTTTCCGAGTACGTTTTCCACTGGTACGCGCACGTCACGGAAAAACATCTCGTTGAATTCACTTTCCCCCGTCATCTGGCGCAATGGACGTACTTCCACTCCGAGCGACTTCATATCAATCAACAAAACCGTGAGACCTTTGTGCTTGGGTGCGTTCGGGTCGGTGCGCACAACCAACTCGCACCAGTTCCCTACCCAGCCGTAACTCGTCCACACTTTCTGGCCGTTGACGACGTAGTAGCCGCCATCCAGACGTGCCTCTGTTTGCAGGCTAGCAAGATCGGAGCCGGCATTTGGCTCGGAAAAACCCTGGCACCAAATTTCTTCCGCGCTGAGAATTTTAGGAATAAACCGTTTCTTTTGTGCTTCAGTTCCAAAGGCGATGATCGTCGGGCCGATCAGACCCAGACCGAGAGAATTGGCCATGGGCGGCGCTTCCACTCGCGCCATCTCTTCCCAAAAAATGGCCTGCTGCGTGAGCGTCGCGCTGCGTCCGCCGTACTCCTTTGGCCACGACACAGCGGCCCAGCGGCCTTCGTGCAGCTTCCGTTGCCACGCTCGCAAATATGGGAATGATTCCTCGATGGGTTTTTCCCGCCATTCACTCCAATCGTGCGGCACGTTGGCGAGCAGCCACCCACGGAGTTCATCGCGGAATTGCAGCTCTTCGGGTGAGAGATTAAGGTCCATCGAGAAGACTCCTTCCTAAACTTGGATCGGACTCCAACCCAAACCGAGGAGCCAATCCGATTCTTTTGCTGATGCCCGGCTACCGATCGAGAAATCCGGAGTGAACCCGTGATGCCTTTTGCCTTATTCACCGCGAATTCCGGCCGTAACATTTCCTGGTCTTCCCAGTATTTTTTGCGCAAATTCTTTTTCAGGATTTTCCCGGTCCCGGTCTTTGGCAAGCTCTCATAAAAATCGACTGAATGCGGGCATTTGTAATGCGTCAGGTGCGAACGGCAGAATTCAATCAGCTCGCTCTCGCCTGCCTGCGCTCCGGGTTTCAGAACCACCAGAGCTTTCGGCACTTCGCCCCACTTTTCGTCCGGCACCGGAATCACAGCGGCCTCCAATACTCCCGGATGGGCCATGAGGGTCTTTTCCACCTCGAGCGAAGAGATATTTTCACCGCCGCTTACGATGATGTCTTTCTTGCGGTCTACGATCAGCAGGTAGCCGTCTTGATCGATTGTGGCCATATCGCCGGTATGGAACCAACGGCCTCGGAACGCTTCGGCGGTCGCTTCGGGTTGATTCCAGTAGCCTTTCATGACCCCGTCACTGCGCGTGATGATTTCTCCTACGGCCTTGCCATCGCGTGGAACGTCCATGTCTCGATCATCCACGACACGCATTTCGATGCCGGGGTCCGCAAATCCGGTCATGGCCTGGCGTGCGAACTTCTGCTCGCCTTCCCATTCGAATCCGTGCTTGATGAAGGAATGTGAAAGTGCGGGTGACGTTTCCGTAAGGCCATAGCCCGAGATGCAGGTGACTCCGAGCTTTTCCTCGACTTCGCGCACCAATGTCGGGGAGGATGCTGCCCCACCGATAATGACTCTCTCTAAGCTGCTCAAATCATGGTTCTGCCGGTCCGGCGAATTGACCAGGGCGATGGCCATCGCGGGCACAAGACACATCGTGTAGATACGCTCCTGTTCGATCAGCTTGAAGATTTGCCCGCAGTCGAAGCGCCGAAGAATGACGTGCTTTCCGCCGATGAGCGCGAGAATGTGCGCTACACCCCAGCCGTTGGCGTGAAACAAGGGAATCGTGTGAAGCTGAGCGAAGTCCCGTGTGGGGTCAAAGGTCAAGCAAACATGCAGGGCATGCAAATAAACATTTCTGTGCGTCAGCATGACGCCTTTGGGATTGGCGCTGGTGCCGCTTGTGTAAAAAAGCTCGGCGACCGAATCCTCGTCAATCTCCATGATGTCTGCCTGGCAAGGCGACGCTGCGGCGAGAAGATCCTCATAACTGTGTGGAGAAAGCCAGTTAGTTTGGGGCGGACCATCGAGAAGGAAAAAGGACTCGACCGTCGAGAGCTCGTTGCGGAAAGAGTCGATGAGGTTGAGGAACTCTTTCTCCAGAAAGAGCACTTTGGCACCGGAATCATTCAAGATGTACGCAAGCTCCTGCGATGCAAGCCGTACGTTTAGCGGAAGCAGCACGGCGCCGGCTTCGAGAACGCCGTAGTAAGCCTCAAGGAGCCGGTGGCAATTCATGCTGAGAAACGAGACGCGGTCCCCTGTCCTGACGCCAGCATTCTTCAGCGCCCCGCCCAACCGCGCTGCGCGGTCAGCAAATTGCGCGTAAGTAAATCGCTCGTTCCCGCAAACCACGGCGGTCCGATGCGAATACTGTTGCTCCGCATATCGCAAGCAGCGGAGAGGCGTGAGAGGAATATTCATGGTGTAGCTCGCCTTGGCTAGGCTGTCTGCCCTCCGTCCACTACCAGCACATGGCCGGTGACATAGTCAGACGCATCCGAAGAAAGATACACGGCGGCGCCCTTCAAATCGTGTTCATTACCGAAACGTCGCAAAGGAATCTTGCTCAAGAATGCGTCCTTGTTTTGTTCGATGACCACCCGCGACATGTTGGTGGGAAACCATCCTGGAGCGATGGCATTCACCTGGATATTGTGAATTCCCCACTTGCACGCCAGATCCTTGGTGAATGCGATCACCCCGCCTTTGCTCGCATGGTAGCCGATGGCCTGAAATTCCGGTGGCGCGCCGCGGAGCCCGGCAACCGAAGCGATGTTAATAATCTTTCCGCGACGCTGAGGGACCATGACCTTCCCAGCTGTCTGCGAAAAGAGAAACGTCCCAGTCAGGTTCGTCTCGATCACTTTGTTCCATTGCTCGAGTCGCATCTCCTCGACGGGAGCGCCCCAGGATGTACCAGCATTATTTATCAAGATGTCGATCCGGCCGAACTGAGAGACCGTCGCGTCCACAACCGCCTGCACATCGTTGGGGTTCTTCACGTCGCAGCCCAGAGCCAAGGTTTTCACCCCGAGCAGCCTCATTTCTTCCGCAGCTTGTTCGCAGCGCTCTTTCTTGCGCGCGCAGAGAACGAGATTCGCCCCCATCTCCGCAAGGCCTTCGGCCATCTGCCGGCCCAGCCCGACGGAACCGCCGGTGACGATCGCCACGCGGCCGCTGAGATCGAGAAGTTTCTTGATATTCATTCGGAGTTAGTGGCTGGGGCCAGCGTCCCTTCTTGAATTCACATTCTTCGGCAGCGCGGGTCTCGCTCCACAGTGTTTGCTGAGCCGCAAAACGGCGGCTCCGTTTGAAACTCTTGCGTGTGGACAACGCCCCGGCGACGAGCTTCGTCGCGAATATAAGCCCGAAACAACTCGTTCGGATGTCCCCTAGCGCTCGCCGCGCTCGAAGGAGGGGTCGCCGCACAGGAACCCAAATTCGCACTCCTCGGTGAGTGCGTCGAATGGCCGCAGATACCGGCTTGAATTGAATTTGAAAAACGCAGGCGAAACAGGAACGATCTGGCCGGCTGAGTTGACGAAAAGGTTGAATCCCGGACCCAGCACAGCCGCGGCATTGTTCAGGTCTTTCGGGTCGACGTCGTTCCATCTTCCCGTATCCAGGCGGTTGATGAGCGTCATCGCGGCAGCAATGGTTTCCGCGGGGGTAAACGTACAGTGTCCAGCGCGATCGACAAACGTGCGGCGGAGGAATTTCTGGTTGCCCGCTTCATCGACAACTTCCTTGTACGCGCTTTCATTCTGAACCATTACCAAGCCGTCGCCCCTGGTATGCAGCGTCAGGACCGGGAAATGGATTTCGCCGTTAAAAATAATATTTCTTTCGAGGTAACGAACGGCCTTGGGATCGGCGCTGATGCGCGCGGTTTCGTTGAGCGTCTT
>WNFA01024130.1_pt1 | contig 12369 bp, 13 predicted proteins | sample 5400481 | NCBI WGS metagenome assembly WNFA01 (sample SAMN13153340, study PRJNA577476) | soil metagenome | isolation source: 120 cm saprolite under Douglas fir tree site 2 hole 1 replicate 2 | place: USA:California | collected 2015-04-18
GCCGAGATGAGGATCGCTATAGTCGTTCTTCCGCATCGCAAACTCTTCCGGTGTATGGTAGATCATCAGAGCAAACTGCATCGGTTTTCTCCTTTGGCGCAACTCTCGTTGGCTTTACCGGCGCCTATCCGTATGACGGACGAGAAGCGGTCCATTCTACAGCCCTCAGAAAATCTGCTGCGGATTTCAACTGGAGTAGAAGACCTTCGCCGTTCTTATTGGATGACGGACCACCCGGAAGTTATCAGCTCGCCTGTCGGGTGAGTACCGATAAACGCCCAGCAGTGACCGATCAACCGCTGGCGGTAAGCCGGCTTGACCGAGTATGAATAGAACCACTCTTCTTGAGATTACCGAGCGCCAGCCCTGCGCTCCTTATCGTCTTGCCGACAGACGCTTCAAGTGCGAGCGTCCCCAGCTACACATCATTTGGACCACTGGGCCGAGCGTCCTTCCATACGAGGAAAGTGAATAGTAAACGCAGGGCGGAATCGTTTTCTTATCGTCTCTTTTGACGATGCCATCGGCAACAAGCTCCTGAAGATGCCGGATCAGCATGCGCTCTGTGATCCCGGGAATGGAACGCTTGAGTTCGCTGGTGCGTCTTGGCCGATCCTGCAGACGCCACAGAATCGTACCTTTCCAACGGCCGTCCATGACTCGCATCATCGCGTCGACGGGACACTCGCCCACTTCTTTTTTCGAGACCGGCATTTTCTCTCCAATACTGACAAATATGGCAGTACCTTGACACCTGTCAGTATAACATCACACACTTAGGGTCATGGAGGATTTTATGAGCAACAAACATCTCGGACGGCTCTTCGCACAAGCGCTAAACGAAAAACGGGTTGCACTCTTCGACGAGTTCATCCATCCGGAGTACAAGAACCACAACGCATACGTACAGCCGGGCCCGGCGGGCGTTAAAGCATTCTTTCGGCACTACCTCGACGCATTTCCCGATACGAACGTTGTAATGGAGGACGTGATCGAAGAGGACGATCGCATAAGCGCCCGCTTCACCTACAACGGAACCTTTAGCAACCCATTTATGGGCTATCGGCCCAACAGTGCTTCGATTCAAATGCGAAGCATCGATATCTGGCGCGTCAAAGACGGGAAGTTCGTAGAACACTGGGACGAACTCAACCTACTGGAAGTATTCCAGAAGCTCGGGGCGGCGACGGTGAGAAAGCCGGAGGAACAATGAACCATCTCATATGGGCGGTTTCTCTGGTCGGCATCCTAAGCACGGCTGTGATTTGCGGCACGGACATGTTCTTTTTGACTGTGGGCCGACCCGCTCTAAGGATGGCTTCGCCATCTGCCGGAACGGAGGTTATGGGATTTTTCCATTTCTACGCTGACGCACGAATGCCGATCTGGGGCGTCTTGGCGATCTTGTCGAACCTTTTCCTGGGCCTGTTGACCCGAGGTGGACATCGAGGCCTCTATTTGTTATCGGTCCCTGTGCTGATCCTGTTCGTCGTTTTATACAATCGTTTGTCAAAGCCAATCAATCGACTTCAAACGGAAGCGGCAAAAACGAGAGGAATGCTCGACAATGCTCGAGAGCTGCAAGCGTCGTGGGATCGATCGGTGATGATCCGTACTCCGCTGCTCGTTGTGTCCGCGGACATTTCCCGACACTGTTACTGTTCCCAGATAACGGGAAACCAGGAGGTCACATCAACTCGCCCGCTGGGTTAGTACCGAGAAACGCGCTACTGGTTAGGAGAGCGGGGACAGGATCACGCTTTTCGCCGCGGCAGCGGAGGCCGCTTCCAATGGCGAAGAGCAAACGCAAACGAGTTCCGAAAACGGTCCTCAAATTACCCGATCTAGAACAATCGAAATCTGCGGTCTTGAACAGCCTCACGTCGGCGAGTTCAAAGCGCTCGTACGACCATGCCATTCGTGAATTCATCGCCTGGTACTGTTCGGAACCCAGGCTAGCCTTCAACAGGACCGTGGTCACACGCTACCGAATCGCACTCGAACAGCACCCGTACGGTCCGTCGACGATTAACCTGAGATTGGCGGCGATACGCCGGTTGGCGTATGAAGCGTCCGATTGCGGACTACTCAGCCCGGATCTTGCGGCAGGCATTCGGCGTGTGAAGGGCGTCCGTCGGCTGGGAGTGCGTGTCGGGAATTGGCTGACGGCCGAGGAGGGCAAGAAGCTACTCGGCGCTGAAGCAGCTGACACCCTTCGCAGCCGACGAAATCGTGCTTTGCTCTCACTTCTCATCGGCTGCGGCCTCCGGAGAGCTGAGGTTACAAACTTACGGTTAGAGGATCTCCAGCTTCGCGAGGGCCATTGGGTCATCGCTGACCTGAGGGGAAAAGGTGGCCACATCCGGACGATCCCTGTTCCGCAGTGGGTGAAGGACGCGGTCGACAACTGGACTGTCGGTGCCGACATCACCGCAGGTCCGTTGCTACGGTCAATCAACAAAGCAGGCAGAATTTGGGGCCACGGCTTTACTCCAAAGGTGATCTGGGCAATCGTGAAAGCAAACGCGAAATGCTGCGGTCTGCCATCGGTGGCACCGCACGATTTGAGAAGGACCTGTGCGCGACTGTGCCACCAAGCAGGAGGTGAACTAGATCAGATTCAGTTCCTGCTCGGCCACGTTTCAATTCAGACGACGGAGCGATACTTGGGCTGCAAGCAGCGTTTTCGCGATGCGGTTAACGATCACATCGGCCTGGACCCGGATGCGCCCTCGTGAGAAGCAGGCGTAGACATTGGTGTCCGCTAGCCGACTTCCCATTACTAATCGCGGTAAGCCGGCATCAGATCACTTCCGGTCGGCCGACCAACCATCCCGACTCGGATCTTCCAGACCTAATGATCTGTCGCGGCCCGTGAAAACTTGAATTTAGGAGTTGTTCGCCGCTGCGCTGATCAGTTCGGCAACCGCGTCAGGCTTTGAAGCTAACGGAGTATGATCCACGGGCAAAGAAACAAATTTGGACTTCATTCTCTCTGCCATGAATCGTTGCGTTTCGGGAGATACCATGCGGTCCTTTTCCGCGATAAGAAACCAACTCGGTTTTTCTCTCCAAGCTGGCCTGGTCATGGGCTCCCCAAGGCATTTGACGGCAATCGGCTTCTGCGTCGCTGCCATGAGAGCCGTTTCTGATGAGGAAGCATCCGGAGCGACGGCGGTGCGGTAGGCGTCCACGTTCAACCAAAGAAACCCATCATCGTCGGGCTGCAGTTTCGGGGCGCTAGAGTGGGGAGGCACGCGATGGAACACATCGCCAACTGTTTCGCCTTCATCCGGTACAATGGCCGCGATGTAAACAAGTGCCTTCACATTGGGATTGTTGGCAGCAGCCGCGGTTATTACTGCTCCACCGTAGGAGTGCCCCGCCAAAACGACAGGGCCCTCTTGCCGCAAAAGTACCTTCCGCAAGACCGCCACATCATCACTGAAGGAGGTCAATGGGATCTGTGCCGCCACCACGTTGAAACCCTTCCGTTGTAATTCCTCAGTCACTCTGTTCCAACTGGAGCCATCCGCCCACGCCCCGTGCACCAGAACCACGGTCACATCTTTCTTTCCATTGGTCATGATGTTCCTTTTCCCTTGTAAGTTTTTTGTCCATATCCCTCAGTCACGCACAATCGGACCGACCTATGCAGCGGTGGCCTTAGACGCGAGCTTGCGGCCCAGGAAGTCGCGAATGGCGCCAGCAATTTCTTGATGGTGGGTTTCCAATGCGAAGTGACCCGTGTCGTAGAAACGCACCTCTGCGTTCGGGTTGTCGCGCTTGAACGCTTCAGCGCCAGGGGGCAGGAAGAACGGATCATTCTTGCCCCAAGCAGCCAGCAGGACAGGCTGCTTTACGCGGAAATACTCCTGGAACTTGGGATAGAGCGCCACATTGCTGGCATAGTCCAGAAAGAGGTCAAGCTGGATTTCGTCGTTGCCGGGCCGTGCCAATAGTGCGGAGTCGAGCTCATACGATTCCGGAGCCACTTGCGATTCATCCTGCACGCCATGGACATATTGCCACTTGGTCGCTTCCGGCTTCAGGAAATCGCGCAATGCCGCGCGGTTCTCAGCCGTCGGTTCCTTCCAATATTTCTGGATCGGGTTCCAGCCCTCGCTCAGGCCCTCCACATAGGCGTTGCCGTTCTGCGAGATGATGGCGGTGATGCGCTCGGGGCGGGTCAACGCGAGCCGGAATCCCACTGGCGCACCGTAATCGAACACGTAAATCGCGAAGCGCTCGAGACCGATGGACTGCGTAAAGCTGTCGATGGCCTTGGTCAGGTTCTCAAACGTATAACTGAACTGTTTACGGTTGGGTGCATCGGAAAAGCCAAACCCCGGCAGGTCCGGTGCCACCACATGGTAACGGTCGGCGAGTGCCGGAATCAGGTTGCGGAACATATGCGACGAAGTCGGGAAACCGTGCAGCAAGAGAATAGCTGGGGCAGTCCTTGGGCCGGCTTCGCGATAAAAGATCCTATTGCCGTCGACGACGGCGTGTTTGTAGCTGATCATTTTGAGTCTCCTTGGAGAATTAGAAGCCCGGTCCGACGAGGTGCTGTTCAGCGACGGTCACGCTTCCACGTCATTTGACGCGCTAACCTATAAAAGGTTACATTATCGGTGTTAGAATCTTGGTCGGTGCTGGCATGAGGAAGGCAATGATTGAGTCGAATTGGAAAGATGGCTTCCTGTTTGTCGGAAATCAGCTAGCGCTTGATTTCCTGAATACGCGCCCGGTCCAGAAGGGCGAGCCCTCGGAGCTGCTTCCTGACTTCAGCGCGCTCTTACGCTGGTTTCAAGCAGCCGATCTGCTAAATTCTCGCCAAGCCGGCAGTCTTCAACGTCAGTGGGGCGGATCGGCCAACGCCCGGAGGACCACGGAAGCCATGCGACACCTGCGCGAGAAACTGAGGAAGGAGATCCTCGTCTGGGAGCGTAGTGGTTCGGTTCAACATTCCACGCAGGACCAACTGAATAAGCTGATGGCCGAGCATTCCATGCATACCCGGCTGAAGACGAATGGAAAATCGTACTTGACGGAGCTATGGTTCGAACCGCGCGAGCCCGAAGACCTGTTTGCTCCGCTGGCGCACAGTGCGGCGACATTATTCGTGACTGCGGACCGCAAGCGCGTCCGCAAGTGTGCTCAGTGCGTGCTGCATTTCTATGACACCAGCAAGAAAGGGAGACGACGCTGGTGCAGCATGCAATTGTGTGGGAATCGCTTTAAGGTCGCAGTCTACGCGAGTCGCCGACGTCAGCGCGCCCACAAGGCCCACAAGAATGATACCGGTGCTTGATAAATTCGCGGCCTGACGGGCAATGCCAACTTCCGCAATACGTGATTAGGTGCGAGTTACGAGACCTTCGGAGACTATTCCGGGCCAGAACTCCCCCTTCTGGGAGGTTACGGCGAGGTCTCGAGATCCTTGAATGGGCCATTCTGTAGTCAATGGTCGAATGCTGTCCTCGCGCGATGGAAGCGGATTGGGAAGGATTCAAATCCTCGATAGAGATCGTGGCTCCTATTCCGATTTTAGCGAACCGCTGTACGGAAAATCATTTCCTGAGTACAATCAGAAACAACGAGCGGGCGTAGTTCAATGGTAGAACAGACGCTTCCCAAGCTTCGGACCTGAGTTTGATTCCTTCTTAGTTTTGGTATCGCTCTGCCAAAACTGTGCCAGAATCCAACGTTTTCATATCATTTGGGTTAGCTCTTGAGCGAAAGCAGATTTCCCGATTTGTTGGAAACGTTAGTAGTTAGAAGAAATGGACGGAGTTGTTGGAGTCGAGGGGTGTGCGCCCAAGGCAGGCGTTCTAACCAACTGAGCTACGCCCCCAATCGACTATCCGACGACTTCCACGTCCTACCCGTCCTTCTGGGGGCTTGCCAGGCCCTTCGGGTCACTGGACAGCTTCTCGACATAGCCTAATCGATTTCAGCCGTTCGGCCTTCACCCGAGGGGTCTTAACGCCCTGCGTGTAGTGCCATCCGGCCAATCCTAAAGTTGGCAAATAGTTGGCAAATTGGTTTTTTGAGAGATATTCCCCCGAAGGGGAAAAGTGAGAATCGCCGCGTATCTACTGGCGATTTGGATGGTGGGCCTGGGTGGACTTGAACCACCGACCTCGCCCTTATCAGGGGCTTTTATGGTGCTATATGCATAGTAGCGTAGCGATGATTACACTGCTGACGACCTCAATCTCGCGAAGCGCAAGCCGCTCCGCGCCTCGATGCCTCGGTTTCACATGATACGCTCCGATGCCGAAGCAGTCGTGGCTTACCTGACGTCGCTTAACGCCAGTCAATAGGGAATGTCGTAAGGACGTATGTCTTCGGACGTTAGCGTTCGCGGCGGATGGGGCCCTATTGGGATTGAATTGATTTTTGCCGATGACCTACAGCATGCCGGTTACTTAAGATTCCGGACGGCGTCACTCATGGTCACGTCCTGACATGATTGTTAGTTCCAAGCCGACGCACACAGGACTAATCCCGCCTTAGAACCCGGATAGCTTCTGGTTTGCCGACGATACACCCGTGGGCCAACGGTCCAGGGCATCAATGGTCGTGTTTCCCAGAAGGACCGAGCCCCATGCCATTTGCTAAGATCGAGCAATGACATCGAGGGACAGGACAGGGCACAACGCGAGTGATCTAGGTTGGCTGGTCTCGGCAGGACGGGACCGGCGCCCTGGCTCGCCGCTAAACGTGCCGCCATGCCCGGCGTCGAACTTCGTGCTGGGCGAGCGCCGTGCGTACTCTCGCGACGACGGCACGCCGAGTTGGGAGGCACTGGAAGAGATCGTCGGCGGCCTCGAAGGTGGCTCTTCGGTCTCCTTCGCCTCCGGCATGGCGGGAATCGCGGCGATTTTCGATCAACTCCACACAGGCTCGGTCGTGGCCCTGTCGGACGACTGCTACCAGGCTGTCGCGGGAATCGCCAAAGCTGGCCAAAGCCGCGGCCGGTGGACCGTGCATCGCGTCGCCGTGGCCGACACCGCACGCTGGATCGAGATGTGTGGCGTGGCAGACTTGATTTGGCTGGAGTCGCCTTCGAACCCGCTGCTGACCGTGGCTGACCTGGACGCCATCTGCGCCGCACCGCGGAAGCGTGGTGCGATCCTAGGCGTGGACAACACCTTCGCTACGCCGCTCAATCAGCGTCCACTGGCGCTCGGGGCCGACGTGGCCATGCAATCGGCGACGAAGTTCATCGGTGGACACTCGGACCTGCTCAGCGGCGTCGTCACCGTGCGCGACGCGAACCTGCTGGCGGCGCTACGGCAGGCCCGGGAGCTCGCGGGTGCAACTCCCGGCACCCTCGAAACGTTTCTCGCGGTCCGTGGGGCTAGGACGCTGGCACTGCGGCTGGAGCGGGCGCAGTGCAACGCGATGACACTGGCCGAGCGCCTCGCGCGACATCCAAACGTCGCTCTGACGCGCTATCCCGGCCTGGCGAGCCACCCAACTCACGCGGCCGCGCGACGCCAACTCAAGGGCTTCGGCACGATTATCTCGTTCGACGTGCGTGGCGGCGCCTCCGCCGCCGACGCCGTGTGCGGTCGAGTCCACTATCGAACGGCGGGCCAGCATTCCTGGGCAGGAGCACCTGCCCCCGGCGCTGCTGCGGCTGAGCGTGGGTATCGAGGCCGTAGAGGACCTTTGGACCGATCTAGATCGAGCACTTCGCAACGTGGCCGGATGACGGGCAAACATGAAGAAATCCCAAGGTAAGAGTTGCCGACAAACCATCGAGAAATCTTCGCATCCGCGCGGGACGATGCCGCCTAGGCTATAAACAGATATAGCCCGTCCACAGGTTCACCTCTTTCTTTTCAATCTCGTCGTGCCCGGCGCATGCCCCTTTCGATGGCCGTCACATTTGCACATCAAGGATAGAGAGCAGTTCATCGACGGAATTCCCTCGACACAGACCCGTTCGAGCGGCGCCGCGTGGCGTGTTTTGCAAGTAGATTGGCGCGTTTGGCTAGTGCACCGCACCCGTGTGGACATCTAAAGTGTGGACGACAAGGACATTCGGAATGCGTGCCGGCACTCGAAAGGTCGCACCCGAAGAACAGGACCAAGCGCAAGAGAACGTGCAGGCAGGCACATCAAGTGAAGGAGGAACCGGTCAATGAATTTGTCTTTTGAGAACAAAGTCGCACTAGTCACCGGGGCAGGCTCCGGTATGGGCCTGGCTGCGGCGCAGGCATTTGCGGCAGAGGGTGCTGCGGTCGCGCTGGTTGACATCAATGAATCGGCAGTGCGGATAGCCACCGAGCGTCTGGTCGCTGCCGGCCATAAGGCGATTGCTGTCCGCTGCGATGTCACCAATGAAGCTCAGGTGAAGGCGATGGTCGAGCAGACAGTTTCGGTATTTGGGCGGCTGGATGCGGCGTTCAACAACGCCGGTGTGCAGACTCTCGCCGTTGAAACTGCTGATGCCACTAGTCAAGAGTTCGACCGAGTGAATGCGACCAATCTCCGCAGTGTCTGGCTCTGCATGAAGTACGAATTGCTCCAAATGCACAAGCAAGGAAGTGGAACAATCGTGAACAATTCTTCTATCGGCGGCCTCATAGGCATCCCGGGCCAGGCCATCTATCACGCAACGAAACACGGCGTGATCGGGTTGACGAAGAGCGCAGCGCTTGAATATGCCTCCAGAGGCATTTGCATCAATGCCGTGTGCCCCGGTGCAATCGAAACACCGATGGTTGCCGATATGATCGCCAAAGAACCCGAAACCATGAAAGACATCACGAAGGAACAGCCCATCGGTCGACTTGGTCGGCCTGAGGAGGTTGCCTCTGCGGTTCTGTGGCTTTGCAGCCCTGGTGCAAGCTTCGTGATCGGGCACGCACTCGCGGTGGATGGCGGATATACCGCACGCTGACAACGAAACAGAGAGAAATCGAAATAAGGAGATAATCATGCGAGGAGCTGTTCTGTACGGGCCACGCGATGTACGCTTCGAGGAGCGCGAGGTTCCGAAAATCATCAAGCCGACGGACGCCGTCATCAGAATCTCGTCCGCGTGCGTGTGCGGGTCTGATTTGTGGCCGTATCGCGGCATTCAGCCGACTGCTCAGCCAACCCCGATGGGGCACGAGTACTGCGGCATCGTCGAGGAGGTCGGAAGCGCCGTCAAGTCGGTCAAGCGCGGTCAGTTCGTCATCGGTTCGTTCTTCGCGTCCGACAACACCTGTCCCAACTGCCATATCGGATACCAGTCGTCCTGCCAGCATCGCGAGCTCGTCGGCGGCGCACAGGCCCCCTTCCTGCGTGTCCCGCTCGCGGATGGTACCTTGGTCGCGACACCTGATATTCCTTCGGAGGACTTGATTCCGAGTTTACTGACGCTCTCCGACGTCATGGGTACAGGTTGGTTCGCGGCCGATGCAGCTAATGTGAAACCGGGCTCGACGGTCGCGGTAGTTGGTGACGGCGCGGTCGGATTACTCGGTGTGCTTTCTGCCAAGCAGATGGGTGCTGAACGGATCATCGCGATGAGCCGTCACGAGTCGCGGCAGAAGCTCGCCCGTGAGTTCGGCGCGACTGACATCGTGACCGATCGCGGAGAGAAGGGCGTATCCCGCATTAAGGAGCTGACCCACGGAATCGGCGCTGACTCGGTGCTGGAATGCGTCGGCACCCAAGAGTCGATGATGCAAGCGATTACTTCTACGCGGCCTGGCGGCCACGTAGGTTACGTCGGCGTTCCGCACGGTGTCGAACTCGAGGGTGAGCAGTTGTTCTTTTCCCACGTCCGTCTGCACGGTGGACCTGCTCCAGTGCGTCGCTACTTACCCGAGATGATCAAGCTGGTATGGAACAGGAAGATCAACCCAGGCAGAGTATTCGACCTTAGGCTGCCTCTCGACCAAGTAGCGGAGGGATACCGCGCAATGGACGAGCGCCGCGCGATTAAAACGTTGCTGTCTCCGTAGTCGCTTTGCTGTCGAGGGGTCCCGGATATCAATACATTAAGTTCGATGCAAGGAGTTCAGAAGAATGGAGATCAAAAGAGTTGGCTCGCAACCTTCTGCGAAAGGTCCGTCAGAGTGGTTCACTGGGACGGTTCGTATCGATCCGCTTTTTCAGGCACCCGATCCCGCCCTTGTTCAAGGGGCTAGCGTTACGTTCGAGCCGGGCGCGAGAACTGCATGGCACACTCATCCGCTCGGCCAGACTCTGATCGTCACGGCGGGCTGCGGCTGGGCTCAGCGCGAAGGTGGACCGATCGAGGAGATCAGGCCCGGTGACGTGGTCTGGTTCTCGCCCGGTGAGAAGCACTGGCATGGCGCCACGCAGACCACTGCCATGACACACATCGCTATTCAGGAAAAGAAGGATGGGAAGGTGGTCGACTGGATGGAGCAGGTTACCAACGAGCAATACCGCAAGTGATTCGGTGGCGATCTTCAACAAGCGAAGGAGGGAACAATGCCTCACGTTATCGTCAAGCTCTGGCCTGGGAAATCTGAACACCAAAAGACTCGTCTAGCTGAAGCAATCACCAAGGACGTCATGGAAATTCTGCATTATGGTGAGGAGTCGGTTTCAGTAGCAATGGAAGAGGTCAAGTCTAAGGATTGGGTAGAGAAGGTGTACAAATCTGACGTTAAGAACAAGTGGGATACGCTTTATAAGAAGCCAGGGTACGACGAAAGTGACCTGTGACTCGGGTGTCGCGGTTTATGTGTGAGTCTGACTGGAACGATCGCGCCCGCCGAGAGCGACAGTTCCATTTGACTCCCCGAAGTAGAGTTACGCTCTTGGTGAGCCATGACTAACCGATTTCGAATTTCGAGCACGCTGCCGCGAAAGCTAGAAGAACTGGGCCTTTCGCTGGATACAGCGCTGCGGCAAGCTGGTTTGCCGATGGGGTTATTTAACCAGGACAAGATTCTAGTGAGCACCCAGGAGTTTTTCGCGCTTCACCGGGGAATTGCTGAAGCCAGCAACGATGCCGGCTTTGGCCTGAAGCTGGGGACCGAGGAGCGCTTCGAGCGTTACGACCCGATTAAAATCGCCGCACTCTCCGCGCGGTCGTTTGGGGACGCTGTCGAGCGGCTGTCGCGCTACAAACAACTCACTTGTCCAGAGGAAATTCGTGTAGTCGGTCGGGGCAATGAACGCGCAGTCCAGTTCATCTGGCTACTCGCACACGAGAAAGAGCCTCCGTTGTTGGTGGACGTGTGTTTCGCATGGATCGTTGGCATCGCACGACGAGGCACTGGACGGCCCCTGAATCCGAAGCGCGTGGAGTTTCAACGAACTCCGGTACACCGAGAAATGTATGAGGCGCATTTCCGCTGCGCCGTTAAATTCAAGTGCAACCAGAACGCCTTGATATTCAGTAAAGAGGATATGGATCTGCCGTTTATCACCTACAACTCTGATTTGCTGGCAACTGTAGCGCCGCAGCTTGAAGCGGAGCTAGCCGAGCAGCTTGCGCAGAGAAATTTCAGTGAACAAGCAAAAGGCATTCTGAAGCGGCTACTTGCGGGGCAGCGTCCAGGCATAGACGATCTCGCAAGAGAGCTACACATGAGCACTCGAACATTGCAGCGGCGACTGACAGAACAGGGCATATCATTTCAGCGTTTGCTGGAAGAGGCCCGTCGTGAATTGGCCCGTCACTACCTGCTCCACTCGTCTCGGGAGTTGAACGAAACGGCATATCTCTTAGGCTACGAAGACGCCAATTCCTTTTTCCGCGCTTTCCACCAGTGGGAAGGGACTTCACCCGGACAATGGCGGATGCTCCAAAATAGGGACCCTAGATTAGCTGGCGGGAGCGACGGGACTCGAACCCGCGACCTCCTGCGTGACAGGCAGGCGTTCTAACCAACTGAACTACGCCCCGCAGACTGACTAAAAATGACTTCCCGCTCCTTCCACAGCCTTGCAGTGTCTTGCACTGTCTTGCACTGTCTTGCACTGCCTTGCACGTCCTTCGACATGATAGGGCAGCATGACTTTGGATGTTTCATACCGGTCGCGCATCGGAACGCCCCGGGTTACGGGATCTATGGCCTATTCGAACTTTTGGCAAATTTTTGGCAAAATGGTTTTTTGATGACCAGTCCCCTGGAAGGGGAAAGTGAGAATTTCCGCGTATTTATTGGTGATTTGAATGGTGGGCCTGGGTGGACTTGAACCACCGACCTCGCCCTTATCAGGGGCGCGCTCTAGCCACCTGAGCTACAGGCCCCAACATCGCGGGGGAACCACTCACAACTCTCTCATTGTACGGTGGTTTAGCATATTTCGCAATTGTGCGGAATCTGCGCTTCGGTACAAGACAGCAACTTCTCCGGTCCACTTACTGTCCACGAT
>WNFA01006163.1_pt1 | contig 12362 bp, 6 predicted proteins | sample 5400481 | NCBI WGS metagenome assembly WNFA01 (sample SAMN13153340, study PRJNA577476) | soil metagenome | isolation source: 120 cm saprolite under Douglas fir tree site 2 hole 1 replicate 2 | place: USA:California | collected 2015-04-18
CCTATCCCCAGCGTGGAGGAGGTCAGGTTGCCCGGTATGTCGTATTGGTACTTGTAGTCGGTGACCTGGCCCACCGAGGCCTCCCGCAGCCGGTTCAAGCTGTCATAGGTGTAGTCGGTCGTGCCCGCCGCGCTGAAGGAACGGAAATACAGGCCCGCGCTGCCGTACTGATAGTAGTAGGACACCAGCGTGGTGCTGCCCTTGGCGGCCCAGATGTTGATCAAGTGGCCTGCTTTGTCATAGACCATGTTCATCACCACGCCGTTGGGATAGCTGGTGCTGGTGCGCTGCCCCTTGGCGTCATACCCGAACGTGGTCTTGGCCCCGCCTGGCTCGGTGAGCGTCACTAACTCGTTGACCTGGTTGTAGCTGTAGCTGACTTTGCCGCCGCCATCGGTGAAGGTGAGCAGACTCCCCACCGCGTCGTAGCTGTAGCTCAGCTGCGCGCCGCCCGGCAGGGTTTTGCTGAGCAACCGGTTGTCCTTGTCGTAGGTGTAGCTCGTGGTGCCGGTGGGATCGGTCTGGCTGATCAGGTTGCCGTCGTCGTCATAGCCGTAACTCACCGTGATGCCGCCCGCATACGTCAGCTTGGTGACACGATCCAGGGTATCGTAGGTGTAGCTGGTCTGCTGGCTCAGGCCATCGGTGGAGGTGCTCACCCGGCTCACCGTGTCGTAGGTGAAGGACTCGCCCCCCAGCGGACTGGGATGCGTGATACTGGTCTGGTTGCCATGCGCATCGTAGCCAAAGCCGGTCACACTGCCCCCCACCCCCACAATCATTTGCTTGAGCGTGCCATTGGCATTGTAGCTATAGGTGGCTAACTGCCCGTAGCCGCCCAGCGTGTTGTCGGCGACGATCGCCAGGTTGCCGTTGCTGTCATAGGTGTAGGAGAGCTGGTGGCTCTGCGCGTCGGTCTGGCCGGTCGGCAGGAACGTGTGGGTGCTGTCGCTGTAGCTGTAGCTGACGGTCTCGTTGGTGCTCAGGTTCTGCACCTGGGTCAGGTTGTTGTGGGCATCGTAGCTGTAGCTGGTCTGCGTATTCAACTGGTCGGTGGTCTGGGCGGGCTTGTTGTCACTGGTAAAGGAAAAGGTGGTGCTGTGCCCCAGGGCGTCGACGATCTTGGTGACCCGGCCCTGGCTATCCCAGTAGTAGGTGGTGGCATGCCCGTTGGCATCGGTGACCGTCGTTTTCTGGTTGGTGGTGTCGTAGACAAAGCTGGTTTTCGCGGTGGTGGCATCGGTCAGGGTCGTGACGCGGGCCAGGCTGTCGTAGGTGAGGCTGGTGGTCTGGTTCAAGGGATCGGTGATGGTGGCGATGCGCGTGCTGCCGAGGCCGGGCACGTAGGTGAAGGTGGTGATCTTGCCGGCCAGGTCCGTGATGCTCAAGCTGCCGCTTCCAGCCGTGTACTTGACGGTGCGGCCCGCCGGGTCGGTGATGAGGCTTGGCAGCCCCAGGCTGCCTGTCAGGGTGGTGACCCGTCCCTGGCTATCGGTGATGGTGCTGGTCTGAAAGCTGTGGCTGAAGGTCAACCGGTTGCCATTCTTATCTTTGTCGCTGACCAGGCCGCCACCGCTCGCGCCAAAGCTGTAGACCTCGCCACTGGCATGGAAGGTGAGCGTAAAGGTGCTGCCCTTCACCAGGGTGGCCTCGAGGCCAGGGACATCGTTGTAGCTGCCGTCGCTGTTCTTGGTGAAGGTCGCGGTGAAGCCGCTGGGGCCGGTGTAGTTGACCGAGCCATCGCCATTGACGATTAAGGAGACCATGCCCCAGGGACTCAGGAGCAAGGGGCTGCTTCTGCTGGGCGCTTGCGAGTTGTAGAAGGTGTCTAGCGTCAGGGGCAGGCCGGTGCCCGCGATGGAGAGATCGTGGGAATCGATGACCAGGTTGCCATTGGCCACATTGATGGAGAGGCTGACGTGGTTGGTCAAATGCTGGCTGATGTAGGTATAGAAGGGCAGCAGACCCAGCTGGTTGACCGAGGAGCTGGTGTCCGGGCGGAAGGTCGGGTGCCGGGGCGTGCCCGGCTGAGACGCGACCGCCGACTGCTGCTGGACACCGGTGGTCTGATGGGCATGCCTGGGCGTGGTGGCAACGTGGCTGGCGGCGTGGGCAATTGGGGTGATGCCGCTCCATGCGCCCAGCACGAAGCCGGTGAGCAGGAGCGTGATAAACACGTAGCGCAGCGCGAGCGGGACGGTGAACGGGAGACGAAGGTGGAAAGGGGAAACGAGAGATTTCATGACATCATCCTCCATTGGAATGAGCAAATACACGAATAGACAGCTCACAGGACGACCTACAAGGACAACGGTCGCAGGGATGATGGGCGCTGGTTGCCTCGCTCGTCCGGGCGCGCTGGCGCTCCGTGCCAGGAGCCAGGAAAGCGAGCGAGCAGTACACACTAACGGGAATACATTACCTCAGCAGTAGCTGCATCCATAAACGTGAAAAAATGTTCTATGCTATCCAAGCAGTGAAAAAAGCACCAGGGAGAAGTATAGAATATGGGGAAGGAACATGCATAGGAGAAATCTTCACCATTCAGGACCAGGATGTTATGAATTGAGGATTTTGGGTTACGATTTCTTAACCTGCGGATGAGCTTAGAGTCGATACGCCCCCATAGGAGAGCTTCTGGTGAGCGTTTGAGAGGAGAACTTCTGTGGGTCTACTTCCATGAGGGGGAACGGGCGGGCGACCATAAAGGCCCCTACACCACCCCACACCTACGGGAAGGGGGAACGAGCCCCTACGGGAACCGATTTTCCACTGGATGGATGGAGGACCCGTCAGCGCTCCTGTTAGACACTACAACTGGCTGCATGCTATACTGCTCTTGATAGAATCCATTTATTCCCTATTCTACCGATGGAGATATGATCATGACCACGAGTGAACGCAGCTCAGCGGAACCAGCAGGACTCAAGGGAACGCAGGGAAAGCTTACAGAACTACACGCTTTAAAAGAAGCGGCGATGCTGGGCGGCGGGAAAAAACGCATCGAGGCACAGCATAAAAAGGGCAAACTGACGGCACGAGAACGGCTCGACCTGCTGTTAGACCCGGGCACATTTAATGAACTGGATATGTTTGTGACACATCGCTCTACAGATTTTGGGCTGGACGAGCAGAGAATTCCGGGCGACGGGGTTGTTACCGGCTACGGGCAGATCGATGGGCGGCTGGTCTACGTGTTCTCGCAGGATTTCACGGTCTTTGGCGGTTCTCTCTCCGAAGCTCACTCTGAGAAGATCTGCAAAATCATGGATCACGCCATGAAGAATGGCGCGCCGGTCATCGGCCTGAATGACTCCGGCGGGGCACGCATTCAAGAAGGTGTTGTGAGCCTGGGCGCATATGCAGATATCTTCCTGCGCAATACATTGGCCTCGGGCGTGGTACCACAGATATCCGCGATCATGGGACCTTGCGCGGGTGGAGCGGTCTATTCCCCGGCGATCACGGATTTTATTTTCATGGTAGAACAGAGCAGTTACATGTTTGTGACAGGGCCAAATGTGCTGAAGACGGTGACGCACGAGGACGTGACCTTTGAAGAGCTGGGCGGGGCAATGGTTCATAACAGCACAAGCGGCGTAGCTCATTTTTCCTGTTCCAGCGAACCCGACTGCATCCGCATGATTCGCCGCCTCTTGAGCTATATCCCTTCGAACAATGTCGATGACCCACCAAGAATCACACCTGTTGATGCGCCGGCACGAGCTGAGGAGGCGCTGGATAGCATCGTGCCCGATAATCCGAATAAACCCTATGATATGAAGGAGGCCATACGGTATATCGTCGATGATGGCGCTTTCTTCGAGGTGCAGGAGTATTTTGCGACCAATATCATTATTGGTTTCGCACGCCTCAACGGGCGCTCTGTTGGCATTGTGGCTCAACAGCCAGGAGCGCTGGCCGGGGCGCTCGATATCAACTCGTCGGACAAGGGAGCGCGCTTTGTGCGCTTCTGCGACTGCTTCAATATCCCCATCATTACGTTTGTGGACGTACCAGGTTTTTTACCGGGCGTAAGCCAGGAACACAACGGCATTATCCGCCACGGCGCCAAGCTGCTCTTTGCCTACTGCGAAGCGACCGTGCCCAAGATCACGGTGATTACGCGCAAGGCTTATGGCGGCGCATATGACGTGATGAATAGCAAGCATGTGCGCGGTGATATTAACTATGCCTGGCCCACGGCAGAGATCGCGGTGATGGGTGCGGAGGGCGCGGTAAACATCCTCTTCAAGGATGAGATCGAGCGGGCCGGGGACCCAGAAAAACGGCGCAAGGAACTAATCACCGAGTATATAGATAAGTTTGCCAATCCCTATATTGCCGCCGCCCGTGGTTATGTCGACGAAGTGATCGAGCCTCGCTATACCCGTGCCAAGTTGATTACGGCACTGGAGATGCTGAAAAATAAGCGGGACTCCAATCCACCAAAGAAGCATGGCAATATCCCGTTGTGATGAGAAGGGCGACCACGAGGGCCGCTTTCTTCTTTTTGTGTTGCTGCGAGACTAAGCGAGTCCTCTGTGGTTGCCATTGTATTGTGGTCCTTTCGCGCTATTGTAGCACCAAGGGTTAACATGGTCCTGCCACAGTATTGTACGTTGGGGGATGATATAAAGTTGGGTATATTTGCAAGCGGTGGGTGCTGTTCCTGTAATCAGGCATCTCGCTCCACCAATTCCAGCAGTACCCCATTGGTTCCCAGGGGGTGTAGAAAGATAGCACGCCCTTCGGCGGCGCGGCGCGGCTGTTTATCGAGCACAGGAGCGCCTTTTGCCTGCATGTCGGCCAGCGCAGCATCGATATCTTCTACTTCCAGGCAGATATGATGGAGGCCTTCGCCACGTTTCTCGAGGAATCTTGCCAGGCTGGAGTCGGGGTTAGTTGGCTCGATGAGTTCGATTTCGCTGCCGCCAGGGCCACCCATGGGGAGAAAAGCGATGCGTACCTGCTCTGTCGGGACCTCTTTGATTTCGCGTGGAGTGATACCCAGGGTGTCGCGGTAAAAGGCTAAGGCCTGTTCAATGTTACGCACAATAATGGCTACGTGATCGATACGCCTGGGCATATTAGCTTCCATTTCGAGGTACTCGCAGCCTATTTATGGCACTCGGCCAGGTGAAAATCCACCTGGCGCAATCTCTGAGGGACAGTTGCAAAGAGGCCAACACCAAGTTGGACCGAGCTGATGAGCGTACGCAGGGCCATTAAAGCGCTGATACGCGTTTCCTCACTATATTGCAAGCTCTCCGCCGCCTGCTCAAATTCGGCCTGGGTAAGCACTTCGTGGCTCAAGTCTGGCTCGACCAGAATACTTAGATCCAGATCGACATAGTTTAAACGATCAAGTTCAATGGTGGCAGGTTGAATGATGTTGGCATAGGTATGCACCAGCGAAGGGCCATCGTAAAAGGCGCTGAGCATGTACCAGCGCTGAGGCCAGAAAAACTGTAAACAGTTATAGCGCAATGGACGCACCCGTGTAGACCAGTGCATCGGCGTGCCTGCGGGCAGCCAGAGACGTATACAATCGCTCGCCGCTTCTGCCGCGCTTTCATCACTGAGTTGTACTGTTGCATCAAGTCGATATGCCTGCCACGATCCACGTATCACCTGGTCATAGCTGCGGCTCTCCACCCTGAAATCTGGCTGCATGATTGCTCTCCCTTCCTTCCTGCTTATAGTACGCAAATTCAGCGATTTGGTCAAGCATACTAGCAAATAGTCCCAGGGCCGTTGCAAAGGTGTTTTTGCCGCCTGCGGCGGCAGGGGAGAGGGAGGGATGATCGGGGGCTGCGCCCCCGAACCCCCAGGCAAAGGGCTGGCCGCCCTTTGCAAACCTGGCTCTAGTGGCTCTGGTGTTCTTTCTTTGAACCCCCAGGCAAAGGGCTGGCCGCCCTTTGCAAACCTGCTCTCATGCATGTGATTCCTGACTTTGCAACAGCCCTGCAATTAATCCTCCTATCACGTTACGTTGTAGAATATAAGAGAGTTGCTCAACAATAGGGGATAAGAAAGAAACAGCTAAAACATGGTAATTATGCGCTGTCCAAATTGCCAGACTATCAATCCACCAGAAGCCAAGTTCTGTCTCGAATGTGGCAGGCGTCTTGTTGTCTGTCCCCACTGTGGCACGGTCAATGTTCCAGCGGCGAAATTTTGCATCGAATGTGGAACGACATTAGTGTCAAAGGGCGAGAGCACAGAGCCATTGCCGGAACTGGTACCGCCGGTACCTATGCCTCAGGAGGCCATGAACACTGAAAGCAAGTTGACGCCTCCAGAGGAAAGACGCGTCGTTACCATCATGTTTGCAGACATCATTGGCTCAACACCGCTGGCTGATCGCCTGGACCCTGAAGATATGCGGGCCATCCTGGTGGGGTACTTCAACCTTATGACGGAGCAGATACGGAGACACGGAGGAACGGTCGAGAAGTATATCGGCGATGCGGTTATGGCCGTATTTGGTATGCCAGTCGCTCATGAAGATGACCCCGACCGGGCTATACGCGCAGCGCTCGATATGCAGAAAGCCCTCCACGATTTTAATCAACGGAGGCAGGCACAAGATGCAGAAGCAACGCAGTTACAGATGCGCATCGGCATTAATACGGGCGAGGTGGCCGCGCCAGGTAACTCCCGATCGAATAGGTATGATTTCCTGATCACGGGTGATGCGGTCAATGTAGCTGCTCGCTTACAGCAGGTGGCAGCACCCAATACCATTCTGGTGGGCGAACGTACCTACCTTGCGACCAGAGAAGTATTCGATTTCTATCCCATGGCGCCTTTACGCCTCAAAGGTAAGGCCGAACCGATTCCTGCCTGGGTGGTTGTCGACTTGCATAAACACGCTTCTGCGATCATGCAGCATCCACGGGGAATTGAGGGACTGCATGCTCGGCTGGTGGGGCGCACACTGGAGTTAACGCTGATGCATGCCACATATGCACGCGTTCAGGCTGAAAGACACCCACACCTGATCACGCTGCTGGGCACACCGGGAATCGGGAAATCACGCCTGGTGCGCGAATTCATTACCCGCGAACAAGAGGCTGCCAAAAGCGCTTCCTCTGATGGAGGGCTGACCCGTCCCAGGGTGCTGGCTGGGCGCTGTCCTCCTTATGGCGAGAGTATCACTTACTGGCCTCTGATCGAGATTTTACGCTCACTGCTCAGTACACAGGGCAACCCAGATAGTGGGAAACTGCCAGAGCGCTTTACAGAGTTTGTGCGCGATACACTCACAAAGGCCAGACGCACAGAGGAACCGGAGCAGATTGCCAGCGCTATTGCACGCAGCATTGGCAGAGGATTCGGCAGCAGTACAGAGGAACAAAACTACCCAGATCGGCCTGAGCGGGAATACCAGCATAGCGAGGAGATGGGGAAGGTTGTTGGCGTCATCCCGGCTGGGGGCAGTGTCATTTCATCTAGTATTGGATGGGGACGGGGTGGCGCGGTGGATGAACAAGCTTACCTGGACAGACGAGAACGGGAATCCCAGCACGGTAAATACAGTAAAGAGGCGGAACAGAGCGGACCGCGCATGGCACTCATGCGTGCATGGCGTGTTCTCCTGGAAGCACTGGCACAGCAGCAGCCACTTATTCTTGTGATAGACGATCTCCAATGGGCAGATGAAGCGCTGCTCGACCTGCTGGAATACTTAACTGACCGTGTGACGAATGTACCTGTGCTTTTCCTCTCTCCTGCACGACCGGATTTCTTTGAACGACGCCGTGATTGGGGTGGCGGTCGGCGCAATTTCACCACTATTGCGCTCGAATCGCTCTCAAGAGAGGAGAGCAACGAGCTGGTCTCTGAGCTTCTCGACAGCGAGGAATTGCCGGAAGTGTTGCGTCACACTATCTTAAGCAGAGCCGAGGGCAATCCCTTCTTTGTCGAGGAGATCGTGCGCATGTTGATCGATCAAAAAATCCTCATTTATGAAGAAGGAAGCTGGCACATTGGTACGCAGAAAGAGGTGCTGCTTGGGGAACTGGCAAATCCAGCAGGGCCGCCTGATGATACCTTGCTTGATCAACATTATGTTCTGCCGCTTGCACGCATACCCATACCCGATACTGTTCAAGGGGTACTAGCGGCACGTGTCGATCTGCTGAATCCATTAGAGAAGCTGGTCCTACAGCATGCAGCCATCATTGGCCGCACTTTCTGGCTGGCGGCTCTTTTTGAACTGGCTGGCAATCTCAATCCCGCTACGCTTCTTGAGACAATCGATACGCTGGTGAAACGTGATTTTATTGTTGAGGTAGAGAAGCCTGAGCTGAGTCCATTCGAGCATGACAGGGTATTTAGCTTCAAACACATTTTGATTCGCGACGTGGTCTACAACAATATTCCGCGCATGCGTCGCTCCTATGAGCATACGCGGTTAGCAGTGTGGTTGGAAAAACAGGTTGGGGAGAACAACAAAGATTTTGTAGAATTGCTGGCCTATCATTACCAGCAGGCCCTGGTCACATGGTCGCCATCGCTGTTGACGGGACCTACGAGCGCAAGTGATGTCCCTGATCCAGCACGTTTAACGCGGCTTGAATTACGCAGCCGCGCGATCATCTACCTGGGGAAGGCAGGAGACCAGGCCCTTGAATGCTACTGTACGATTCGCGCCATTCAAGCCTACAGCGAGGCACTGGACCTGCTAACCACCAGTGAGGCGGATGCACTGACACTGGCGCGCATGCATGAAAAGCTGGGTGATGCCTACTATCAACGTATCGATATAGACAAGGCATTGAAGGAATATCGCAAGGCGCTAGAGTTGGAGATGGAGGCAGAGCCAGAGGGGAACAACGGAGCCAGATTGCGCCTTTATGATCGCCTGGCAGAGCTTTCGACGCGCTGGGCGATCTGGAAGGACAGTCTCGATATTCAAGAGGTACGCTATTACATCGATGCAGGGTTAAAGCTATTAAAAGATAGGGAAAAAAGCGGCGATTACGCGGCCTTTCTTATCTACCAGGCCGGGTGGTATATCCGCCAGGTAGATCTGGTTGATAGCAGCAAGCGGGCCGAGCTTGCCGAGCAAGCGCTACAGAGCGAACAGGAGGCATTACGCATCGCAGAGGAATTGCACGATATCGATGCGTTGTGGCTCGCGATGGATATGCTTGGATTTATCTACACTTACCAGGGAAAGTATCGCGAAGCGCACAAGGCACAACACGACCGGCTGACATTGGCCGAGCAGATGAAGAGCCGCGAGGAACTGTACGATCTCTACCATATGTTGGGGTGGACGCACGAACAGATCGGCGATTACGCGACCGCCGTCACATGGTTTGGTCGCGCCTGGGCCATCGCTCAGACTATGGAAAGCCCTTCTCTGCTCTTAAGAAGTAGGATTGGGCGTATGTCTGTCTGGTACGCGTGGGGACGCTGGAATGATGCCTATGAGGCGGCTCAGCAGGTACTGCAAATGATCGAACAATATCAACAGAGCGAAAAATGGCAATCCTATGCCCTGCTGCCGCTGGCAGTTATTGCTTACCAGCGCGGCGACCAGGAACAAGGTGATCGCTATTTTCGCCAGCACAAGCGGTTAGTTGACCGATATGGGGCCAATCCAGAACTTTCAGAACTCGAGTCACTCTTACACCTGGCGCGCGAAGATTGGGCTCGTGCCGTAACCGATTACAAGGACAAGCTGCAACGAAGTGAGCCATTTCCGCAGCCGGAAGCGCTTGCTCGATTGGCTGAACTTGCCGTAATTACAGGAGAGAGTCCAGAAGAGCAGCAGGCCTTATGTGAGCGAGCAGTAGCCGTTGCCGGGGAGTCGGGGAGTGGAAAAGGCCAGGCAAACGCTCTACGCGCTCGTGGGCGCATGCACCTGGAACGAGAGAACTGGATAGCGGCGGAACTGGATCTCCAGCAAGCCCTGCAGAAGTGTGTGGAACTGGATATACTATGGGAGCGCGGACAGACGCTTTATTGCCTGGGGATTTACTACCGGCGCCGCTCTGCAATCCTCAACCAGGATAATGATGGCGAGCGCACTGCCGACCTGGGTTTCGAGGCGCTAAAGGCGGTACATGATGCTGAGCGTACGCGTGCGGCGCTTGCGCAAGATAGTAATGCACCCGTGTAATTTAACCCTACATCTCCCATAACGTGCGGCTTTCCCATAGTTGGGTCGAGTCCCAAGTACTGCCAATGCCGGAAGGTAAGGTGGTCAAATGTACCTGGGCAGGATTGGCTTGCGCAAACTCAATGCGGCTACGGACGATGTCGAGGGCAATTGCAGGAGTATTATTGACGAGGCTCAAGTGCGAGAGCCAGACCCAGCGTATGCTGTCGGGACGCCAGGTATGCAGCAGAGCTTCAGCCGCCTGGTCGTTAGAGAGATGTCCCAGATTGCTGAGAATGCGTTGTTTCAGGATATATGGATAGGGGCCGCTCAGCAATCTCTGGCGGTCGTGGTTCGCTTCGATGACGAGTAAGTCAGCACGACTCATCATCTCAAGCATGGCGGGTGTTACCTCACCGCTATCGATAGCAATGCACACGCGACAACCGCCAGCTCTGAGCAGGTAGCCGCACGGAGCTACTGCATCATGTGATACCGGAAAAGACTGCACTTCGATGTCGCCAATGACTAAACTGGAACCAGCAGCAAAGGCGGCGGCATAGCGCAACCTGTTTCCCCGCCAGGCACGGGCGGATAGCAAGACCTGTTGCCCAGCAGGCGAAGGAAGCTGGGTTGGGATATCTTTTCCTGGTACCTGTGTGTATGGCTCTATAGCTTGAGCATCTAGCGATGCTCCTTGCAGCTGCCCACCGCTGTCTGTACGGTATATGCCAGAGGTAAAGATTTCCTCTAAGGCATCAAGCGTGCGAGGATCGGCAATTGCCGGTATGGCGTAACGATACATCAGGCTGGGAAGGCCGGTTATGTGATCGCTATGTTCATGGGTTACCAGGATCCCTTGCAATTGGGAAGGAGCAACTCCGACTTGCCGCAAACGCTCCAGGAGGACGTGGCTACTCAAGCCCGCGTCCACAAGTAACCTGGTTCGCCTGCGGGGCCCGGCCTCTACCAGAAGGGCATTACCCGTACTTCCACTCCCTAACGAGGTAACTTTCATAGTGATGAAATCCTGTTACTTTCAGCTTCTCCGTCTTTCCATCCGAGAACGAACGGGCGACCATAAAGGCCCTCCCAGCCACTCCTCCCCACTCTCGCCCCTACGGGAACCGAATTTCCCCCGCAAGGCCGAGCAATTGTTGTGCATTGCCACCAAGGATCTGCGCTATTGCAGCGCTGCTGAGGCCAGATTGTGTGATATGGTCGATCACGCGGCGCTGCGATAGCAGTCCGTAGTCGCTGCCAAAGAGAATACGATCCGCCCCAATTATGCCCGCCACTATAGGGAAGATGGCACTGCGGTAGAGATAAATCGTCGCGGCTGTATCATACCATACCCGGGTGGTAATGCGTTGTATCTCCGGCATGAGAGTATAGAAAGGGAGCCCGCCACCCCAGTGCGCAGCGACGAAGCGTACGTCGGGGAAAGCAGTGAGAAAAGCAACGATATCCGGTAACGAGACGTTGCCCTTGCCAGGGTAGATGTGGCCGACCGGTTCGCTGCAGTGCGAGAGTACTATCAATTGATAGTGACGCACAACCTCTATAAGCGGCGCGAGAAGCTGGATATCACTCAGCCGATAGCCCTGGCCGTGAGGCATGAGTTCGCCGAGGCCGATCATACCGGATTGGGCGCAGCGATCCAGTTCTCGAACGGCACGCGTACCAGCGAGCGGTTGAAGGACCGCGAGGCCATAGATACGTCGCGGGTAGCGCCGCATGGCATCAATAATATAGCTATTCGTTTCCTCTATCAGGCCTTGATCGGTCCAGCCAAATGAGAAGGTGACAGAGGCATCGACACCCGCGGCATCCATCTCTGCAATCAGATCCTCCGCGCTAGCAATACCTGCGCGTGGATCACGATATAGTTGGTCGAACCAGGGATCACGGGCACAGAATTTCGCTCGATGATCGCGAATTTCAGGCGGGAAGAGATGGGTATGAAAATCGATGCGCATAAGATTATACTTTTAAAAAACAAACCAGAGAGCTAAAAATAAAGAACTCACTCCAAATTATAGAGTGAGTTCTTGTCCTTCGCAATAGCATTATTACCTCAATTTTGCCGGGCAGGCACGCAAGAGAAGAGAAGAGTGGGCAGAGATCAAGCCGTACGATCATTAGGGCCGCTTGGCTGCACCGGTCACCCGGCGTCCACCTGCGGTCTATCTACCAGGTGGTCTCCCTGGGATCTTAACTCGCTTGGAAAAACGAGTGGGAAGCG
>WNFA01003956.1_pt1 | contig 12361 bp, 13 predicted proteins | sample 5400481 | NCBI WGS metagenome assembly WNFA01 (sample SAMN13153340, study PRJNA577476) | soil metagenome | isolation source: 120 cm saprolite under Douglas fir tree site 2 hole 1 replicate 2 | place: USA:California | collected 2015-04-18
CAATATTGATGAAAGCCCTACCCTTATCAGACAATACAAATCACGTTTCTATCTTGAAATGGAAAGGGATTGAGTTTCGATTCATCCGACGTTGCTGGGACGCCAAGTTCGACCCTCAGACCTTGGATTTTAACCGCTTATAAAGCAATTTAAGTAACTGTAAATCGACAGTCAGATCGAAAGATCTTCTCGGCAAAGGCTCCCGCTCTATGAACTGAGCATCGGCGCTAGATTCTCAATCCGGTCTGTCATTCTTAGCAAGTCTACGGCCGACGCATTCTCTGAAATCCATGGTTTGCACTTGAGGTTGATGGTTATCATGTCTCCAGCCATTCGCTCAAGACATAGGAACAGTGGGGGAATTGGAGAATATACTAGATCATTTCCGCAGTTTGGACACCGAATCATGGAAAGTACCGCGTATTGGTGAGGAGAGTGGCTATTTGGGTCGAATGAGAATCGCAGTACCTTCCACTTTGACTTCGTAGACTTGTTCGGGAGTCTGTGCCGGCCCTCTCTTTACTTCGCCGGTTGTGAGGTCAAATCGGGATCCGTGCCAGGGGCATTCGACCATATGGTCTTCTAACTTTCCTTGGGCTAGAGGTCCTCCCAGGTGAGTGCAAGTGTTTCTGATGGCGTAGTATTTTCCTGCGCTGTTGGCGAGGCAGATTGACTGGTCTTTGTACTGCACCATTTTCATCTTGTCTGCCTGAATCTCTGAGGTCGTGGCTACTTGCAGGAATTCTTCCGTCAATCTTGGATAGACCTCGAGTATTCTTGTTAGCCCAGAAGTTCTATTAGTTTCTTGCTGCCACGTCGTATCATTGTTGAAAATGCGGCCACGGGCGCCTAAATACGGATGCCAACGCATGTCTTCATGATTGCGATTGAGAGGGCGTCCTCACGCTCATTCTGACCATCGGACACTCAACACGCACCCTCGAAGAGTTCCTTACCATCCTTCGTGCTAACGGTTAGCCGAATAGTCGATGTCAGAACAATCCCTCGCTCTAGGCGTAATCCACAATTCAATCAAGACACGCTATCGAAGAGCCTCAGGAAGTCTGGAATAGACTATGTCTTGATGAAGCAGCTGGGCGGATTGCGTCATCCAAGTACAGACTCTCACAATATGGGCTGGAGAAATCTCTCCTTCCGAGGGTTTGCCGATTATATGCAGACCCGGGAGTTCGATATGGCCATTGACGATCTGCTTAGAGTCAGTGAAGATGAAGCTACAACGATCATGTGCGCGGAGATTCTACCCTGGAGGTGTCATCGATCTTTGATCGCGGACGCGCTGGTTGTTCGGGGGATCGAAGTGCAGCACATCATGACGCTCACGAATCGAAGAAAACACACCCTAACGAAATGGGCTCGCATCGAAAACACGCAGATCACCTACCCTAAGGGCTGATGCGATTGCGGAAACTTGCCGGAGGGGGTGACCTCAGGCCCACCAAAAAAAAGAAGTTTGGCAGTTCTCTAATGTTGGCCCGCTTGGAAGCACGCAACGTCGTACTGTGAGACCGCTGCCGAGTTCGCTGGCGTCTGAGTGGTCTGTCCGTTGCCCGCGTAGTGGGTATCTGCGATAGCGAATCCTGCTGTATTGAAGCCTGCGGGGGTTAGTGGTCCTGTGGGAAATACCGCTTGACAGCTCTGGTTGGGCTGTCCAGCTGTCCCTGTGTTTGTGTCGCCCGCGACCGGTGTCGCCAGGAATGGTAGCGCCGCCAAAGAGAGAACTGCCACGGCCAAGAAGAGTATTTTCTTCATTGCCATTTTCTTTCCTCTAAGGCGGATGACACTCGAACCACACGGGATAAAAATGTTACTATCGCGGTAGTAGTAAGGCAGTAAGAGGGCCGATTGAGCTAGGATTCTCCGACAGCATTTTAAGAAACTGGAGCGGCTCTTCCTCATTCGTCGGCCTTTTTGTGAGGAAGCTTCGTAAGAGAGCTTGCAGTCAAAGCAATCTTTCATTCGGACTTAAGGCGCAAAAAAAGAAGAGGGGTTAGGGAAAGCGGTTGCCGTTCTTCTGTAATGGTTATGCTGCTGTGGTGGTTGGACAGTGGCTTGCGCGGGCATTCAGCGCTGCGGTAGCGTTAGGTGACGCTTGAGGGGGAAGTGAAGTTGGATGATCAAAGTCGCATGGAGGTACGGTTCCGGGCGGGCCCGTTGTATGATTGGCATGTGTTGCCGCTTGGCTTGCGCCTGCTGCTAACGATATGATTGCAGGCGATACTGCGGCGATCAATGCTACCGCAAGCAGAGCTACGAGTCTTGTCTTCATTCCTTTTCCCACAGGTCCAATCCTCTCAGACAATATGAATCAACAATTTTGAATGCTGTACAACGGATCGTTGTACGAGGGATCTCGGCCATTGTGTCGGTCCTCAGATGGAACGGTCAATCTCAAGCTATCAAGAGATAACCGACCATCTTTCGAAGACTCGGACAAACTGGCGTGAGGTCCTACCTGGGGATTTCGAAGCTACCTTAGCTGTTCTCAGCGCTAGCTGTAACATGGACCTCTTCGAAGTCATGATTTACATTCTCATACCCGATCGGGCCTAGAATTCACCAATCCCAGTCGACGCCCGAGTTGACCTTCAGACCCTAGTTTGCGCATTGACAACTGGGTGCCCATGGCTTCGCTACAAGAGCAATGCCCGAACCGGCTCGATACTCCGAGTCAGTACTGGAGGTTACGAACCGCTTTAGTCGCCCGCTAGGAATCTCAGTTTCAGTCAACCATTCAGAGAAGATGCTATGCGGTGTCATAGGGTTACCTCTTACGTTCTGATGCTCGGCCTGGCGACCTTGTCGCCTCTCTTGTTGATCGGTCCAATGCCAGATGTTCGGGCGGACAGTCCGTATACCCTGAATCCGGTTCCGGCCTATTCTCAAGAAGGCAATATTGTTTCTCTCGTCCTCGCAGTCAAATTCAATCCCGTTACAACAAGCACAACGTTCGTGTTCAGGTTCTCTGTGAGAGATCCTTCGGGAACAACATTCAAGTCGCAACTCATCAACTACACTACATCTCCCGGCCAAGATCAGTTCAGCATTCTGGTGCCTTATCCAGGCGTGTCATTCTCGGGCTCGAATTCGCTGGCGGGTCAATATTCGGCGTCGGTCGATCAACTAGCCCCCTTCGCTATGCCTTCCGTTGCCAGTAGTTCCTTCATCCTAGGTATTACTGATAATCCATCATACGAGAGGACTCAGACTGTCAATCTTCAAGGTAGCCGATACAACGCCTCCGAACCCGTTGGGGTAACGATAAGGACGCAGACAACCTCGACAATCGTATTTTCGGATTCGATCTTCACAACCGTCACCGGTGTCGCTCTCGACAGTTGGAAGATACCCGTGGACAGCATGATTGACAATTACATCGTGACCCTGACCGGTTCCAGTACCGTGAAGAGCCCACCTGATGTTCAGACCTTCTCGGTAAGAGCAGCGATCATGTCGGTCGTCGGAATCGCATCTTCCAAATCCACATATCAGAGGACTGAAAAGATGAAATTCTCCTTCCAGCCTGTTTATCCCGACGGCTCCATTCCGACCACGGGAGTCGCTCTTCTAATATTAGCAAGCCCCACAGGGGGCAACGTGACTCTCACTGCAATATACGACAGCTTGGCTCAGACTTTTAACGCAAGCTACACGACCGCAATAACCAATCAGACCGGTGTCTGGACTGCGATACTAACGGGACATGCCTACAGCGACGCATATGGAAACACTGGGCCCGGAGTGAAGGTCACGAATAGCCCACAATTGACACCAGCTAGCATGGGTATCAGCGTCACCGCCAATACCAGCATCGGGGTTGGCCAGCAATTCAAGTTCAACGCGACTATTGCGTATCCCGACGGAACAATTTTCCAATCCGGTACGGTCGCCGGATTCCTGCTGTACGCCGGAACACCAGCAGTCAACAATTCAATCCCAATGGTTTTCGATACCAACTTGAGATTGTGGGTAGGCACGTATACAGTACTTTCATCGGACACTGGCGGATTATGGTCATTGGTCGTTAAGGCATCAGACTCACAATCTCCTCCTAACACTGGCGCAGCAACTAGAGCGATCACCATTCAAAACAACTCGGCGGCTAGTTTCCCGCTTTACTACTTCGGTATCATTGCCGCGGTAATAGCGGCACTTCTAATTGCAGCATTTCTTGTCTTCAAGAGGAGAAAGATAACAAGCACCAGACTCAAGATTGACCTTGATGCCGTACACTCGGAGGCTGGGCGAATTGAGAGTTCCGAGTTCTTCAAATCAGTAAAGGAACAAGTGAGAAAGGAAAAAGACGAGTAGGCCAGTATTCTTGAGACGATTTGTGGAGGTCGCGGTATCAACCGGACTTCTTTGTTGCCGATGTTAGATAGGCTCTCCCACCGTTATTATGGATTCGAGTAGCGAAATAGGCGTCCCGAATGTAGTTGATGTCGAAAAATGGGGAGAACGTTGTTTCGATTTCTTCCTTGGTAATTCTCCGTGGTCCGCCCCAGTTTGTGGGCTCTTTGTCGCTGAAGCAGAGCATGAAGTATCTTCCGTCCTGCTTGAGGACTCGGGCGATCTCGCTCGCGAAATCGACTCTGTCGTTGTCATTGAACGTGTGGAATAGACCTGAATCTATGGCGTTGTCGAAATAACCGTTCTTGAAGTCTAGCGAGAGCGCGTTTGCAATTCGGAAATTGACTTTCAGCTTCCTCTCAATAGCCTTCTCCTTCGCGGCGGCAATCGCGCGGTTCGACAGATCGATCCCGACGACTGAGAATCCGTTCTCTGCGAGATAGAGAGCGTTCTCCCCGGTTCCGCATCCGATGTCAAGGACAAGGCCCTTAGTGAGTTCGCCCGCATGGACGAGCTCTACGAATGCTGGTTGCGGGCGGCCGATATCCCAGGGCGGTGTGGTTTTGTAAGCGTCCTCCCAAGAGCTCAATCCGGATCCTCCCATGGTAGTTTGAAAGCTAGCGAAGCTGGCTTCTCCAGTACCTCGGAACTTTGCTGGAAAATTCCACTTCCTTGGCTCCCAGAAACTCTGAAAGGTCCTCTACTGTAGCTCGTATTTCTAATGCCACACTCTTGTCCGCGGGAGCCTTTCGCTCGGCGTGTACTGCTTTGATGAGTAGTTTTCCCTTCTTTCGGTCCATGAACGGATCCAATCGGCCGATGAGTTTGTCCCCACGAAGGATGGGGAGCACGTAGTATCCGTATTTCCGCTTGTGTTGAGGAGTGTAGATTTCGGTGGTGTAATCGAAGTTGAACAGAAGCTTGGTCCTGGTTCTGTCGCAGATCAGGTTGTCGAAGGGAGAGAGCAATGAGACCCTTGGCACCCAATCCTCCGACTCTAGCTTCTCGAGAAGTTTGATGTCTTGGGAGTGAATGTAACGTTCGCTCTTTCGGATGGGCCCGTCAATAATATCGATGGGCTGGATCTTCGAGTCGGCTTGTAGCTGTTTGATAGTGTCTTTCATGGTTCTATAGCGGCCGCGGAGAAAATGCCAGCTAAGTTCGGACTCATTTGCGATCCCCAGAGCTCTGAGGGATCGCTGAACGGCTTCGTATTCGACCTCCTGTTCTGAGAGTTCTTCCTTCTTGACCCATCCTGGGAGGAATCTCTCAGATAGATCCCAGACCTTCTGTTTCCCCTGACGCCCGGATACCATTATTTCTCCTTTGAAGAAGAGATGGAAGATCATCCGGGACACGTCACTCCACGATCCCCAGCCGAAACCGCGGGGTTTGGTTCTGGTCTTGTCTTCGAACTGACGAGACATTAGGGGTCCTCTTTGCTTGAGCTCTGTCAGAACGTAATTCTTGAGTTCCGAGTTTTTCTTAATCCACTTCTTGACCCTCTCTTTCCAAACCGGTCCGAGGGATCTTAGGTACATGTCGGGGTATCTTTTCATCATGTAGTGATAGAGAGGGAAATCCTCCATGAGAACGATGGATGCCTGATGAGCCCAGTACTCGAACAGCTTCTTTTCACGCCAGAGCAATTTGTCCAGATCGGAAGGGTCGAAGTCTCCGAGTCTGTTCCAGAGAACGATGAGATGGCTGGGCGCCACCGCGGAAATCGGATCTAGCTGAAGGCAGCCTAGGATTCGAGTTACGTCCAGGATATCATCAGAGTTCGGTCTGCCGGGCAGCTTTCCCGAGAGACGCTGCTTTGCGACGGCAAGACGTCTCGCACCCTCGAGAGTGGTAGTGATCCTCCTAGGCACAAGGAGCGACCCGTGGCGACTGTTTCATAAGGGTCTCTCATCAGGAACCTCAGAGACGAGTCCTTCACAACAAGTCTGTAATGCATTATGACCGAGCCCCATTACCCGAAAGACTTCGCCAACTTTCTAGAATTTCTGTGTGAGAAGTATGGTGTGGATGGAAGGCGAGTATTCATCGAATACAGTTCAAAGTCTCCCCCTGCCGTAATGGGAACTAAACCTGGCTATTACGACGGCCTACTATCGTATCGGCAGAAAAATGGTCAAGTTGAATTTCTCATCACCGTTTTCGGAGTAGCGCAGAATCCCCTCCTGACCATGGGACATGAATTTGCCCATTTGGTCGAAGATCTAAGGTCAGGTAACATCGGAAAGCATCTAGGTCCCCCTGATGACGCCCGAGAGGGCAAGTTTGACGACCAGGCTCGACTAGATCTCAATCAATTCTGGATGCAAAAGAAGATAGATGAATCGAAGCGTCGTTAGCGAGAAGGTTTAGGATGCGTTCCCAAGAAGATAAGGCCCAGGATTTCCGCGGACTTCATCATGGGAAGAGGATACTGATTCTTCCGAACGCGTGGGATGTTCCAAGCGCACGCGTCTTTGAGAATGAGGGGTTTCCTGCAGTTGCAACGTCTAGCGCGGGGCTCATGGTATCCCTCGGCTACCCGGACGGCGAGGTGATGGGTCGGGATGAATTCGTGTCAGCTGTCGAACGAATCGCAAGGGTCCTGTCGGTTCCACTCTCGGTTGACATCGTCGCTGGATTTGGTAAGAATACGAGAGAAGTGGTGGCCACAGTCAAGGCAATTCTGAAAGCGGGTGGGATTGGAATAAACATCGAAGACTTCGCTCATGCAACAAAGAAGCTCTTTCCAATTGAGAGACAGATCGAGAATGTCAAAGCGATCAGAAGACTAGGGGACACTGTCGGAGTTCCTCTCGTGATCAACGCTCGAACCGACGCGCTACGATTTGGAATAGGTGACGAGGAGGCGAAGTTTGACGAGGCTGTTCGTCGCGCCATTGCCTACCGAGACGCTGGGGCCGATTGCGTCTACCCGATGGGTCTGACCGAGGCAGCTTCCATCAGGAGCTTTGTGAAAGAGATAGATTTTCCCATAAATGTAATGGTAAGGAAGGGGTTGCCTCCGATCAGCGAGCTGCAGAGGCTCGGCGTTGCCCGAGTGAGCTTCGGGCCGAGTGCGTCGTACACAGCGACGGGTCTCCTGAAGCGGGCGGCCAAGGAAGTGTTAGAGAGGGGAACATATGAGAATCTGGTCGACGGTGCGATCACCTTTGACGAGTTGAACAGCCTGGCCTTGCCGAGGCTTGATCCAAAGCACGACATGGGTTGACGTTTTAATAACTCGTTGTACAATTGTGCTAGAGAATTATTAAGATTTCAAGTAATGTTAATAAGTGTCTTCATCATCTCGGGGCATTGTGAAGCGTGAGTTCAAGGTTATCCTCGCAGTCGCAATCATTAGCGTTGCAATAGGAAGCGCATATGCGGCGAGCCTCTACCTGAAAACCTCGGCTAGCCCGCTGAGCTGCTCGTCGAGTGCTCTTCCTTACACCGCAACGCAATCTCCGATAAACAAGGAAGTAACGAACCAACTGCCGATTCAGAGTTCACCCTCGTCGATGATTCAGATCGTAGCTGGAGAAAACTTCTGGGGTAGCTTAGTCTCTCAACTCGGCGGAAACCGTACCACAGTGACGAGCATTGTTACAGATCCCAACGCTGATCCTCACGAATACGAGAGTAACTCCGCTAGTGCTCAAGCAATAGCAACCGCGAGTCTCGTAATCGTCAACGGCGCTGGTTACGACGACTGGGCGCTGAGACTGATTGCTGCCGGCAATAACCAGAATCAAAAGGTTCTGAATGTGGCAGACCTTCTTGGGAAGAAGGCCGGCGACAATCCCCACTTCTGGTATAGTCCTGCTTACGTGAACCGGACCATTCACGCGATGTATTCGGATGTCGTCAGCATCGACCCAGCCAATTCCGCATACTACTCACAGCAGTATTCTATTCTGAACGTCTCATTATTATCGTATAATGCTCGAATCAGTGAGATAAGTCAGAATTTCGCCGGCAAGCGAGTAGCGTCGACTGAGAACATCTTTGAATATTTGGCGGCTGCTACGCATCTAGACCTGATCTCCCCGCCAGCTTTCATGAGAGCCGTCGCCGAAGGCAACGATCCTTCACCTGGATGCATCGTCGCATTCCAGTCGCAGTTACTGAATCCCACCTCTCCCGGAAACGCGACGGTCTTGATCTACAACGCTCAAACGGTGACGCCTCTTACTCAACAGATGAAGTCAGAAGCCGCTTCGCACGGTATCCCCATCGTAGCGGTCACCGAAACCATTCAACCATCTAATGTTCGATTCCAAGACTGGATGTATGCGGAATTACTCCAGCTCGAGAACGCGCTCAACCCAGCCCTTGGTCGATGATTAGCGAACGTGATTAGCACGATCGGCTCTGGTATTACAATGGCGGAGAACAGGTCGCCCAGCTCTCAGCCAATAGTTACCGCTGAAGACCTAGCCGTTGGCTACCGTGGCAACACGGTCTGGCGAGACGCAAGCTTTGCCATTAATCGCGGTGAATTCGTGGCGATAATCGGACCTAACGGGGCAGGCAAGACCACTCTATTTCGACTACTTCTTGGCCTTCTGCAACCCACCAAGGGAAATCTCAAGATATTCAATGCGCCCCCCACCCGAGGAAATCCTCGCATCGGCTACGTCACGCAACGCCACATTATAGATGGCGAGACAAATATCGAATCCCTCGAACTAGTGCGACTCGGATTCTCTGGGCGAAAATGGGGGCTAGGCTTACTCTCCCAAAACGACCGCAAATTTGCTCTGGCCGCCCTAACCGGTGTTGGAGCGCCAGACCTGGCGCATCGTCCTCTCAGCGAATTGTCGGGAGGAGAATTACAGAGGGTCTTCCTTGCTGAGGCTCTCGTAAGTAACCCTGAGATTCTACTCCTCGATGAGCCTCTCTCAAATCTAGACATCAGAAGGGAGAGCGAGCTTTTGCGGGTTGTTAACGAGGTAGTTCGATCTCGGAACGTGACGGCTTTGCTGATAGCTCACCACATCAATCCACTTCTACCCTACCTGGACAGAGTAGTGTATATTGCCAATGGAAAAGTTGCCACCGGGAAGCCTGCAGAAGTCCTGACCGGTGAGAGCCTCACGGCTCTATACGGGATCCGAATTGAAGTTCTCCACGATTCAAGGGGGAATCTAGCGATCGTTGGCCTTGAAGATACTCAGGGCGAGCATGAACAATGACATTCAGTCTCAATCTCTTCGCAGATCTTCAACAGATTTTCTATTACCCCTTCATGCAACATGCATACGAAGCTGGCACCGTAGTCGCGATTGTCGCGGGCATCGTCGGATATTTTGTAGTATTGCGCCGCTCTTCGTTTGCGGCGCACTCTCTGTCTCACATTGGTTTCGCAGGCGCGGCAGGTGCCGCACTATTCGGAATTAGCCCGGTTTATGGCCTTCTGTTGTTTACGACTGTGGGAGGATCGTCAATGGCTGTACTTAGCCCCAAGGCAACATATCGAGACATAAGTATCGGCACCGTACTCGCGTTCATGCTCGGCTTGGGCGTCCTATTCATCAGCCTCTACACAGGCTATGCAACTGCTGCCTACTCTATCCTGTTTGGAGAAATACTCGGCATAAGCAGTAGTGATGTCCTTCTAACCCTCATCGCCGGCCTGGCAATCCTAGCTGCAGTTGCTCTAGTATATCGACCGCTCCTGTTTGCCTCGCTCGATGAGGAAGTTGCAGAAGCGAAAGGACTGCCCACATTTCTTCTGGGAATCGTGTTCATGCTCCTAGTGGCGGTTGCAACATCTATCGCTGTCCAAGTGGTTGGCGTTCTTTTGATCTTCTCACTAATGGTAACGCCCGCTGCGATTGCCCAGCAGCTAGCTAAACGTCCCCGGCGAGTCATAATCATCTCTGTGGCTGTCGCGCTCATGACAACATGGTTGGGGCTCTTTGTAGCGTTCTACGAACCCTACCCGGTGAGCTTCTTTATGACTAGTATAGTCTTCGTCCTCTACTTGCTAGCAAGATTGAGCAATCGGATAATGAAGGACAAGACTGTGTATCGAACCATTTCCGAACGGTAGCGAAAAATGGCGTCGACAGCCAGTCTGAGCAGACTCTTCTGGACTTGTCGGAGAAATCAGGTTAATAACAATCCTAGCGCCTTCACTATTGGAGTTATTAAATGAATACCGGAGGCGCGCCCCTGAATGACCATAGTCAGCTTGTCATTTCCTGATCAGATAATCAAGGAGCTCGACCGCATCCAAGACATCGGCGGCTTCACTGGGAGGTCAGAGTTGGTTAGAGCCGCAATACGTCTTTTAGTAGAGGATCGGAAGGAGAAGGACTCTCTCTTAGGCCACGTGAACGCAGTCGTCGTGGTCACTCACGATGAGTCGAACGAAGCGCCGATTACGAAACTGAAGCACGAATTTGAAGACATAGTCAAGACACACATCCATAACAAGATCAACCATGGAAACTGTGTCGAATTATTCCTTGTTGAGGGTGAAGGGAAAAAGATCGCAAGTATGACGAGGGCCTTTCAGAGAGAGGAGAAGATGAAGAGCGTCAAGCTCATCGTGATATAGGATGTTTCAGATATCAAGGGTCCTCAAATGATCAAGGGAATGCATGGCCTGTTCTATACTCCGAATGCTGAGGAAGTTCGTGAGTTTATTCGCGACAAACTCGGTTTCGTATTCAACGACATCGGGGAGGGCTGGCTGATCTTCGAGATGCCCGAAGCCGATCTGGGTATTCATCCCTCGGACAAGACGTCGCATTCGATCTCTTTCTATTGCGACGACATTCACAAGACAGTTGAAGAGTTGAGATCACGCGGTGTCGAGTTTTCTTCAGGCATTACGGATGAAGGATGGGGGTTGCTAACTCATTTTCGCATGCCTGGAAACTTGCAGGTTGAACTGTACCAACCGAAGTATCGGAAGGGTCCTCGTCGGAGAATCTTGAAGACGCGAGTCACGCCTAGAAAGGGGACTAGGACCCGAAAGGCAAGCCGCTAGGCTGCGAAGGGCTCAGGATCCGTAGAGTCGGCTTCTGCCCACTAGGTCCGTGATGATGGGCATTAGGTCTAGTCCGTGTATTCGTCCGAGGTTTCCTCGGCTGGCGCTGGCTTCGCTGAGCTTGAGGACTCTGCTCGCCGGTACGTCTGGTCCTGCGATAACAACTGGGACAGGATCGCCTGTATGGAATCCATACCCGACAGGTGTAGCATGGTCAGATGTGAGGGCGACGTAATTGGCGCCGATGTCTACTTCGTCCATTACGTGCCCTACTAGAATATCAACTTCTTCGAGGGCCCGGACTTTGCCCTTGAAGTCGGCATCGTGGCCCGCGATGTCTGGGGCTTTTACGTGCACGACAACGAAATTCTTGTCCTTGGCTCCTTCGATTACGGCCTTCGCCTTAGCCTCATAGTCAGTCTTTATGCTGCCTGTCGCTCCTCTGACATCAATGACATCAAAGCCTGCCGCGCTTGCGATGCCCTTGATGAGGGCTGTTCCTGAGATGCATGCGCCTCGGAGATCAAACATTGACTTGAAGCTAGGGAGCGAAGGACGTGTCCCTGCACCTCTTGTCAATACAATGTTTGCAGGCTTCTCGCCATCGTTTGCACGTTCCATATTCAGTGGATGCTCTCTAAGAGCTTCATGTGATCTCTTTACAAACTCGTTGACGGCCGCAGCGGTTCTCTTCGCTTCCTCCGAGCCGTCGGTAGCTCTGGATATCACCAGTTTCAATCCTTCCTCCTGAGGATCAGTATCGGTTACGTTTCTCGAGAGTTTCTCCCCTCTGAGAACGAGTACTGCTCTGTGATCGACGGTTGGCTTGAAGAGGGTCTTGATTCCAGGAACGCTCTCGACTTTGATCTCGCTTACAGACTTTGCGAGTTTCGACGCGCCCTTGCGGATTCTTCCCGCGCGTCTATCCTCGACGCGGAAGTCGTCGTCTACGGTTGCGAAATTGGCTCGGAACGCAATGTCGTTGGG
>WNFA01005240.1_pt1 | contig 12360 bp, 20 predicted proteins | sample 5400481 | NCBI WGS metagenome assembly WNFA01 (sample SAMN13153340, study PRJNA577476) | soil metagenome | isolation source: 120 cm saprolite under Douglas fir tree site 2 hole 1 replicate 2 | place: USA:California | collected 2015-04-18
GGCGAGGTTTTTAGCAGTAACGTAGCTGGCCTGGTACTTTGACGGGAGGGAGTGGCAGGGAGCGAAAAGGAACAAACGACCAACTCGCATAAGGGCCTCCGGGTTGTGGTCCACGGACCGTTCGGACGAAACCGGTGAGACGTGGCGCGGAATTGCCCGCCCAAGGGAAAGCGGGTGGCTGGATGACCGGAGTTTTTACACGGGCGAATAGAGATGTGTCAAGAAGAATTTTCGATAATATTTGGTTGTAATTCTAACCAGAGATGGAATGCGATGCCGCGGGTTCGAGGCGCGAGTGCCAAGAGAAGAAAGACCTACCGTTTCGAGAAGCAAGCTCTCTGCAGTGAACGCGCCAGTGCCAACCCAAATTCCGACCACGGGCAACCGGCTCAACAAGCATTTAGCGAGGCGATGAACCAGTTCGACCTGTTGGGGGCTGCTTCGGGATAATTTCACGCCCGGCAGCAGTATTCCTTCTTTGATGGTCAAGCACTCGCATAACTCGCCGCAGGTGGCGCCTGAGCTTCCTGCCATCAATCCCTGCTATCTGGCACGCATCGAACAGCATGGTGCTTTGAAGCAAGAACCATCGGGCACTCAGCCATCGAATGGAAAAAGGCTTCTCGAACGCCTCCACTTCGATGCTGTCGATAATCATGTCTGCTTGCGCACAATCCCTCACTTCGCCATTTACGGCGAACTTGCTGAGGGGGTGAGGGCAATTAAATCGTTGTCGGAGTGCCTTCCGATCCTGACTCTGCTCAATCAAGTCCTGTAACGTTTCGAGTGGGGCATTTCGTTTCTGCGGTCCACTACCAGGCCGTGGCGGCAAAGGAATTTGCATGTGAACTCATCTCTCCCACCGCTAATAGCACTCTATATGCTGCGAGTATATAAGCTGTAGACCTATAGAGGTCAAGGCTTTTATTGTTCGAGGCGATGCCCCTTGACCCGCTAATCGCTTTTGGAAGCCGCCTGCGAGAATTGCGTGAACAACGCGGTTTGTCGCAAGAAAAACTCGCTGAAATGGCCGACCTTCACCGCAACTACGTGGGAAACTTGGAACGTGGAAAGAGTAACGTAAGCCTGCTCACGATTGTAAAGCTGGCGCACTCCCTGGACGTGAAACCCGTGAAGTTGATCGAACCCGTCCACTGACATCCCCAGTCATATCAATGAGCTTCCTGGCAGTGAGAAGTGTGGCCGCAAATAGAATTGCGTGCTTGCGTTCCTCAGTCAATGCCTCCAGAAAAGAAAACACAAAAAGAATCTTTGCTAGCAACGCGCAGTTTCCGGACGCCGACATTTGCGGTTTTTCAGTAAATCCCCGGGAATAAGCGCTTGGTTTCATCCATATAATCGAGATATTCCTGGCCGAAAGCCTCTCTCAGGGCCTTCTCTTCAATTCGCATCCGGTATAGTGCCACGAGCAAGATGGAACAAAAAATCAGAACGAGGCTGATCCAGTTCGAAAACACCAAGCCAAAACCTAAGTACGCGATTAAATCCCCTGCATACGCCGGATGCCGAACGTGCTGATAGAGGCCGGTTCGAATGAGTTGGTGATCCTCGAAAATCCTCACTTGGCCTGTAAAATATCTGCCGAGCGTATGGATCGCCAGCCACCGAACGGAAATCCCGGCAACCATCAGGCCAAATCCGCTCATCGCAATGAGCTGTTCGCCGTGCTGTACGTGTCCTACTTCGGTGAACCCTACGATGACACCGATGACGCCGACCAAATGGGCGATATCCCACAATTTGGATGACCCCCCGTCCCGATCTCTGGACAGTGTTTTATCTTGACGTGAGGAACGGATGAATTCCGCCGTCCACCAGCATCCGCAAAGAATAGTGGCAAGAATTGCGACCTTCACGCTTGTGAGTGCGCTCCCCCACGCTTGTGCCAACTCTGATTTCGGTCATGCCACGGAATTTACTCCGCGCTACAATGTCCCAATACTAAGCCCACTGAACTGAATTAGCATGGCGCGAAACAGTGCCCAGCATTTCTATCCCCGGAGGCCGCCGATCCAAGCGGATTGCTGCGAAAAAGCGCGGCAACCTTGTCATCAATCTCGGGGGAGTTCAGAAAATGCATCCGTGTCTCATCGTCGATAGGTCGCAAGAGGGGTTTAGATTGCGGTGTGACTTCAGACTGAGGCGCGGGCAACTCGTCGAACTCGTCGTAGAAAACCCCGTGGATTCAGTGCGGTGCGAAGTTATATGGGTCGGCAAAGCAGGGTCAGAGCAGGCAGGGGAAGCGGGGTTGCAAACTGCGGGCAAATGAGCTTTGCGCGGCATCCGTCGCCGCTCTGATAATTCGCGCAACCTGTACCCAACACACCAAATTGATGCGATAATCGCCCCACTGTCCCTCCTGGTAGGTGTTCCCATTTGGAGTGTGAATGCGTCTACCTTATTGCATCCTCAGTGTGCTCGGTGACGTGCTCGACGACGGAGAGCTACATTTCGTAGAGGCAGCGCAAAGCATCGACGCTGCAAAAGCACGTGTCAAGGCGTTCGCGGAGTTGTGGCCGGGCGAGTATGTTATCTATGACGAGGCAACGGGAGAGCGGCTGTCCACGAAAGGCGAGTAAGAGGGAGGAAACGCCGACGTGATTATTGGTGATCGTTTGCGAGCTTTACGGGAAAAGAAGAATCTTTCCCAAGGGGATGTGGAGAAGCGCACGGGCTTGCTTCGCTCCTACATTTCGCGTGTGGAGAACGGACATACAGTGCCCGCCATCGAAACCCTGGAGAAACTGGCAAGGGCACTCGAAGTTCCCCTGTACCAGCTCCTCTACGACGGCGAGGAACCACCCTCCTTGCCAACATGGGTGAAGCGGAAGGATACCGCTTGGGGCAGCTCTGGAAAAGATGCACGTTATCTGTTGAATCTTCGCCGCCTCCTCAGCCGCATGGATGAAGAACATCGCCGATTAGTCCTGGACATGGCGCAGAGCATGGCACAACGCGCCTCTCGACGATCTGCAAAGAGGGGTTGATCACCCATCCGAGTCAAAAGTTGAGAAGCCACTTGAAATATACGAGGAGCGCAAAGACCCCGGTCAATATAAAAATAAGAATGGGCAGAAACATCCAGCTTCTTTCGCCGCCCTTATAGACGACGGGCAAGGTCTCCAACAGTTTTTGCAGCTTAGTGTCGTAAACACGGACATCCTTATCCGTCGGACGAATTATTGGACTAGGTTCAGAACGCACTTCAACGCGGACAGAAGGCGGAGAAGGAGGCGGAGGCGCAGGCAACTTGACTGCACTGAGTTTCCTACAGAAATCACCAACGAACTCGAAAGCCGGATGCCTGCGGCTGTCAGGCTTGACGCAGGTAAAATGGTCGGTCCCCGCTAGCGTCTGTGCGGGGCCGAAGTAACGCCCAGCGGATTCTACACTGACCAGGACTATTGGGTTCCACGGCCACCACCACCTATGCAAGATAAAATGGTGCTCGCAAGCCTCTTCGCCATCAAGTCCTGGAATACGCTTCTCTTTGATAAGGGCCTTGAACCGCCTATCCAAGTCTTCAAGGCTCCAACTCTTCCATTCCAGTTGAGCACCCATCTTTTGCTTGTACAAACGCGAAAGCAGCTTTAGACGGTTTGCCCACCGCGCCCCATACGACGGGGAAGCGATCAAAACGAGACCCACGATCTTGTTTTGGAATGCCAACGTTCGAGTATCTAGTAGATATCGGACAACAATGCCGCCCATGCTGTGACAAACGAATACGATAGTGGTTCGGTCTAATGCACTTCGCTCTCACTGTTTGATTTGCTCTCACTTCGCTAAGTTGGACTCGCTGCTATCTGATAAAAGGTAGCGGAGCAGTAGACTTGCATCGCGTTGTGGAAGGGCCTCTACATTCTTGTAAAGAAAAACTGTTATAGCACAGACTTTTTGTCGTCCGACTGTGTCGGTTGGTTTCTGCTGAAGCAACAAAAGATCATTTCCAAATTGATTTGTCAATTGGTCCATAACGGGAACTAGCAGAGTTTCGGCCTTTCTAGCGTCAGGCAAAGGCTGCGGAGTATGCACAGCGGAATGCACGATACGACCTAACGTATCAATCGATTCGTCGCGGCTCTTTTGGCCTAATGAATTTGTGATTCCGAGCGGTGCTCCTTGCTCGTGCGGAAAGAGGAAGTAGTAACATGCGTCCGAATTCGAGCTACGCAGGGCTTCGACTTGACGAATGACTACGTCGGCAAAGGCGATGACGGAATCATCCGAGGCGGTGCCTATATATTTGGGCACCGTACCTGCGACGATAGGCGCTATTCGACTTGCTATCACATCCGCTCCGTCGCCTTTTCTCACTGAATCGGATGTAACAACCCTGATCTTTTCGTATGTTTGTGGGTCAACTTCAGCCAGGTCGCGGTAAAACGCCAATTCTCGCAATTGTCTGTCCGTCTGCCAGTCACGTATTCTCGGCAAAATTGTTTTGTCGGAAAGGGCCTTGAACCCGAAGAAAAATACCAAGGTTATGACGATGTATGGGCCGCGACTCTTCTTTGATTTTATTGTGACCAGAGACGCGATTCCAGCGGCCAGAGCCCCACATAGTCCGGCAACGAGAACACTCATCCAGTCCATAGGATGGAAACTACTCCATTTTGTGTATCACCGAGGAGATTGTTTCGCTGCGTTAGCTTACTCGGCAATACTTTCAGTGGAAAGCACGCTCATCGGAGAGGTAGAAGTCAGAACGAGTGAGCACCGACCACGGATGGTTCAGAATCACGGTCCCGTGGTCCCGGCCAGGATGGGATTCGCTCGCCGTTGCTCAGTGTTTCTTTCAGGTCGCAATGCACGAATGGAAACACATTGCCGATTATCAGGCGGGCGGAAGATGGGTAATGCCGTGGGCTTCGCCGGGTATGAGCGGACGCAGGGCAAGACACGACTCCAGGCCGGAGGAGCTACGTGCGATCAATGCCGTGGACGACGCCATCGCTAAGGGCGCTGTGCAGCGACACCAGGACCTCATCATCGCACTGGCAATTGAGCATGAGGCGAAGTGCGGAGGTACGAGCCGTCCACCTGTCCTGTTATCCTGACTGTATCGATGGCTGAAACAACGAGAACCGAAACGCAATTGGGTATTGCCGATCTGACGAAGCGATTGGGCGCGGCAGGCGTACATATTATCGACCAGCACAGGACTCCGGGTCTTCAAAAGTCTACTTATTTTGCAATCGGCAGTGCCGAACGCCAAACCGATATCACCATATCTGATAATTTTCTGGACGATCTTCCGAACACAAAAGAGTACCAAGCTACAGTCGATTCGTATGCCCTCGCTGTAGCTGGCAGGCTCAAGTGTGGTTCTCCCGAACTGTTTTACTCCCGATCTGGAGTCGCCGTTCGGGTTTCCTTCCTCTGGCCCATTCAATCAGCAATTTATCAATCTGTAGCCACGACCTTCATCCTGATGGATGTTATCAATCACGCGGACGGACAAATTGCAAAGTGCTCAATGGGAGCCGGACATACGCTGGGCCACACGGTATTCGATATCGTCATGCAAACGGTTAATAGTATCCGCACGGCAATCGATGAAGGACTAGTGAAGTTCCATGCCCCTGATGTTCGGCAAGACGCATATCAGCGAGTAGAACGTCAGCAGCAATTCGAACATCGCTCTCAATCTGAAATCGAGCATTTCTTGAGGGGGAAAGCCTACGTCCTGGGATTCATGGCTGTGGACGAACCGGGCGATGTGTGGGCGGCAGACCCTTGGGACGCTCAATATCTTGGCGTCACCAAAAGGGAATTATTGCTTGCGATGCGAGTGTTACGAGCAAATGGCTTGCTTGATGCTGGCTCCGGTCCTGAATACGCACGGCCAACAGACAAGCTACTTGCCGAGCAATCATCCGAGAGGGAAGGCGTGGAGACGTTGTTTCGACCGCAACAAAAGGTTTCACGATTAAATCTGCCAACCAAAGAGGTGCTGCTTAAAGAGATGCGCACGATTCTTGAGCGGCATCCGGTATCGGCTCTCGTCGTAATCGATGTTGATAATTTTAAGAGCGTGAACGATACGCTCGGCCATTCGAAAGGTGATGAATGCCTTGATCTGATCGTTGGCACAATCGCGACCGTAGTTGGGAGGAAAGGCAAGATTTATAGGTGGGGCAGCGGAGATGAGTTTGCCGTCTGCCTTCCTGATTTTTCCACCGAAGAGGCTCAAGTGACAGCAGAACGAATCAGACGCGGGGTGGAGGAAGCCAAGCCTGGCGCTGAAATCGCTGTCACCACAAGCATCGGCGTTTGCGGGAGTGATCGTGCGAATTCAAAATCCGCAGATGAGATTCTAGACTTCGCGGATAAAGCGATGTATCAGTCTAAGAATTCTGGTAAGAACCGCGTCACCACCTGGCCTTTTGGAGCAGACGCGGGGCAATCAGTTCCCCGCGCAGCAAAGCCAACGAAGCAAGCTATCAAGGCCCAACTCGCCGTGTTTTTGAAGGAAGGACGAGAAATCCAAAACGGTCTTGAATACAGCAATATAGATTCGCCCCGCCAAAAGCAGGAATGGGAACAGCGCGTAGAAAAGTATTTAGAGAAGAATCTCGATGGGTCATACGCTGTCAGGTTTCAAACTCCCGGCCATCCGCCGACTACGTATCCAGATGGAATCAACTCTAAAATGATGGCTCCCTGGGCGGATACGGGTGCAAGAATGGCGGTGCTCAATAGCTTCATGGCAGAACTTCGAGACTAGTCTGGAGTCCGGCTGTTAGTTCAATCACGCTTGACACGTCTCAAAAGGGGCATGCTACGCTGGTCTCAGGAGGTTGAAAAATGTCAACCGAGATTGTCAGTTATGGTTTTACTCCGGGTCCGCCTACCAAGAAAGATTTGGAGCCTGTACCGGAGCCTACGCCGGAACCTAAGCCAATGCCTACGGTCATAGTTCAGCAGCATCCTACGGCGGTCCAAGTAGTTCAACAAAATCCCAACGCAGAAAAGATCATTCTTATGCTCGGCACAGTCATCATAATGCTTGTACTTGTGATTATGTTGCAGAACATGGGACGGTTCCGGGCTGCTGTCGCGTAGCCATTGCAGTCGAACCTAAAACGAACTGTGATAGCCTGAGTGTCCCCGTTTGTTCTACCCCCAAATCAATCCGCGAGGGTAGAAATGAACAAAGTGCTTGAAACAATCCGAGGTTCTTGGATTACTAGCGACCGCGAAACTGCTGAAGCCAACCGTTTGCGGTGAAAGCGGAAGTGCCGAGAAGAATTCCCGGCAAAGAGTATGGGCGCTCGATCTTTAGCTCGTTTGCGAGTTTGGGTGCCTCCTCCAATTTCTCCATCTGGAATAGAGTTGGCTGGCGAATCGGCTCGACTTTTGTAGGCGGCGGTTTCAAAGATCAACTCTCTCGATAACAATTCTCCGCAAGCTGGAGACGCTAAGGAAGTGGCAATCCTCAGTTTGGAATCTCGCGCATGGTCAACATTTGAGTAGTCGGCTCTTGAAATACACTGAATTTCTTTCGGCTCTGCATTCCCTCACCCTCTACCCGTAACGTCAGAACGTAGGGGCCTCGCGGGATCGCGGACAATCGCACTGGAGCCGCGTAACAGAGACCAAAGGCGTTATCGCGCAACTTTCCATCCAACAACTCATCATAGATCACGTCAAAAAATGCCGATGCACTGTCGCCCGGCTGAACCGAAACCTCGCTCATGCCCGGATGACCCATTACTTGGAGCGCGTGTTCCAAATGAATACCGGGAGCATCACTTGGCTCGCAATTCTCCAACACAACTTGCGTTTTGGACACAACTGTGTGGCCCGTGCCTCGAACTCCTACTCGATACCTTCTATCGACTACCATGCCACCCGGCAGTGGCACCGTGGGCTGCTGCTCAAAATATGGCTTGAGGTCACCTGCAAAAACAATCTCAAGGCCCTGCACGCTAGTCAGCTTTCCCAACTCATCTTGAATCTCGACCCTTTCTTCGCGTTCTCGTGCCCACAGTTGATAACTCACAGTAAGCACGCCACAGATCGCAAGCCCCGCAAAAATTGCTTTCGTGTTTGGATTGCTTGAATAGATCGAAGCGATGGTGAATGGGACAGACAATCCACCACTGACGGCAGCGGCCCAGTTTTTTACCAGAGCGTAGAGGAAAGCTTGAGGAGAGGGCTTGCCGACGTTAGTAGCCATGCGTGGAGCTTACCAAGACGAGGATTTAGGACAGGCGGCTCGGTATCTTATTCGTCCTTTTTTAGCGGCTGCTTGTTCTTTTCCTGCTCAATACGCTGTGTCTCCTTTTTATCCTCCTTCATCTGGCGTTCGAGCTTGTCACCCTCGATCCTTTTTGTGGTCGCAGTATCCTCTGCCATTTGTTCTGTAACGAGGTAGACGCCTTCTTCATTCATAGGAAAATTCAACCTCCTTTTGAATTGTCGGTTTGTGCCGGATCGACTATCGTCACTGCGTTCCACGCAATACCTTTCGAAATCAATCGAAGCTCCAATCGGAACACCTGTCCAACAGCGATGGGCAGCGCAACTAGAACCTCATCACCGATAGTCTCCCCCGGTTCGAGGATTGCGTGTTTCTCAAATACGGGCAACGTTTCCAAGAGTTTCCAAGTAATAACGTCGCTGCCATCGGTTTCTTTTGGAATGTGAGACAAAATCCTCACCGCAGAGCCCGTCTGCGAAACGTCTACTTTGCACTGGCCGACGTTCTTCAGTTTGCTGGTGATTTTTACGTATGACGAATTCTTCGCATTTCGTACCGTGCCAGAAACCGTTGACTCCAGCCGTAGCTTGAAAGTTCTGCTCCTAACGAACGTGTAGTAGCCCCACACTGCTCCGACCAACACCACTGCACCCTGAATAATCGTTCTGATGAGATCGAGAGTAGTTTCAGGTTTCCAATTTGCATTCACGTTGCGACCGTCAGTCAGGCACGATGAATGATAGCCCTCGTTTATGGCTTGCGCAATGTCTTCGGCATCTTCAACGAATACCCCTTGAACATTTTTGGGCGTGACCCGAATCCTGAGCCGTATGCCCGGAGCAAATGGCAGCAACAGATTTTCATTCGAAGGGCGGCGAGGTTCAAGGCGATGTATGGGAATTAATTCCAACTTCTTCTGCGAGCAGTCACCAGAGAAACAATTAAACGAATCGAGGAACATAAGCGACAAGTGAAACTGAAACGATTGCAGCAGGAAGGGGCTGTGTTCGTACCTCCCGGCGACCAGCGGGACCAAAGAGGCTAGAAATGAAGATCATGGGTACGTTTGGGCCTCGGTCATCCGGTTATTTTCATGTGGGTTTCATAGCCGCTCATCACTTTACGCCTTTGTCTTTTCCTCTTCTTGTTCCCTTAACTCGGAAAGGCGTTTTGTAGACCAGGCAACGTTCAGGCGGCGGATGATGCCAGGTACCAGTTCGAAATTAGGAATGTAGGCCGTACTAGAGAAGACTTTGTGGCAGGTCACCATCTTCTGAAAGAACACTTCGGGCCGTGGTAAGCGAAACTGAGTGACCATCTGGCCGACGAGAAGGTCTGCGGCTTGCAACGCGGCAACCTGCCTATCGTTGGCTTCTGATACGGCTCCAGCAAGAGCCTTCAGTTCCTTGGGAAAGGCCGCCTTGAAGTCGCGGAAAATTTTCGCACAAGTCTTTAGGAGCCGCCCTTGCTCATCAAATATGAAATCTACCTGCCGCTTGTTGTTGCCGCTTTCCCGCTCTATCTGAAGCACACAAGCGGTCATTGCAAAGAAGCAAAGGTGGTATGGATGGACCAATTTCAGGACGCTCTGAAGTTGCTTTTTCGACAGCATTGAACCTTCAAACGCCTTCCAGTGCGTATCGTTTTTTAACCCGACCACAACTCCGTACATCTCATGTTCACAGATCACATCAACAAGCTTCATTATCTTCGAGTCAATTTTCTCTGATGTCCAGTTTTCAAACTCTCCCGTTGGCGGGTCGGTCTTGGCTTCGTGATGCCTGAAGTAATTTATCTTCGGCTCTTGTCGTAGCACTTCTGCCCAGCGATTCGTGAACCGCTTCCATTCGGCGTCGTCAGCTACCCAGCCTCCTAGCATGGAAATATTTCCGTCCGAACTGTCATCCACAAATGCCTGGGTCATGACAAGAGAACACAAATTCCGCTAATTCAGAAGTCGTACATCAGAGATGTGGGGACCGTACAGCCAGCACGGCTCAGACCGACAATTTCCCGAATAGCTCTTCGACAAGCTCTTTAGAGAATATGTGCTCACCTAAGAGTTTGGCGTTAGTCGAAGCTTTCTTGACGGCCCGTTTTGGAATGAGGAAGATTTGTGATCTATCCAGGTAGACCTCATTGTCTCCTCCATCCAGACATACCACGGCGAGAACATCGTAAAGTCGGGCGTTCTTCGGCTTCGTATAGGTGGTCTTCGTCGTGGTCCGCACAGATACAGCACGAAATTCTTTGCCGTTGACCGCAATCAGATCGTTACCGGAATCCTCGATTGGAGGAGCCGCCTGGACTCCGTATTGCAGTAACCGAATTTGGACGAGTAACTCCCCGAAGAGGCCCGTCAGGTTGTTCTCAGGGAGGGGATTTGACATAGATTTCGAGCCTATCGTGTTTGTGCCTATTTACTTTAGGTTTGAGGCGGCTGCGGTAAGATTTTTGGCATAAAGTTTGGGTAGCTCTGGCGGACAAAATTAACAGCGAACTCAATACTTTGGTCGAAACTCTTCCCTCGCAGACATTCGTCGTTGACGATGTACCTTAGAGTGTTCTGCGGGTCTCCTCTTAGTCCGCGTGGTCTTTCTGGAGCGTTTTCTGACGTTCATAAGCCATCGGCGTAGCTCCTCACAACGCTGAGAGTATAACGCCTATTTCGTTGTCTTCTTACGTGGATGCGGGAGCATGGGGACCGACCTTCCTGCCAATAATTCTTGTTTCCAGTAAGTGACAATTTCTTCCTTCGAGGGGTGAGCAATTGTACCGTGATTTTCCACCTCGATACGTTGAAGGCGTTCGACCAGGGAAGTGAAGTCTGCATGTGTAGTAGGGTCTTGTCGTTGCTGTTGTTCAATGATCTGCCGAGCATCAGCATTTAGAACAAACACGGGATAGCTGAAAGTGTTCCACACGTCCGCTTCATCGAGATATCCGCGTCTAACGAGCAAGCCGACTGTTTCGAAAAAATCCAACACCGGATATAGCTCGTCCGGGTCTTCCTCATTGTTCAGCCGCTTCGCGGCCAATCCACGGCGATACGTTAGCATGGGTTCTTGCTCCATTTGTTGCTGCAAGGCAAGAAGATGCTGAACTTGTGCTTCCGCGTGAAACTCTTTGAGTTGGCGGTAGCCGACAACCAGGGCCACAACTGCGGTCACGGCTAGGATTCCGGTGAAAACCGCAGTCCAAAGGTCGGGGCCTGGGATTCGCTGCCGGGGCTCAGTCATGGGTAACGTACCCGGATTATATAGCAAAGACGTAGTCTTTGACTGATTGGGCCGGTTTTGAGTTCCGCGCTTATTTTTGGGCGTATAATATAAATGAGCAGTAGGAGACACGGCCATGACCACACCAATGGTGGAAATTTTTGAGATCGGAGAAGTCGGATCGGACTACGTGCACTTCATAGGTGCCAACACCGAGACACGGATCACCTTCGCGGACGATGAACTCGGCACCAAGGAAGAGAACGCTGGATTCTTTCGTGGATTGCGGGGCAAGCCAGCGGCCATCCCGCCTGATGCCTCTTTCATCGGTGTTGATTTCTGGCGGCAAGCTGACGGAAGCCTGAGAGTCATCCCATTCCCATTTGCGATTGCTTCCATTGAGAAGTTGCCGGGCTGCCTCGAAAACAGAGCCGAATGGGAGTGCAGTAATTCGAACGCCAAAAAGATTCGCACCCTTCATGGTTGGGTGCTTTGTGGCTACACGGTTTACGATCCCACCACTTGGGAGCCGATGTTGGTTTTGTGCTCTACTTGCTGTCGCAAGCGCGGATACCTCTGGTAAAAAGGCTTCGCTTTTCAGGTGCAATTGCACCCAAATTGCACCCAAACCCACCGTTGCATGGGGTTGCACACCGTTGGATACCCTTTGTTAAGTGCTTGAAAACACTGTAAGTCGTTTGTTCGGGAGATCGAATTCAGTCTTGAGAGGGCTACGTCCTAACCCTTAGACGATATCGCCATCGCGCGCCAGGAGCCGTTTGACTCGGCAGCCCTGCACAGGGAGACCGTGCTAATTTTCGCATGGGGGAATTGCGTCCGCAAGTAGCCGTCGGGCGCGGCCGTCGAGCGGAGCCTGGAGAATATGTTTAATGGGTTTGTGGCCAGTTCGGG
>WNFA01003959.1_pt1 | contig 12359 bp, 14 predicted proteins | sample 5400481 | NCBI WGS metagenome assembly WNFA01 (sample SAMN13153340, study PRJNA577476) | soil metagenome | isolation source: 120 cm saprolite under Douglas fir tree site 2 hole 1 replicate 2 | place: USA:California | collected 2015-04-18
CGGCCTTGCCGGCCACATAGATTGCGGCCCCGGCGTTGAGCGCGACGATGTCACGCGCGGCTCCGGCCTTGTTTTCCAGCGCCGCCACGATCACGTTTCGCGACTCTTCCACCGTCGCCACGCGCAGCGCCCTGGGATCGTGCACCGGCAAGCCGAATTTTTCGGGGTGAATCATGTACTCGAGAATTTTGCCGTTCCGCAGCTCCCCGATCATCGTCTGACCGCTCACCAATCCGGCCGGCGCGCCGACGCAGCTGATGGGGGTTTTTCATCCCGACCTTGTGGGAATCCAGGTCCGGGTGCTGCAGCGGCTCGGGGGGCGCCACGCGATGACCGTCTACGGCCTGGAAGGCTTGGACGAGATCTCTGTGAGCGGCCAGACGATGATCGGCGAGTTGAGGAGCGGCAAAGTTTTCGAGTACATGATTCACCCCGAAAAATTCGGCTTGCCGGTGCATGATCCCAGAGCCCTGCGTGTGGCGACGGTCGAAGAGTCGCGAAACGTGGTGGTGGCAGCGCTGGAGAACAAGCCGGGAGCCGCGCGTGACATCGTGGCCCTCAATGCCGGAGCCGCAATCTACGTGGCCGGCAGGGCCGCAAGCCTAGAGGAGGGTGTGGAGAAGGCGTTCGAGTTGATCAAGAGCGGTGCCGCGCGCGCCAAGCTCGACGCATTCGTGAAATTCACCCAGCAACTCGCGCGTGGCTGATATCCTGGATAGGATCCTCGCGGTCAAGGCCGAGGAGATCGCAAAGGCAAAGAAAAACCTGGGCGCGGCCACCGTGCGTCGCCAAGCGGAAGCAGCGGGAAAGCCGCGGGATTTTGTCGGCGCCCTGCGCGCGAAAATCGCCGTCGGCCTGCCGGCGGTGATTGCCGAGATCAAGAAGGCGAGTCCGAGCAAGGGCGTTCTTCGCGAGCGATTCGATCCGGCCGCGATCGCCCGTTCTTACGCGCAGCACGGCGCGGCGTGCCTCTCGGTGCTCACCGACGAACGTTTTTTTCAGGGCCGCGCCGAGGACCTTTCCACTGCGCGCGCGGCTTGCGATCTCCCGGCGTTGCGCAAGGATTTCGTGATCGACCCCTACCAGGTGTACGAATCGCGCGCCATGGGTGCCGATTGCATTCTGCTCATCGTCGCGGCGCTTGAGCCGGCGCAAATGCGCGGGCTGGAGACCGTAGCGGTCTCGCTCGGGATGGCGGTGCTCGCCGAAGTGCACGATCGCGCCGAGCTCGACCTCGCTCTCGAGCTCGCGACCCCGCTGATCGGCATCAACAACCGCGACCTGCGCAGCTTCGAGACGCGACTCGAAACGACCCTCGGATTGTCGCCTCGGATTTCGGCACCGCGAATCGCGGTGAGCGAAAGCGGGATTCTTTCCGCCGAGCACGTAGCGTGGTTGCGGCAAGGGGGAATTCAGGCATTCCTGGTCGGGGAGGCTCTGATGCGGGTCGATGACCCTGGAAGGGAGCTCGCGCGCATATTCTTAACATATTGATTCGAATCGGCGTATTGCGTCGATGTTGCGAAAATGCAACATCGGAGGGTTCCTGGTGCGTAAAAATTCACAGTTCTATTGAGGTTGAAAGATTCGATTGGCAAAATTGCAACAGCCCAATTCAGGGGTGAGAGCGGGCGGTGCGGTCCGGCTGCCCTCGAGTCAAAATGAAAGAGGAGACATTCTCGATGAACAAGAAGCTAATGGCACTGGCGGTGGCCGGCGCGGTGACTGCTCCGGGCCTCGCTTTTGCGCAGGTCGGCGGCAGCCCCGGAGTCACGCTCTACGGGCGCCTCGACGAGACGATCGTGAATTCCAAGTATTCGACGAACGGCGCAGGCACGATTACGGAAGTGAAAAAAGGCGACGTGTGGTCGCCAGGTAATGCGATCGGCGTGCGCGGCAGGGAAGACTTGGGCGGCGGCACGGCCGTGTGGTTCCAGCTCGAGGCTGGTGCGTGGCCGGATGGGCGTCTGGAAGCGTCCGCGACCACGGGTGCTCACTTCGGCGGCCGGAACTCCGGTCTTGGCGTGTCGAGCGAGTTGGGTGACATCATGTTCGGCATCTGGGACACGCCTTACAAGGTCGCTTACGGCACGGGCAATCTGGTGACCTCGGGCGGGTTCGCATCCTCCGGGATCATCATGGGCAACGGCGACACGACAGGCGCTCTGACGAACCCGCTGTGCACGAACATAGTAAGCAACGCCGTGGGCACCGTAACGACTGCTACGAATGGTGTGTGCGTGACCGAAGCGACGTCCAACGGCACCGCGTGGTCGCGCCGGGTCAACAACTCGATCCAGTACTGGTCGCCGGTGTTCTCCGGCGTGCAGTTCAAGTTGATGACGGCACTGGCCAACTACCAGTCGCCTGCGAGCTCTTTCCCCAACGGCGTGCCGAAACCGAAAGAGTATTCGGGCAACGTCACTTGGGCGCGCGGACCTCTGGCGCTCGCCTTCGGGTATGACTCCCACGAGGGGCTTCGTCCGAATACGGCCGTCGGCGGGGTCGTGAATCCGAAAGATTCTGCGATTCAGCTCGGCGCCAAGTGGGATTTCGGTATAGCTCAGGTCGGTGGCGGATGGGAGAAGTTGAAATACGCGAATACCTCTGCGACCGCCGTAAGCAACGCGATGGACGTGCCGGCCGTAGTCCTCAACGGCAGGGTTAGCGCGGGCCCGGGCCAGGTGTGGCTGAGCTGGAGCCAAACCCCGGGCGGCAAGAACTGCACCATACCGGCCGCTTTCAACTCCGGCACCGGAACCGGGAACTTGGTGATCGGCAGCGCGGCCTGCGGCGACGCGGGAAAGACGAAGATGATGACCTTGGGCTACGACTATGTCATGTCCAAGCGCACCAAGATGTACTTCGCCTACAACAAGATCGATAACGGGATCAGCACAAACTACTATTACATCGCCGGTCCTGCCGCAAACAACGGCAACGGCACCAACGGCGGTCTTGCTGCCGGCACGGACGTCACTACCCTCGCGGTCGGAATGCAGCACTCGTTCTGATGTAGCTGGATAAGCGACAAAATCAAAGGCGCTTTCGGGCGCCTTTTTTTTGGCTGCGATTTTCCCGACTGGGGGAACCGGCAATCCCGGGGTATGATGGCATTCTCCCGATGGAAATCTCGAACTTCACGCGCTTCAACCTCGATCGCTGCATCCTCGAGTTCGACAAGGCACTGCGTCTGATCTTGGGCGAGGCCGTCGCGCGCCGGCCCAGCCCGGCCGAATCCATACCCGAGGAAAACCTCAACGACGAGGCGCGCCGGCACGCAGCGGCTTTGATGCGGGTCAATCACTGCGGCGAGGTGTGCGCTCAGGCGCTCTACCGCGGCCAGGCCCTTGGGTCTTCAAAAGAGGACATCAAGGGCGCGCTTGCCAAGGCGGCAAGCGAGGAGGCCGATCATCTCGCCTGGAGTGCCCAACGCGTGCGCGAGCTCGGCGGCCGACTGAGCCTGCTCAACCCCCTGTGGTACGCGGGTTCGCTCGCTCTCGGCTATGCCGCGGGCCGGCTAGGCGAGCGCTGGAATCTCGGATTTCTCGCCGAGACCGAGCGCCAGGTCGAGCAGCACTTGCAAGGACATATCGACCGGCTCGAAGGCCGCGACGCCAAGACGCGGGCGGTGATCGAGAGCATGCAAGGGGAAGAGGCCGGACACCGGCGCACGGCCGAAGCACTCGGGGCACGCGAACTGCCTGAACCTGCCAGACTCGGCATGCGCCTGGCCGCACGCTTGATGACAACGCTCTCGTACTGGATCTAGCTGTTGCGGGCTCAATCGGGAAGAATTTCGTAATCGTGCGAGATTTGAGCGGTCTTTCCGAGCATGATCGAAGCCGAGCAGTATTTGTTGTGCGAGAGCTTGATCGCGTTTTCGACCATCGAAGGCTTCAGATCTTTGCCTCGTACAACGAAGTGCATGTGAATCTTGGTGAATACCTTGGGATCGGTTTCCGCGCGCTCGGAGGTAAGCCGGACTTCGCAAGCCGATATGCTTTGGCCGCTTTTCCTGAGGATCAACACCACGTCGTAAGCAGTGCAGCCGCCGGTTCCGGCGAGCACGGTCTCCATCGGTCGCGGCCCCAGGTTACGTCCACCGCCCTCGGGCGCACCGTCCATTACAAAGGCATGGCCGCTTTCAGTTTCAGCGACAAAGCTCATGCTGTCGGGGCCGACCCATTTGACTTTGCACTCCATCTTCGCGCGCTTTTCTTGTCGACTTGAGAGATTTCAGGCTACCCGATCGAGATCATATAGATCGTCCTGTGCCGCGCCATCGCCTACGTATCGCGAGGTGTGGCCCTTCAATCGATTGGACCAAGGATTCGACTCTAATGAATTGAATTTACTTGTCATTTAAATGCTCCCTGAACTTGGCCCAGTCTTTGTATCGCACCGCACCAAAATATTCTTGCGCTGCACAAATTCTGCCCTCATAATGCCTTCGTGCCGGGCGCTCGAAGTACTCAGGGCGCTCGACGAGTTTTGTCTCCTCCACCCTCCTCCTTTGGTGGATTTGGCGCAACCTTTCGAGGTTGCGCTTTTTTTTGGGGAGCGGTCGCCGCTGAAATGAGTTTGACACTTCGCTACTTCTTCAATAAAATCACGCGCTTTCGTCGTATACCGGATGCGGGAATCCAAGGCCATGACCACTTTCTCCGCCAAGCCGCATGAGGTCAGGCGCAACTGGTATCTGGTCGATGCCAGCGGCAAGGTTCTCGGGCGACTTGCCGCAGAAATCGCGCGCCGATTGCGCGGCAAACACAAGCCCGAGTTTACCCCTCACGTCGACACCGGTGACTACGTTGTCGTTGTCAACGCTGGTAAGCTCCGCGTTACGGGAAACAAGGGCGAGGCCAAGACCTATTATCGCCACAGCACGTACCCCGGCGGCGTCTATGCGACTACGTTCGCCAAGATGCAGGCGCGGTTCCCGACTCGCGCACTGGAGATCGCTGTTAAAGGAATGTTGCCCAAGGGGCCGCTCGGCTACGCAATGCTCAAGAAGCTGAAAGTCTACGCGGGTGGAGAGCACCCTCACGCAGCGCAGCAGCCTCGAGCGCTGGAGATCAACGCATGATCGGACAATATTATTACGGGACCGGCCGACGCAAAAGTGCCGTGGCGCGCGTGTTCATCAAGCCAGGCAAAGGCGATTTTGTCGTGAACGATCGCCCGGCGAACGAATACTTCGCGCGTGAAACCGGGCAGATGGTTGTGCGTCAACCGCTCGTACTGACCGACAAGCTGAGCCAGTTCGACGTCATGGTGAACGTATCAGGAGGAGGCGAGTTCGGACAGGCGGGGGCCGTGCGCCACGGCCTGACGCGTGCCCTGATCGAGTACGACCCCGCGCTCAAGCCGCTTCTGAGCAAGGCGGGTCTGGTGACCCGCGATGCGCGCGAGGTCGAGCGAAAGAAAGTCGGCTTTCATAAGGCGCGGCGGCGCAAGCAATACTCCAAACGCTGATGTTCAGAGATTCACACAGGAAAGCCGCCCCCGGGGCGGCTTTTTTGTTTGCGGTTTCGAGTTTCAGCCCGAGCGGGGCTTCCAGGGCATTCGATAGAGCCCGGCTGGTAGACTGATTTTCTGAGGTAGTGATGATCAAGGTCGGCATCGTAGGCGGGACCGGTTACACGGGGATCGAGTTGCTGCGCATCCTTGCGCGCCACCCGCAATCAGAGCTCGTCGCGATCACCTCGCGCAAGGAGGCCGGGACTCCAGTAGCGGAGCTGTTTCCGAGCTTACGCGGTGCCGTGACGCTTGCCTACTCGGACCCGGCGAAGTCAGCCCTCGCCCAGTGCGATGTGGTGTTTTTCGCGACGCCTAATACCGTAGCGATGGGCGAGGCGAGGGCGCTCGTGGAGGCCGGCGTGCGCGTCGTGGATCTCTCGGCCGATTTTCGCATCAAGAACTCAGCCGAATGGGAGAAGTGGTACAAGGTCAAGCACGCCGCGCCCGGGCTTCTTGCTCAGGCGGTGTACGGTCTGCCGGAAGTGAATCGCGCAAAAATCAAGGGCGCGCGCCTGGTGGCGAATCCCGGCTGCTACCCAACCGCGGTTCAGCTCGGCTTGCTGCCCCTTGCGAAAACCAGCGCCGTCGACCTCGATCACTTGATCGCGGATGCAAAGTCCGGGGTGAGCGGAGCCGGCAAGAAGGTCGAAGAACATCTGCTGTTCTCCGAAGCCTCGGATAGTTTCAAAGCCTATGGTGTGTCCGGCCATCGTCATTGGCCGGAGATTCGGCAGGAGCTGGATACCGCTGCCGGAAGAAGCGTCGGTCTCACCTTCGTGCCGCATCTGGCGCCCATGATTCGGGGGATACACGCAACTCTGTATGCACGCATCACCGCGGACATCGAGTTTCAGAGATTGTATGAAGATCGCTATCGCGGCGAGCCTTTCGTCGACGTGCTCCCTAGCGGAAGTGAACCGGATACGCGCTCGGTGCGGGCCACGAATACCTGCCGCATCGCAATCCATCGCCCGTACGGGGCAGACATGCTTGTCGTGATCTCGGTGATCGACAATTTGGCGAAGGGCGCTTCGGGACAGGCGGTGCAGAATATGAATATCATGTTTGGGTTCGAGGAGACGATGGGGCTCTCGCAACTGGCCATTGTGCCCTGACCCGGCGGGCGGAGAATCTAATGTCCAAGCTCTTCAAACAATTCCGCAAACGCTTCGGAATTTCTGCGCCGAAGATGACGGTTCAGACGCATGTCGCTTGGTATTGGCGCTGGCTCGGAATGCTGGTGTTCCTCTCCTTTGCGCTTGCGCTGGCGGCGTGGATGTACGATGCCGGGCGTCGTTTTGCCGGTTTCGATCGCAGTGAGCTGCAAAACGAATTCGCCAGACTTCGCGAGTCAATGGGGCGGCTCGAGAGCGAAGCTGCGAGGTTGCGCTCGATCGCCAACGCCAGCGAGTCGCGCCTGAAGATCGAACAAACGGCGCAATCCCAGCTTGCCTCTCAAGTGAAGGTGCTCGAAGACGAAAACAACCGGCTCAAGGAGGACCTCGCCTTTTTTGAAAACCTCGTGCCGAGCGAACGGCGCGGCGAGAAAGTCAGTATCCACCGCTTCAAAGTCGAGCGTGACGTGCTTCCCGGCGAGTTCCGCTATCGCCTGCTCGTACTTCAGGGAGGGAGGCTCGACCGCGAGTTTCACGGGTCTTTACAGCTCGTAGTGGAGATGCAGCAAGAGGGCAGGGATGCTACAATCATAATCCCCGATTCAGCCGAGACAGGCAGCACTTCTTTCAAGCTCAATTTCAAGTATTTTCGTAGAGTTGAGGGAACATTTCGGGTTCCGGCGGGAGCCAGGGTGCGAACCGTACAGGCGCGTATCCTGGAGAACGGGTCCAGCGAGGCCCGTGCCAGCCAAAACGTCAACCTTTCTTAGCAGGCGGGAAGCGCTATGTTTCGCAAGCAGCCCAGCAAGCCGCAGAATCGAATCGACAGCCTGATTGGTGTCGGCACGAAGATCGAGGGTAATGTCAATTTCACCGGAGGCCTTCGCGTCGACGGCGAAGTCATTGGAAACGTAACGGCGGTTTCCGACGAGCCTTCGACCTTGGTGCTCAGCGAAAAGGCTCGCATCGAAGGGGAAATCAGCGTATCGCACCTGGTCGTGAACGGCGAGATCACGGGGCCGGTGTACGTAGCCGAGTTCCTCGAACTCCAGTCGCGCTCACGGGTCAAAGGAGACGTGCACTACAACAGCCTGGAGATGCATCTCGGCGCCATAGTCGAGGGGCATCTGGTACACCGCTCGGGCGAAGCAAAAACCGTGGAGTTGAAGCTCGCGACGAGCAAGCCCGCAGTATGATCAGCGGCAGTGACTTCCGGCTTGAATACCGGCGCCGCAGCCCCATCTAGCCGGGTGGCGCGGTTGACCGTCCCGAGTCCCGGCCCGATAATTGAGCAGTTTGCAACAGGAGTTGAGACATGAATGCAATCGCAGAGATGCCCGCCCCGCTTGTTTTCACCGACAGCGCCGCAAACAAAGTCAAGCAATTGATCGACGAGGAAGGCAACACCGAATTGAAGCTGCGCGTGTTTGTCACCGGCGGTGGCTGCTCCGGATTTCAGTACGGTTTTACTTTCGACGAGATGAAAAGCGACGACGACACGGTGATGGAGAAAAACGGGGTGATGTTGCTCATCGACCCGATGAGCTACCAGTATCTCGCCGGCGCCGAGATCGACTACACCGAAGGTCTCGAGGGCGCACAGTTTGTGATCAAAAATCCCAATGCGACGAGCACCTGCGGTTGCGGTTCGTCGTTCTCCGCATAAGCCCATCGGGAGTCACTGGGCGGGTGCGTTGGGCATCCGCTTCATTTTGAGTCTTATCCGGACACTCGCGGTGGATCAGGCCGCGTAAATCGCACCGAGCACTCGCGGCCCCTTCGCACCGGTGACCCCTGGAAGATTTCCAGGTTCTCGCTTCAGGGCCCGCTGTGCGAGCCAGGCAAAAGCCATCGCTTCTACCCAGTCCGGGTGAATCCCGAGCGGCTCGGTCGAGGCGATCTTCATGCCGGCCAGTTCCCGGGTAATGCGCATCACCAGATCGTGGTTGCGCACTCCACCGCCGCACAAGTAAGCTTCCTCTGCGCCTGGACAGAACCTCGCAATCGCTTGGGCGATACTGCGCGCCGTGAGTTCGGCCAACGTGGCTTGCACGTCCTCGGCCTTGTGCTTTCCGACGCTGAACCGGCGTAACCAATCGAGACTGAAGTGATCACGGCCCGTGCTCTTGGGCGGTGAACGGCGAAAATAAGGATCGGCAAGTAACGCCTTCAGCAAGGACGCAACCGGCCGTCCTCGTGAGGCAAGCGCCCCGCCCCGGTCGAAATCGCGGCCGAATCGCTCGTGCGTCCACGCGTCAAGCAGGACGTTGCCAGGTCCTGTGTCGAAGCCTGTCACGGGTCCCTTGCGGGGAAGGTCGGTGAGATTGGCAATGCCGCCGAGATTGGCGATGACGCGATGGTGGCGCGAGTCCCGGAAGGTAGCCGCGTGAAACGCAGGTACAAGCGGGGCACCCTCTCCATTTGCGGCGATGTCGCGGTTTCTGAAATCCGCGACCACGGTGATGCCGGTACGCTCGGCAAGCCACGCAGGATTGCCGAGCTGAATGCTGTACCCGGACCCCGGCCGATGACGCACCGTCTGGCCGTGACAACCGATGGCCGAAACCGTCTTCGCGGGAATTCCGTGTTTCTCCAGCAGGCGATCGACGGCCTTCGCATAGAGCCCTGAGAGTTCAATCCCGGTGAGCGCTGCTCGATGCAGCTCGTCCCTGGACGCCTCGTGCAGGGCCAGCAGGGAGGTTTTCAGGCTTTTGGGGTAGGGCAGAAATCCGGCGCCTATCAGAGACGGCCCGACCCGCAGATCGACGAGTGCGGCATCGACACCGTCGAGACTTGTGCCCGACATCAAACCGATGTAGATCTCGGAAGACGCGGATCTCGTGGAACCGCTCACTCGAGCAGCGCGAGGTTGCTGTTTTTCAGAAGATCCAGTCGCGCGACGAGCGGCTCGGCGGTACGCCTGAACGCCGCTCGTTCGATCGCGAGAATCGGCTGCGCGGCCGGAAAAACGATGGTCAGCGGATTGCGATTCTGATCGTGGAGATGGAACTCGTAATGAAGGTGAGGGCCGCTGGCCCAGCCGGTTTGCCCGACGTAACCGATGATTTCGCCCTGGACAACGCGGCTTCCCGCCCTCATCCCTCGCGCGAAATTTCTCAAGTGTGCGTAGTACGTGCTGTATCCCCCAAAGTGCCTGAGCACGATGAGGTTTCCGTAACCGTTCCGCCACCCGGCGAACGACACGACGCCGTCACCGGTGGACCTGACCCTGGTCCCGACTGGTGCTCCATAGTCGACTCCCTGATGCGTGCGCCACTGCTGGAAAATCGGATGCCGGCGCATGCCGAATCCCGAGGTGATGCGCGAGAACTCGAGCGGCGAGCGTAGAAATACCTTGCGCAGATTGTCGCCTTCTAGGGTGTAATAGCCGCCCCTACCCCAGGGATCCTGGAACCACACCGCGCGGTAGGTCTTCCTTTGGCTGGAGAATTCGGCCGCGAGCACTCGCCCGGATCGGATCGTTTGGCCGCTGTGGTAAAAGGTTTCGAAAACGACCCCGAACCGGTCGCCACGGCGTAAATCACGGTGAAAATCCACGTCTCCTCCGAAGATGTCGGCAAGCTGGACCGCGACGCCGTCCGGAATCCCCGCCGCATCGGTTGCGGCGAAGAGCGAGGTCTTGATCTCGCCTGATTTCATCTCTATGTCGCGCGCCACCTCGGCTTGCTGCTCGGAGCTACCGAAGCTCTCGCCGAAGCGGTCCACAGAGAGAATCGTGTCCCTGTCGGAGAGAAACCATAGCGAGCGCAGCTTGCCGGCGTCGTCGACTTTGGCTTTGACCGTCGTTCCGGGAAGTAAAAGGCGGAACGGCCGCGCCGCACGCGAAGAACGCAAAATGGGCGCCGCTTCGTCCTCGTCTGCTCCAAGCCGCTCGATCAGCGTGGCGACCGTGTCGCCACTTCTGAAGCGGTCTTCCTGAAAGTAGATGATCGTTCCTGGGTCGCCGGTCGGGGTGGCAGACAGGGCGAGCGGGTCGACGACAATCCGCGTCGGAATCGGTTCCGGCCCGTGCTCGACCGTACCGAACGCAGCCACCACGCCGAACAGCGGCACGGCGACGGCGGCAGCCGACCATCGGAGGCGCCTTCCGCCGGACAGCGTTACAATTCCAATCTCGTCGTTATCCATGTTCCGCAGCGGGTTGAATCGAAAAAGTCTAACAAATAACCGCCCGATCAGCCATTGCACACCATGAGCGACATCGATAACCAACTGAAAGTCATCAGGCGCGGCTGCGATGAACTGATCGTCGAGGCCGAGCTGCGCGAAAAGCTCAAATCCGGACGACCACTACGTGTGAAGCTCGGCCTGGACCCGACTGCGCCCGATCTGCATCTCGGGCACACGGTGGTGATCAACAAGCTGCGTCAGTTTCAGGACTTGGGCCATCACGTCCAGTTCCTGATCGGAGATTTCACTGGAATGATCGGTGATCCGAGCGGCAAGAACGCGACACGACCGCCGCTTTCGCGGGAGCAGATCCTGCGGAACGCGAAAACCTATCAAGACCAGGTCTTCAAGATCTTGGACGCCAATAAGACTGAAGTCCTGTTCAATTCCAGGTGGTCCGACGAGCTGGGCGCAGCCGGTCTGATAGGGTTGGCTGGAAAATGGACGGTCGCGCGTATGCTCGAGCGCGACGATTTCGGCAGACGTTATGCGGCCCACCAGCCCATCGCCATACACGAGTTTCTCTACCCACTCATGCAGGGCTACGATTCAGTGGCGATGAAATCCGACGTCGAACTCGGGGGGACCGATCAGAAGTTCAATCTGCTGGTAGGGCGCGAGCTGCAGAAACACTACGATCAGCCACAGCAATGCATCCTGACGATGCCTCTTCTCGAGGGGATACGCGGCGTCGAGAAGATGTCGAAGTCGCTCGACAACTACGTTGGTATCAGTGAATCCCCGGAAGTCATTTTCGGAAAGCTGATGTCGATCTCCGACGAGCTGATGTGGCGTTACCTGGAGCTGCTCTCCTTCGAATCCCTAGAAACGCTCGCCAAGTGGAAGAAGGAAGTCGCCGGCGGCCGCAACCCGCGCGACATCAAGGTGCTTCTTGCGCGCGAGATCGTCGCCCGTTTTCACAGCGCCGAAGCGGGGGAGCGCGCCCAGGCCGATTTCGAGGCGCGTTTCAAGCATGGTGCGACGCCCGAGAGCATTCCGGAAATCACGGTAAAGGTCCCGGGCGACGGCGGAAAATCCGCTTCGTCCAAAATCCCGGAGATGGCGATCATGAAGGTGCTCAAGGAGTCGCAGCTGGTCTCCAGCACCTCGGAGGCCCTGCGCATGATCGAGCAGGGAGGCGTGCGTATCAACGGCGAGAGGGTCACCGACAAGGGACTTTCCGTGAAGCGGGGGGACACGGTCGTGCTCCAGGTAGGCAAGCGCAAGTTCGCGCGGGTGACCCTTGCCTGATGGGCCGGTCGCGCATGTGAGCTCGGCCTGCCGTCGCGGCGGGCCATTTGCTAGGCTATGACGTTGTGTTATCGTGTCGGCGGCCAAAGACAGCTGCTAGTTCGGCTCTCAACAACGCAAGGAGGAAATTCTCATGATACGTATCGGAATCAGAAAAACTGCCCTTTCACTCGCGGTCGCGGGGGCTTTCGCCGGAGGCGCTTCGCAGGCGCACGCTTCGGCATTCGCCCTGATCGAACAGAACGCAAGCGGTCTGGGTAACTCCTATGCGGGTGCCGC
>WNFA01009672.1_pt1 | contig 12356 bp, 11 predicted proteins | sample 5400481 | NCBI WGS metagenome assembly WNFA01 (sample SAMN13153340, study PRJNA577476) | soil metagenome | isolation source: 120 cm saprolite under Douglas fir tree site 2 hole 1 replicate 2 | place: USA:California | collected 2015-04-18
AGGCGGCGTTACGCACCGCGGCCGCGATCGGCGACGATACGCTGCAGCGGCGGGCGCGGGGCTACGTGGTTCCCGATTCTTTTACCCACGGGAGCTCCGAGCAGCGCCAACGCTGGTTCAATACCGGCTTCCGCTCGGGCTCGGTCACAAGCTGCAACACCTTCGCGTCGGCCCAGCTTTGAAATGCTGTGGCTTCATGTAGCCCGGATTGAGCGCAGCGAAATCCGGGACACCACCCGCGAAACTCTCCCGCATTTCGCTACGCTCAATGCGGGCTACGCAGCTGAGTAAACGGCGCGTCATGCCCGGAATCGACGACAGCAGGCAATTCATTCCGCTCAAGATCGCGGTGCTGACGATTTCCGACACGCGCGCGCTCGCCGAGGACAAGTCCGGCGCGACACTGGTGGAGCGCGCCGAAAAAGCCGGCCACGCCATCGCGGCCCGCGCGATCGTGACCGATGACGTGGAAGAAATCCGCGCGCGGGTCAAAGCGTGGATCGCTGATCCCGCAATCGACGTCATCATCACCACCGGCGGCACCGGCTTCACCGGGCGCGACGTGACGCCGGAGGCGGTCGAGCCCTTGTTCGAAAAGCGCATGGAGGGCTTCGCCACCATGTTCCTGATGGTGAGCCGGGCCAAGATCGGCACCTCGGCGATCCAGACGCGCGCGACCGCAGGTGTCGCCGGCGGCACCTACATCTTCTGCCTGCCGGGCTCCCCCGGCGCCTGCCGCGACGCATGGGACGAGATCCTGCTGCACCAGCTCGACTACCGTTACCGTCCGTGCAATTTCGTCGAGATCATGCCGCGCCTCGACGAGCATTTGCGCCGCGCCAAGGCCAAGGGCGCGACCGTCTAGCGGGTCCGCGTTCGGCGCGCTGCTCGATGACGGGCGTGGGGCCCTGCCGCTAGCGCAGCTCCAGCTCCCACGTCTCGCCGATGAGCTCTTTGCCGAAGGTGTCGTGCGGCTCTTGATGGATGAGCGCAAAGCCGGCGCGCTCGTAGATGCGGCGGGCGCCGGTGAGCACGCTCTGGGTCCAGAGTGTGACCTTGCGGTAGCGCGCTTCGCGCGCAAAGCGCAGAGTCTCCTCGACCAGCCTGGCGCCGATGCCAAGCCCGCGCGCCTTGGGCTCCACCAGCAGGAGGCGCAGCCGCGCGATCTCCGGCGTTTCCCGCATCAGCAGGACCGAGCCGACATTCTCGCCTTCGCGCTCGGCGATCCAGCAGCGCTCGCGCTTGGGGTCGTGGTTGCGGACGAAGGCCGCGACGATTTCCGCGGTCAGCGCTTCGAGCCGCTCGTCCCAACCGTATTCCTCCCCGTAGAGCGCGCCGTGGCGGCTCGCGATCCAACCCATGTCGCCGGGTCGGGGAGGCCGCAGCAGATAGGGGATTTGCGGCGCCGGCGCCTCGCCCAGCACGCTTTCGATGGTGCGCATGGCGCCGACGATGCGTTCCTGATCCGCCACCGATAGCTTGCCGATCATGGCGGCGATTTCGTTCTGCGAACGTTGATCGAGCGGCGCGAACGCCATGCGGCCCTTCGCGGTCAGCGACAACAAGCATTGCCGCCGGTCGGTCGGCGACGGCGTCTTGGTGATGAAGCCGCGCTCGTTGAAGCCGTGCAGGATGCGGCTGAGGTAACCAGGATCGAGGCCGAGGTCGGCGGCGAGTTCGGTTGCCGTCGCCCGTTGGCGGTGGGCGAGTTCGTAGAGCACGCGCGCTTCGGCGAGCGAATAGGGGCTATGTAAGAAGCCATCCTGCAGCACGCCGATCCGGCGCGTATAGAGGCGGTTGAAGCGGCGGACCGCGCCGACGCGCTGCTCGAAATCGATCGTGGAGGTGGTCGCCATGGGGCATGCCCGGGCCACAACGTGTGACATTGTCAACGAATTAGTTGACTTAGTCAAGTAACTTGCCCGAACCCGCCACGATCGCCCCTGTGTGGAGCAGCACGAGGTGGCGGCGGCGCAACCGGCGGCGGAGGTCGCGCTCGGGCTCCTCGACGTCGCGGTGGCCGCCGAGCGCGGCATAGCGCGCCTTGGCGATGACCAGTCCTTGGCTTGCATCCGGTTTTGCGCCGAGCGCGGTCCCCAGCAGCGCCAAGGCCTCGAGCAGCCCCGGACGGAACGCGGACGCGCGGAACACGGCGGCGTGGGTGCCGGCGCAACCCTGCAGTTCGGCCTGCTCGACAAAACGGCGGGTTTCATCGACCCAGGTGGCGTCGAGAACGACGCCCGGGCGCAGAAAGAGCAGCCAAGACGCGCGCGCGGCGTCGGCCGCCGCCTTGAGCCGCGCCCCGCGCCCTTGCGCGGATACCAGCACGCGGCAGCCGGCGCCGTCCGCGATCGCGGTAGTTGCGTCGCGCGAACCCGCATCGGCGACGATCACTTCGCGCACGATGCCGGCGGCCGCGCCTGAAACCAACGCAGCCAGCGTCGGCAACAGCGCGCGTTCGCTGTTATGCGTGGCAATCACCACGCTGAGCATGATCCCATGTCCCTCCAAGCGCGCCCGGCATGGCCCTTATCTATCGCCTGGCCCCGCGCGCGGAAAAAGGAGCCGCCCCTCTTTCGGTCCCCCACTGAGCCGCCAGTCGGCCTGTCTCCCCTTGCATGCCGCTGAGCAGGGATTATGTTCTTGTTTTGTTCGATACCTCAAGCTAGGATCGTCCCATGGCTCGCTCGTATGCAGCCGTCAAACGCCCGCCGGCGCCCACGTCCTCCTGGCCCAGCCCCCCTGCGCCGGCGGGCGGCTTTGCCCGCCGTCCTTCACCCCCGCGGGTGGAGACCGCGAAGCCGCGTCCCGCCGCCGTCGACCTCGATACGCCGGGCGAGGTCGCGGTCGAAGGCGATCGCCGCCGCGGCCGGGGGGCGCAGTCGAACGCCGCCGGCCGCTACGAGCCGCTCGCTCGCGTCGCCTTCGATGATGGCTGGCAAAGTTTCGAGGAACTGCCGCCGTTCAAGACCACGGTGACCATCGACTCCACCCGTAAGATCATCACTCGCAACGATTCGCCCGACATTTCCTTCGACCGCTCGATCAACCCCTATCGCGGCTGCGAGCACGGCTGCATCTATTGCTTCGCGCGCCCGACCCACGCCTATCTCGGCTTGTCGCCGGGGCTCGATTTCGAAACCAAGCTGTTCGCCAAGCCGGACGCGCCCAAGCTGCTCGAACGCGAGTTGTCCGCCGCCGGCTACGTGCCGCGCACCATCGCCATCGGCACCAACACCGATCCGTACCAGCCGATCGAGCGGGAGCATCAGGTGATGCGGCGCATCCTCGAAGTGTTTGACCGCTACGGCCATCCGGTCGGCATCGTGACGAAATCCGCGCTGGTGTTGCGCGACCTCGAGATCCTCGCGCGCATGGCGCAACGCAATCTGGTCAAGGTGGCGTTGTCGGTGACGACGCTCGATGCCCGGCTCGCGCGCGTGATGGAGCCGCGCGCGGCGACGCCGGCGCGCCGGCTCGAGGCGCTGCGGCAACTGGCCTCGGCGGGCGTGCCGGCCTCGGTCATGGTGGCACCGGTGATCCCCGCGCTCAACGACGCCGAGATCGAGCGCATCCTCGATGCCGCCGCCGCCGTCGGTGTGCGGGAGGCCGGCTACGTGCTGCTGCGGCTTCCGCTCGAAGTGCGCGACCTCTTCCGCGAATGGCTGATGGCCAATTTTCCCGACCGCTACCGCCACGTGTTCAAGCTTATCCGCGAGACCCGCGGCGGCAAGGACTACGATTCGAGCTGGGGCAAGCGCATGACCGGCGGCGGGCCGGTGGCCTGGATGATCGGCCGCCGTTTCGAACTCGCCTGCGAGAAGCGCGGTTTCAACAAGACGCGAACGCGGCTGACGACCGACCATTTCAGTCCGCCCCGGCGCGGCCACGAGCAGCTGAAATTGTTCTGAACTCTTTTTCGTCGTCCCCGCGCATAGCGCGTCGGAAGACGCGCGTAAATCGCGCTTATGCTGGGGGACGACCCGTGAAGGGTGTCTTTCCCCGCCCTTCACAGCCGGCAACCTCGCACCGGTTGACTTGGGCGCCGCGGCGCGCACCATCGCGCCATGAGTCGCCCGACATCCGCTCGCGCCGTCTCAACCCGCGCCGCAACCATCAGCGTGGTGCGGCTGCCGCTCGGCGAGGCGGACGTCCGCCCGACCTTCCGCCGCGAGCGCGCCGCGATGAAACGCGGCGTGTGGCCGATCGCCGGCTGCGACGAGGCGGGCAGGGGTCCGCTCGCCGGCCCGGTCGTCGCCGCCGCGGTCGTGCTCGACCCCAAGCGCGTGCCGCGCGGACTCGACGATTCCAAGAAGCTCGATCCGCAGACGCGCGAGAAGCTGCACGCCAAGATTTGTGCGAGCGCGCAGGTCGCGGTTGCGTTCGCGCCGCCGTGGCGCATCGACCGCGACAACATCCTGCGGGCATCTTTGTGGGCGCTCGCGCGCGCGGTGGCGGGCCTGCCGATCAAGCCCCAACTCGTGTTCGTTGACGGCCGTGACCTCATCGCCTCGATCGCCGCCGCCTCCATCGTCGCCAAGGTCACGCGCGACCGGCTCATGACGCGATTGGGCATGCTCTATCCCGGTTATGGTTTCGAGCATCACAAGGGCTACAGCGTGCCCGAACACTTCGAGGCGCTCGCGCGGCTCGGCCCCACCGTCCACCACCGCCGCTCCTTCGCCCCCGTCGCCGCGGCCTATGGCGACGTCGTGACCGGCAGCATGGAGACCGGCGAGATCGAGCCAGGCGTGTTGCCTCTCTAGCATCAGGGCCTTATCTCTGCCGGTCGCGTCGAGTAACGTCCCGCTGATGCTTTACGTCTCCATCTTCGTCGAGCTCTTGCGTTCGCGCCCGTCGCTGGCGGTTTGGCTGGCGGCGCTGGCGCAGGGGCTGCTGTGGTTGTTGGTCCCGTCGCTGTTCTATGCCGGCCCGCCGGGCGATCTACCGAGCGTGCTCGCGGTCGGACACGAATTCCAGCTCGGCACCTATCTCGGCCCTCCGCTCGCCTTCTGGCTCGCCGAGCTCGCCTACGATCTCGCCGGCCGCAGCCTGGTCGGCGTCTACCTGCTGTCGCAGGTTTGCGTGGTCGTGACCTATTGGGCGGTGTTCACGCTCGGCACTGCGATCGTCGGCGCGCAGCACGCGGCGCTCGCGGTGTTGCTGATGGCGGGCGTGGCCGCCTTCACGGTGCCGACGCCGGACTTCGGCCCGGTCATCCTCACCATGCCGTTGTGGGCCATCATCCTGTTGCATTACTGGCGGGCCGTGGGCGAGCGGCGGCGGGCTTATTGGCTGCCGCTGGCGATCGAGATCGGCCTACTTTTGCTCACCACCTATGTCGGCCTCATCCTGGTCGGATTGCTCGTGCTGTTCACGGTTGCAAACCGGCGCGCGCGGGCGGCGCTGAACTCCTATGACCCGCTGATCACGGTGGTGGTCATCGGCGTCGTCATGGGCCCGCATCTCATCTGGCTCGCGGATTGGGGAGAGGGGCTGCGGCCGATGCTGCTGCGCCTGCGCACGCCCGAGGCCGTGGTCGGCAATCTCGTCGCCTGGCTGCGGCAAATCGCGTTGGTCTTCGCGGCACATGCCGGGCTCATCGTGTTGGTCGCGCTGGTGGCCGGATGGCCATGGCCGCGGCACGATCCCGCGCCCGTAATCGTGCGCCGCCCGCTCGATCCCTTCGCCCGGCAATTCGTCTACTTTTTCGCGGTGGCGCCGGCCTTCGCCGGCACGCTGGTGGCGGTGCTGATCGGATGGTCGGCGCCGGTCGGCGGCATCGCGCCGCTCGTCATTCTCTCCGGCCTGCTCGTGGTGGTCGCGGCCGGCGACGGCATCGAGTTCAATCGCCAACACGTGGTCATCGCGGCCTGGTTCGGCTTGCTGATCATTCCCGCGCTGATGGCGATCGCTGCAGTCGTGGTCCTGCCGTGGCTCAACGTCGATCTCAAGGTAACGTACCCGGCGCAGGCGATGGCGCGTTTCTTTTCCGAGAGCTTCGAGCGCCGCACCGGCGCGCCGCTGAAAATCGTCACCGGCGACCCGCGCACCGCCGCGCTCATCGCGCTCGGCGCGCCCAGCCGCCCGAGCCTTTTTCTCGACGCCACGCCCGAGCGTTCGCCGTGGGTGACGGCCGACGCGATCAAGAGCAAGGGTGCAATCGTCGTTTGGCCGACCACCGATACCGCCGGCACGCCGCCGGCCGAGATCAAGGAGCGGTTTCCGGATCTCGTGCCCGAGGTGCCGCGCGCATTCGAGCGCTCGGTGCAGGGTCAGCTGCCGCTCTTGCGCATCGGCTGGGCGGTGATCCGGCCGCAGGGGCAAACAGCACCCTCAGCCGCCGCCGGCGAGCAGAAGCCTTAAAGCTCCCGCGGCACGGATCGTCTCGGTTCGATCCATGACTTCGTGGCAATCGCCTGCCGAACCTTCAGTACAGATTCCAGTGCTGCGGCCGGTAGATCGTTTCCCGCGGTGGGATCGGCGAAGCCGAATCGCCCTCGGGATCCGGTGGCCCGGCCCACGCCTTGATCGCCACAACGGTCACCGCCATCGCAAGAACCAATGCGAAGACAAATGCGAGCCTTTCTGATGTGCGTGCCATGTCTGCCTCCTGGGGCCAGATCGATGTCGCTGTGCCGGACTCTAGGAGGGAAACCGCAAGGGATATGTGAGCGGCCTTACAGTCGCGTGAAATAGAGCCTGCGCGGACCTTGACCAATAGGAAAACCCTATGGGTGACACGCAGCCGATCGCCGGTGGACAAATCGCCGACGTCCGAGGGTTGCAGTTGGGTTGGTGGCAGCTTCGCCGCTATGGTTGCGCGGCTGCGGGCCGGATCTTGCCGACGCCCTTGTTTGCAGGCCGGCGCGCCGAGCGTTCAACGGCTGGGGGAGTTAGATGACCGACGCGACCAAGCCTTCGGGCGAGCGAGCGTTTCTCGATCGCTATTTCGGCCTGAGCGAGAGCGGCAGCGATGTGCGTACCGAGTTCATCGCCGGGATCACGACTTTTCTCACCATGGTCTACATCGTCTTCGTCAACCCGCAAATCCTCGGCAATGCGGGCATGGACAAGGGCGCGGTGTTCGTCGCGACCTGCATCGCCGCCGCGGTCTCGACCTTGGTGATGGCGCTCTACGCCAATTATCCCATCGCGCTCGCGCCGGGCATGGGGCTCAATGCGTTCTTCGCGTTCACCGTAGTGCTCGGACACAAATACACATGGCAGCAAGCGCTTGGCGGCGTGTTCTGCTCGGGGGTGCTCTTCTTCCTCATTTCCATCTTCAACATCCGCGAATACATCATCAACTCGATCCCGAAGAATCTCAAATTGGCGATCTCCGCCGGCGTCGGGCTCTTTCTCGGCATCATCGCGCTCGAGGAAGCCAAGATCGTGGTCGCCAACCCGGCGACGCTGGTCACGCTCGGCGATCTCAAGCAGTGGCCGGCGATCCTCTGTCTCGCCGGCTTCATCGTCATCGTGGCGCTCAATTACCGCAACGTCATCGGCGCCACGCTCATCGGGATCCTCGCGGCGACGCTCATCGGCCTGCCGCTGGGGCTCGCCGAGTTCACCGGCATCGTGTCGGCGCCGCCCTCGCTCGCGCCGACCTTCCTGCAGCTCGATTTCTCCCGCGTCGCGGAGCTGACCTTCATCATCATCGTGTTCAGCTTTCTCATGGTCGACGTATTCGACAACGCCGGCACGCTGATCGGCGTCGCCCACCGCGCGGGTCTGCTCGACGCCGACGGCAACCTGCCGCGCATGAAGCAGGCGCTGCTCGCCGACAGCTTCGCCGCCATGTTCGGCGCGCTCATCGGCACGTCGACGACCACGAGCTATATCGAAAGCGCGGCCGGCGTGTCGGCCGGCGGCCGCACCGGCCTGACCGCCGTTTTCGTCGCGCTGTTCTTTCTCCTGGCGTTGTTCTTCGCGCCGCTGGCCGGAATGATCCCAGCCTACGCCTCGGCGGCGGCGCTGCTTTATGTCGCCTGCGTGATGACGCGCGGACTTGCCGAAATCGATTGGGAGGACATCACGGAATATGCGCCGGCGGTGGTGGCCGCGGTCACCATGCCGCTCACCTATTCGATCGCCACCGGCATCGGCCTCGGCTTCATCACCTATGCTTTGGCCAAGCTGATCGCCGGTAAATTCGATGAGGCCAAACCGGCGGTGGTGATCTTGGCGGTGATTTTCGCGATCAAGTTCGCGTTGCCGGGATAGCGAGGCGGCCGGCGCCCGATCAGTCGATCACCGCCACCGCGTTGATTTCGACGAGGCAGCGCGGATCGGTGGCAAGCCGCACCACCTGCACTGTCGTCGTCGCGGGCTTGGCGTCGTGGAAATACTCGCCCCACACCCGGTTGAGCGCATCCTGGTCGGAAAGATCGGTGACGAAGCGGTCGGCGGTGACCACGTCGGCGAAGCTCGCACCCACCGCCTCGAGGCCGCGCTTCAAGTTCTCGAGCGCGGCGCGGGCCTGGCCCGCCATATCCCGCGGCATTGTATCGAATTCTTCCGGCCGGTGCGGGTGGTGGTGATAGACCGGCGCCGCGGTGACGCCGGCGAGATAGACGGTCGTGCCGCCCTTGACCTTGATTGCGGGCGCATAGGGCATCCACATGTCGGGCGCATTGGGCCAGTGCACGTGCTCGATCGCCTTTGCCATGCTGTGCCTCCCTTTGCTGATTGCGGAGCGTGGCGCTACGTCGCCAGCGCCTTCTTGATCGCGAGAAAATCCCGCCAAGCAAGGCGCTTCTGCAGCGGCTGGCGCAGGAGATAGGCGGGATGCAGCGTTGCCATCGCGCGGATTTCACGCGTGCCGGTGTGAAAGGGGAACCAGCGCCCGCGCGTCTTGAGGATGCCTTCCTTGCTGTTGAGCAATGTCTGGGTCGAAGGATTGCCGAGGCAGATCAATATGTCGGGGTCGGCGAGCTCGATCTGGCGCAGCATGAAAGGCAGGCAGATCGCGGATTCCTGCGGCGTCGGCGTGCGATTGCCGGGCGGACGCCACGGCACGATGTTGGCGATGTAGGCCGAGGTTCGGTCGAGCCCGATCGCCGCCATCATCCGGTCGAGCAGCTTGCCCGAGCGGCCGACGAACGGCAGGCCCTCGATGTCCTCATCGCGCCCCGGCGCTTCGCCCACGAACATGACGCGCGCTTGCGGATTGCCGTCGGCGAAAACGAGCTGGGTCGCGGTCGTGCGCAACGCGCAGCCTTCGAAGCGTTCGAGCAGCGCGCGCAGCTCCTCGAGGCTCCCCGCACTTTTCGCAGCCTCGCGCGCCGCCATCACGGCGGCCTCGGGTGACACGGCGACCGCAGCAGCGACCCGGTCCGGGAGCTCGCGCTCGCGCGCGGGAGCCGGCCGGGCGGTGCTCGCCTCGCCCTTTGCCCGGGCGGCCTCTGCGCGTGGAGCGGGGACGGCGCTTGGGCGATCGCTCGCGAACCGGTCGGTCGGCGTCTCCTCGAGCAGCGCATCGACCCCCGCCTCCCGGTAGAAGGCGAGAAGCTCGCGAGCGGCCCCTTCGCGGTCCGTGCTGGTCATCGCTGTTCCCCGGATCGGCGCTTTGGCGGGACGCCGCAACAATGCCTGCTGTCCAGCCGGAGTAAAAGGGGTAGACCGCTCGCGGTTCGTTGTTACAGTCCTGCCGGACGCATATGCCGTCTCGCTTTGGAGAAAGCGATGAGCGCAGAGGAACTGCCCGCCCGCGAGGCGATGGAGTTCGACGTCGTGATCGTCGGCGCCGGGCCCGCCGGCCTCGCCGCGGCGATCCGACTCAAACAGCTTTCGCCCGATACCACCGTGGTCGTGGTCGAAAAAGGGTCCGAGGTCGGCGCACACATTCTCTCGGGCGCCGTGGTCGATCCCATCGGGCTCGATCAGCTCATGCCGGATTGGCGCAGCGAGGATAGCCCACTCAAGACCAAAGTGAGCGACGACCGCTTCTATTGGCTGTCGGCGTCGCGCGCGGTGCCCCTGCCGAACCTCATGCTGCCGCCGTTGATGAACAACCACGGCAATTACGTGGTCTCGCTCGGTAATGTCTGTCGCTGGCTGGCGACCAAGGCGGAAGCGTTGGGAATTGAAATCTACCCGGGCTTTGCCGCCGCCGAAGTGCTGTTCGATGGTAACGGTGCGGTGGCCGGCGTTGCCACCGGCGACATGGGTCTCGCCAAGGATGGCCACCACAAGGATAGTTTCACCCGCGGCATGGAGTTACGCGCGAAATACACGCTGTTGGCCGAGGGCGCGCGCGGCAGTCTCACCAAGACCCTCATGCATCGCTTCGGCCTGGGCGAAGGCCGCCAACCGCAGAAATTCGGCCTCGGCTTGAAAGAGCTGTGGCAGGTCGCGCCGGAAAAATATCGTCCCGGCTTAGTGCAGCACACGTTCGGCTGGCCGCTCGACAACCGCACCGGCGGCGGCTCCTTTCTCTATCATTTCGACGACCGACTCGTTTCGGTCGGTTTCGTGGTGCATCTCAATTACGAAAATCCGTACCTCTCGCCGTACGAGGAATTTCAACGCTTCAAGAACCATCCGCTGCTGCGCCCGACATTCGAGGGCGGCAAGCGGCTCGCCTATGGCGCGCGCGCATTGACCGAAGGCGGATGGCAGTCGGTGCCGAAGCTCGCCTTTCCCGGCGGTGTGCTGCTAGGCTGTGCGGCCGGGTTCATGAACGTGCCGCGCATCAAGGGCAGCCACAATGCGATGCTGTCGGGAATGCTCGCGGCCGAGCACGTGGCCGCGGCGCTCAAGGCCGGTCGGCGCAACGACGAGCTCACGGACTACGAGGCGGCCTGGCGCTCCTCCGCGATCGGCGCCGATCTGTGGAAAGTACGCAATGCCAAGCCGCTGTGGTCGCGCTTCGGCACGTTTGTGGGCATCGCCCTCGGTGGCTTCGATATGTGGACCAACACGGCGGGCTTCTCGCTGTTCGGCACGCTCGGCCACGGCAAGCCCGATTGGGCGTCGCTCAAGCCGGCGGCGCAATGTACTCCCATCGCCTATCCCAAACCCGACGGTACCGTCACCTTCGACCGCCTCTCCTCGGTGTTCCTTTCCAATACCAATCACGAGGAGGACCAGCCGGCGCACCTGAAAGTCGCCGATCTCAAGCTGCAAAAGGCGTCCGAGCACGACATCTACGCGGGCCCATCCGCCCGCTACTGTCCGGCCGGCGTTTACGAGTGGGTGGAGGAGGCGGGCTCACCCCGCTTCGTGATCAACGCGCAGAACTGCGTCCACTGCAAAACCTGCGACATCAAGGATCCGAATCAGAACATCACCTGGGTTCCGCCCGAGGGTGGCGGCGGGCCGAATTATCCGAATATGTGAATGGATCCTTGGCCATAACCTCGTGCCGGTGCCCGGCGCTCCGCGCATGTGAGCCGAGCGGGGATTGGGGCGTCACGATGCTGCCCTTATCGGGGCCTTCAAAGGCGGTGGACATGCCCGATCGGGGCAGTTATTGCGGGCCGGGTCCAAACAGTCCATTCTGCTCAACGCGGCCGCGCCGAGGGCGCTCGTCCGCCAGATGGAGTCGACGAGCCGTGATCCTTTCGCCACCCTTGCGGCGTGCGGCTGTGGCCGCACTGGCTGCACTCGCCATAAGTTGGCCTGGAATGCTTTCCGCTCGCGCGCAGTCGCAGCCGCGCGATGCCTTTTCCCGGATCTCGCCTTCGGGGAGCTATCTCGCCGCCCGGCACGCCGGTGGTCAGCGCGACGCCGCGGCGGCGGCGTCGTATTACCGCGCCGCGCTGCGCGGTGATCCCCGCAACAACGAGTTGCTCGGCCGCACCTTCCTGGCGGTGCTGGCCAATGGCGAGGTTGATGAAGGGGTGAAGCTTGCCGAGCGCGTGCTGCAGGTCGACAAGAACGACCGCATCGCGCGCCTCGTCCTCGGGGTGCGTGCGCTCAAGCAAAAGCAGTATCCGGTCGCGCGCCGCGAACTCGCCCAATCGATCCGCGGGCCGATCACCGACCTCGCCGCGACGCTGTTGTCGGCATGGACGATGGCGAACCCGACCGAGGCGAAGCAGGCGACCGACTCCATCGACAAGCTCGCCGGCGCGGATTGGTACGCCATCTTCAAGGAGCTGCACGCGGCCTTGATCCTCGACGTCGCGGGCCAAAAGAAGGACGCCGCCAGGCACTACGAGCGCTCCTACAAGCTCGATCCGACGGCGCTGCGCGTGGTGCAGAGCTATGGAAGCTTTCTTTCGCGGCAGGGAAACAACGCTGACGCGCTGAAGGTTTTCGCCGCGTTCGAGGAAGCTCTGCCGCGCCACCCGCTGGTCGTCGAAGCGACCAGCGAGCTCAAGGCCGGCAAGAAGCTTCCCTTGATG
>WNFA01003963.1_pt1 | contig 12353 bp, 14 predicted proteins | sample 5400481 | NCBI WGS metagenome assembly WNFA01 (sample SAMN13153340, study PRJNA577476) | soil metagenome | isolation source: 120 cm saprolite under Douglas fir tree site 2 hole 1 replicate 2 | place: USA:California | collected 2015-04-18
CGGTCACTCACCGGGGCTCCCACGAAACCTGACGCATCGGGATTGCTCCGGTCGCTGGCGTTAGTGAACAGATGCGCTGCGCTAGTCATAAAAACAGTACCAAGATTGCGGATTTTTGGCTGTACCATCGCGCCATGGGTTCCCTCCCCATCCAACTCGATCGTGACAGAAGGACCCCGCTGGCTGCCCAGATTTATTCGGCGATCCGAGAAGGCATCGAGAACGGGCGGCTCGCCTCGGGCGCGCGGTTGCCCTCTTGGCAGGATCTGGCCGCTCAGCTCGGCGTCTCCCGCGGCTCAACAGGGTGAAGCTCGTGCAGAAGAGCACTCGGCTTGGGACCGAGAGGGCCGGAGGCGGAGACCGGCACCCTGACCAATGATGCCTCTTAGCTTAGTGGCAAAGCGCGCGGCTCTGACCCGCGTGACCTCAGTTCGATTCTGAGAGGGGCTGCCAATACGACGGCATGGCCGAACGACGAGGCTGGCGGCCGCAACCCGCCCCACGCAGGTTTGATTCCTGCTGCCGTCTCCAACTGCTTCCGTAGCTCAGCGGACAGAGCGGCCGGTTTCTACCCGGCGGGTCCGGGGTTCGACTCCTCGCGGAAGCTCCAATATCTCGACGTAGCTCAATGGAAGAGCCGGCGCGTCCTAAGCGCAAGGTTGGAAGTTCGAATCTTCCCGTCGAGGCCAAATCGGAGAGTTAACCGATCGGGGTATCGGCGCGGTTTGCTAAACCGTTGGGCGCTTCGGCGCTGTGAATCGTGCTCACAACTCTCCGCCATGCGGGTCTGGTATAGACGGATGTGCCCCGGTCTTCCAAACCGGAGAGGCGAGATCGATGCTCGCGGCCCGCTCCAATTTTCCCGCCATCGCCTGGCGATAAGGGTACGGGACTTTCAATCCCGGACATCGCGGGTTTGATTCCCGCTGGCGGGACCAATTGCCCCTTGGCCGAGCGGCGAGGCGACGGACTTTGACTCCGTCGAGCCCGGTTCGACTCCGGGAGGGGCTGCCAACATTTGCGCTTGGTAGGTTGGGTCGAGCTGTTGCGAGACCCAACATCTCAAACGCGGGCTGTGTTGGGTCTCGCTGCGCTCGACCCAACCTACGAGCTCGCATCTCTAGCTCAATCGGCAGAGCTCTCCGCTCATAACGGAGAGGGTCCAGGTTCGAGTCCTGGGAGATGCATCATCCATGGAGGGCGCCGCTGGAGCGGCCGGCAATCGGTCCCGAAAACCGAGGAGTCCGCAAGGACGGAGGTTCGAACCCTCAGCCCTCCGCCACTTGCTTTGTAGGGTGGGTTGAGGCCGAAGGCCGAAACCCACCGGCTGCGTTGCCGTGCGTCCGCGGTGGGTTTCGCTTCGCTCAACCCACCCTACGAGTCTCGTTTCCCTGCGGTAGTTCAGCGGCCAAGAACGCCTGAATGTGGCTCAGGAGGTCGGCGGTTCGACTCCGCCCCCAGGGACCAACTTTACATTCAGGGGAGTAGCTCAGCGGCAGAGCGGCGGTTTCCAAAACCGCGTCGACGCGGGTTCGATCCCTGCCTCCCCTGCCAAATGCCTGGACGTTTTACGATGTCGGTGGCTTCGTAGGATGGGTTGAGGCCGAAGGCCGAAACCCATCGATGTCAGCGCCGCGAGTCACACGGTGGGTTTCGCTTCGCTCAACCCACCCTACGAGTCGGCAACCTGCGACGAGCACATGCGTTGGATTCGAGGTAAGGATCACGCCATGACCGAGCTGAAAATCTTCGGCGAGCACGACGCGCACACCAAGGAGCAGATGGCGCGCTGCATGCAGTACGGCAGCGTGGCGGGCGGCGTGCTGTGCGCGGACGGCCATCTCGGCTACGCCCAGCCGGTCGGCGGCGTCATCGCCTACCAGGAGCACGTCTCGGTCAGCGGCGTCGGCTTCGACATCGGCTGCGGCAACATGGCGGTCAAGCTCGACCTCAAGAAGGCGGCGATCGCGGACCGCATCGGCCCGATCCTCTCCGACATCGCCGCCAATGTCAGCTTCGGCCTCGGCCGCACCAATGCGGAGAAGGTCGAGCACGCGCTGTTCGACAGCCCGCTCTGGCGCGAGAACGAGATCAGCGGAAAGCTCAAGCAGATGGCGCGCGACCAGCTCGGCACCGTCGGCTCGGGCAACCACTATGTCGATCTGTTCGAGGACGAGGACGGCTTCGTCTGGATCGGCGTGCATTTCGGCTCGCGCGGGCTCGGCCACAAGACCGCGACCGCCTTCCTCAAGCTCGCCGGCGGCAAGGACGGCATCGACGTCGCGCCCACGATCCTGCATCAGGACGGCGATCTCGGCCGACAGTATCTCGCCGCCATGACGCTCGCGGGCGAATACGCCTATGCGGGCCGCGAGTGGGTGATCGAGCGCGTGCGCCGCGTCACCGGCGGCGAAGTTTTGGACAGCGTGCACAATCATCACAACTACGCTTGGCGCGAGCGCCACGGCGAGCGCGATCTCTGGGTCGTGCGCAAGGGCGCGACGCCCGCCTTCCCGGGCCAGCGCGGCTTCGTCGGCGGCTCGATGGGCGACGACGCCGTCATCCTGCGCGGCGTCGAGAGCGAGACATCGGCTGAGAGTCTTTATTCCACCGTGCACGGCGCCGGCCGCGTGATGTCGCGCACCGCGGCGCGCGGCCGCTCGGTGAAGGATCCGACGACCGGCAAGCGCATTCGCCAGCAGGGCCTCGTGCGCCACGACGAGATGCAGGCGTGGCTGCGCGAGAAAGGCGTCCGCCTGATCGGCGGCGATCTCGACGAGGCGCCGCAGGCCTATCGCCGCCTGCCCGACGTGCTCGCGCACCACGCCGGCACGGTCGAGATCGAGCACCGGCTGCGTCCGTTCGCCGTCGTCATGGCGGGCGCCGACGTGTTCGATCCGTTCAAGGATTGATCATTCAACCGGGCGGTGCGGCCCGCTTCACATGGGACAGAAACGCTTCCGTCTTCGCCACGTGGTCGTGGCTTTGCGCGAGGCCCAGCCAGCGTTGCTCCATCTCGGACCAAAACCGCTGCATTTCCGGGTCGCGCGCCTGCGCGGCCTTGTGGCCGGCCTGGGCCGCTTTTTCGAGGCATTCCGAGACCTTGGGCGGCAGGTTTTGCAGCATGGTCCGGGCTCGCTTCGCGCACGCGCCGAACTTTTCGGCGGCGTAACGCCGATGCCGCCAAAGGGTCCCACGCCGGCCGCCAGGCCGTCAAGCCGATTTCGGCCGCGCCTCCGGCGCTCCCTCGCCGGATTCGAGCATCCGCGCCAGCGTTTCGATCAGCGCCGCCGCCTTGTAGGGCTTTTGCAGGAAAGGCCGGGCGCGGTGGCGCTCGGGCACATGATCGAGCCCATAGCCGGTGACGATCATGAACGGGATGCCCGCATCGTGCAGGGCGTCTGCGACGGGAAACACCAGTTCGCCGCTGATGTTGACGTCGAGAATGGCGGCGTCCGGCGGGCTCTCGCGCAGCTTGCGCACGGCCTCCGGCATGGTGCCGACGGGCCCGATGACCGAGCAGCCGGCGGCGCGCACCAGCTCCTCGATGTCCATGGCCAGCAGCATCTCGTCCTCGACGATGAGGATGCTGCGCCCCGCCACCCCGCCCATGGCCGTCGTCCTGAGTCCCCCTGCCATTCCCCCATTTGGAAGCTTACCCCTTTTCGTAGGGAAGCGACATACGGACCGCAAGCCCGGCTGGGCTGTATTTGAATGAAATCTCGCCGCCGAGCGCGGACTTGATCTGGCGCTCGATGAGCTCGGTGCCGAAGCCGCGCCGTTCCGGCGGGCGGACCCGCGGTCCGTCGGTCTCGCGCCAATCGATGACGAGGCGGCCCTTCTTGAGCGACCAGGTCACCGCAATCCGGCCCTTGGCCTTGGACAGCGCGCCGTATTTGGCCGCATTGGTCGCAAGTTCGTGGAACACGAGGCCGAGCGCCAGCGCCTGCTGCGGCTTGAACGGCAGGGAGGGACCGTCGAGCGCGACCCGGCCTTTCGTCTCCGCCGCATGGGACTGCAGCTCGGTCATCAGGACGGCGTCGAGCGAGACATCGCCCCACTCCTCGCCCGACACCAGCCCATAGGACTTGGCCATCGACTCGATGCGTCCCAAGAACGCCTTCTCGAAATCCTTGGGCGAAGCGCTTTTCGCCAGCGTCTGGCTCGCGATGGCGGCGACCACGGTGAGCATGTTGCGGACGCGATGGTTGAGCTCCTGGACCAGGGTGCGCTGGTGCGCCTCCGCCTCGACGATCTTGGTCACGTCCACGAAGGTGACGAGCACGCCTTCGGTGAGGCCGGCCGGCGTGCGGTAGGGCAGCGCGCGCATGAGATAGGTGGCCGTGCCGTCAGCGTGCTGGACGCGCCGCTCGATCGTGCTGCCCTGCTCGAAAACGCTCCGGATGTCGCGCTTGAGGTCGCCCTTGTCGTCGAGACGGCTGACGATGTCGGTCAGCGGCCGGCCGCGATCGGTGGAGATCACGCTGAAGATCTCGGCGACCGCGGAGGTGAAGCTGCGGATGATCAGGTCTTGATCGAGGAAGACCGTGGCGATGCCGGTGGCGTCGAACAGGTTGCGCAGGTCGCTGTGGGCGCGGTCGGCCTCGTCGACCTTGGATCTCAATTCCGAATTGACGGTGTGGAGCTCCTCGTTGACCGACTGCAGCTCCTCCCGCGAGGTCTCCAGCTCCTCGTTGGTCGACTGCAGCTCCTCGTTCATCGACTGAAGCTCCTCGTTGGAGGATTTCAGCTCCTCGACCGCGGTCTCGTATTCCTCGACTATCGACTGCAGCCGCTCGCGCGTTTTGCGCAGCTCCTGCTCCAGCCCTTCCTCCCTCTGGCCGTCCGAGCTGCGATCGCGCGCCTCGCGCTCGGAGGGGACGTAGGGCGGGCCCACATCGGCGAACACCACGAGGAACAGGGGATCGGCCTCCTTGTCGCCGATCGGCTCGACGATGAGATCGACGGGCTGCACGCGGTCGTCGATCTCGACTCCGATATGCTGCCGCGTCGCCGGCTTCCGCGTCTCCATGGCCTCATGCAGGACGGCGCGCAGGTCGAGCTGCAGGCCGCGGCGCGCCATCGCCATGAGCTGGCGATTCGGCAAACCGGCCGCCGGCTCGAGATATTTTCCGGTGCGCGGCGAGTAATGCAGGATATCGCCGTCGCGGTTGATCACCACGTGCGCGGGGGTGAACCGCTCGGCGACGCGGGCATCCAGCGCGCGACGCACGTCGGCCGCCATCACGCCGTGCTCCTGCCGCGTCCCTGGCGCCGGCGGCGCGTGGCGGCCGTGCAGCCCCATCAACGGAAAATGCAGCGGGGCGACGACATGATCACGCCGCTGGAAGATGCGCTGCTTCTTATCCACCGGCGCAAACAGGTCGGCGTACCGGCTGACGTTCTCCGAGGTCCCGAGGAACAGATAGCCGCCCGGCCGCAGCGCGAAATGGAAGGCCGGTATGACGCGCCCCTGGAAGTCCATGCCGAGATAGATCAGGAGATTGCGGCAGGAGATGAGATCCATGCGCGAGAATGGCGGATCCCGGACGATGCTGTGCGCGGAGAAGATGCAGAGGTCGCGAATGTCCTTGTTGATCACCAGGCTCAGCTCGTCGCCGGAGAAGAAGCGCTTGAGGCGGCGCGGCGCGACATCGGCCAGAAGCGGCGCCGGAAAACGGCCGGCCCGCGCGACAGCCAACGATTGCTCGTCAATGTCGGTGGCGAACAGCTGGACCTTGGGCGCCGTCTTCAGCGTATCCATGTGCTCGCGCAGCAGGATCGCCAGCGAATAGGCCTCTTCGCCGGTCGCGCAGCCCGGCACCCAGATGCGCACGGCGTCGGACTCGCTCTTGCCTTCGAAAAGACGCGGGATGATCTCCTTCTCGAGCGTCGCGAACGCGTCGGGATCGCGGAAGAAATTCGTCACCCCGATCAGGAGGTCGCGAAACAGCGCCTTGACCTCCTCGGGATCCTTGCTCAGCCGCTCGACATATTGGGGCAGGCGGGCGACTTGCAGGACTTCCATGCGCCGCCGCACCCGGCGCATGAACGTATTCTCCTTGTAGCCGCTGAAATCGTGGCCGACCTGGTTGCGCAGGAGGCGATGGATGACGCCATGCCGGCTGGCGTCGGTCTCATCTTCCGCCGCCGGCGGGATTTCGTCGGCGAAACCGCGCGCGAAATCGGCGAGACGACCGGGCATCTCCTCGACCGGCAAGGCAAGATCGACGACGCCGGCGGCGATCGCCGAATCGGGCATGCTGCTCTGCATGGGTCCCTTGCCGTCGCCGGCCTGGGCGAGCGTCAGGCCTCCTTGCTCCTTGATCGCCTTGATGCCGAGGGTCCCGTCGTTGCCGCTCCCCGAGAGGAGGATGCCGATGCTCGACAGGCCGCGATCCTTGGCGAGCGAGGCGAGGAACACATCTATCGGCTTGCTCTCCGCGGGAATGCCGGGCCGCAGGCGCAGCCGCCCTTTTTCCAGCATCATGACGTGGCCGGGCGGACAGATATAGACGTGGTTGGGCTCGACCAGGATGCGGTCGCTGGCCGACTGCACCGGCATTTTCGTGTAGCGGCCGACGATCTCGGGAAGCGCGCTCGCGTGCTGGCGGGCGAGATGGGTCATCAGCACGAAGGCCATGCCGGTGTCGGTCGGCATCGGCCGAAAGAGACGCTCGAACGCCTCCAGCCCGCCGGCGGATGCGCCGACTCCCACAACGAGAAACTGGTTTTCGGCGGGCACCCGGAGACCCCGTTCTTGCCGTGACGGCGAAGCCATCCTAGCAGCTATTGAACAACCGGCCGCAATGCCCCGGGTTCGGCGCCTGGCGGCCGACAAACACCGTCAAAACCAATCCTGCCGGTGCAGAAACCCGCCGTCGACCGGCACCACCGCGCCCGACACCCAGCTCGCCCGATCGGAGGCAAGAAAGAGAATCACGTTCGCCACTTCCTCCGGCGCCGCGGCGCGCTGCAACGGCTTGTCGGCAAAGAACTCGCGCCAGCGGCCGGCGTCGCCCAGTTCGCGCGCGGCGCGCGCCTTCTGGATCGCGATCAGCCGCTCGGTCTCGACGCCGCCCGGATTGACCCCGACCACGCGGATGCCGTCGTCGATGCTGCGTCCGCCGAGCGATTTCGGCACGCCGGCGAGCGCCACATTCGCCGCGTTGCCGCACACGTAGCGCCACTGCGGCCGCTCGCCGCCGAGGCCCAGCACGTTGACGATGACCTTCGGTCCCTTGCCGCGCATGTGCGCGTACATGGCGCGCATCAGGTTGATGTAGCCGAAGACCTTGAGGTCCCACGCCTCGCGCCAGCGCGCCTCGTCGACCGCAAAGATGTCGCCGGTCGGGATCGCGCCCGCGTTGTTCACCAGGATGTCGGTGTCGCGGAATTCGTCGGCCAACGCCTCCGGCGCGCCGCGCTGCGCGAGATCAATCGACTTGGCCGCGACTTTTGCGCCCGGAATTTTGGAGAACTCCGCCACCGCGCCAGCGAGCCGCCCCGCATCGCGCGCCGCGATCGCGACCTGCGCGCCCTCGCCGAGAAAGCCCCGTGCCGTCGCGAGCCCGATGCCCTGCGAGCCGCCGGTCACCAGCACGCGCCGGCCGCCGAGGCCAAGGTCCATGCGCCCTGCCCGCTCGCGGTTACGTGTACTCAGCCGGTCCGACGTTCTTCCACGCCGAAACTCGCGAGCGCCGAGGTGCACAGGCGGTTAACGTTGCGCTCACCGTCTTTGGCGAGGGCGATGATCCGTTTCGCCAGGACTTCGCGCACCACTTCCGGCTGCCCGCGGTCATGCAGGCGCTTGCAGGCCTGATCGAACGCCTGGTCGATGATCGAAGCCGTCTCGACGTCGAACGAATCGGATTTGCCGAGAAAGAGAACGATCGAATGCATCTCGGCCCCCTGCTGTCGCCGATGCTGCCTCGATGGTACGCCCGTTCGGGGCGCAACACGAGGGAAATCGGGCGGGCGCCGGCAGGCTGGGGGCCGGCCATACGGGTCGCGAGCCATGCGTCGGGAGAATGGATCAGGTCGTCAGGTTCCGAACGCCATCATTCCGGCAACGATCGCAGCGGTCGCGACGCCGGCGAACACCGAGCGGCGCTCCCGGCAGAATCGCGCGACCGCGCTAACGTTCATTCCTGTAATAATCGACGCCGCAGCCCACGTTGTTGACGCGCGTCAGATACGACGCCCTCAACGCCGGCGTCGCGACGCCTGCGCGCTGATAGGCATAGCCGGTGGTCAATGTGATCTGACCGTCCAATGCGGTGTTATAGACTTCCAATCCGAAATTCTTGCCGTTCTCGTCCCTGAGCGTCCTGATGTCCCGTCCGATCAGATCCGCCGCTATGCTGGTGAGGATGCGGCCGTCCGTGCTGTTGAAGCAGAAGACGTAGAGGTCGCGATCGCGAAAGCCGACGGCGCCGCCGCGAAACTTCGCAATCGCCGCGCTCTCATCGACTTTCAGCTCGCGGATGGCGCGCTCGATCATCGCCTTCGCCTCGACCGACGTGCCGAACGCGGCCTGCTGCGCGAGAGCGCCCGAAGGCGCCGCAAGCGCCGCGGCGATGACCGCGCCCATGATGATGGTTCGTGACATCCAATGTCTCCAGGATCGCTCGCCGGACGCCGCGGACCGCGCGAAAGTGTCGTCTTCGACCAAATGCCGCGCGGCCGCGACGGGGCGATTGCCCCGGCGCGTTCGTGCAGGCACTCGCACCAAGCCTTATTTCAGGCTGCTCAGCATGTTCGCGCAGGCTTGCGCCACCGCGTAGTTGGAGCTGTCGCTGCCCGGCAACGTTGCCCAGCCGCCCTTCTCGACGAAGGAGCTCTGCTGGTACGACGCGATCTTCTTGAGTTCGGCGAGATTCTCCGCGGCGTTCGAGTTGCGCTGGAACTTGTCGACGCAAATCGGCGCGAGGGCGGCGACGACGGCGCTCCTGGACGCTTCGTCGCTCATTTTGGCGGCGGTCGCTCCGAGCGTCCAGCCGCCCCAGCCGAATCCGATCACGATGGTGGCAAGAGCGCCGGCGACGGCGCCTTGGATGAGGCGCACGAGCGAGTCGCCTTGCAGGATGGCAGGCATATCCATGCGAGTTCCTTTCGCCCGACATGTTTCGGTGCGAGGACAACGGAAACCCGGATGGGCTCCGATCGGCTGAGTTGGATTGAAGGCCCGGCCGTCTTGAGCTGACGTCTCGGTCGCGAAGACGCTGCGCCATTTCGCACGCAAAGTCGAGGATTAAATGGCAATTGCGCAGGCGCTCCAAGTGCGACTCTTTTGCGCCGCAAACCTCGGCGGCGCGAACCATCGACTTCGGCGCGCGCGAGGCGCACAATCGCGAGGTAGTGACGCCGATTCAGAATTACGTAGGGATTCATGCCGCTGAATTTTCCGAATGCAAGCCGCAGCTTCGATGCCACGCGCCGGGCGGTGCGGTTCTGGGGATACGACAGCGCCCTGGAGATGTCGTTTTTCGTCACCGAAGGCGCTCTCAAGAAGCTGCAACCCGACATGCTGCTCGACGAGCGCGGAATGCTGCATGTTTTCGACGCCCATCGCGAGCTGATCTGCGCGGCCGCGTCCAAAATATACGTACGCGGCCGCAAAGGTTCATACGATCTGGAAAGCGGCGATTTCTGACCGCATGAAACGCTCGAGAACATGGCGCGCGCCGGTCGCGCCTGTCATTGCCAACCGCGCCTTTCAGGCATATATTGGGAACCTCGATATTTGGCCGGACAACTGGGCCGCTTCGCGTCGCTCGCTTGGGCACGCACGTTTCAGACTCTCACCAAAATCGACAAATGGGGAACTTGGTTCACGCTTCGTGCGCCAATTCCCACGTGCACACCCCGTGAAAGGACGTTTCTATGACTATGGGCATCGTGAAGTTCTACAACGACCAAAAAGGCTACGGCTTCATTCAGCCGGACGACGGCCAGAAGGACGTATTCGTGCATGCCAGCGCGCTCGAGCGCGCCGGCATCACCGGCCTGCGCGAAGGGCAGAAAGTGCGATTCGATACGCAGAACGATCCGCGCAGCGGCAAGCTTGCCGTAGGCACGATCGAGCTCGCCTAGCGCATGTCCCGGCGAACTGGACACCGGTTCGCCGAAAAGGACATGCGCCAACGAATTAGAGCGTGTCCCGATTCCGCAGGAACGGGACACGCTCTAGCCGCGAAGCCGTCGCATCTTCACGGGGACCGCCGGGTCTTCGTGAAGGGCGGCGCCGGGCATGGAGGCATGTCCTCCGCGCATTGACTCATGCGAGACCCGCCTGTGCGGCGTGCCTCGCGTCAGGAGGAGATTTCGATGGCAACCAACGCCAAAGAAAATGAGCGTGTGCGCGAGCATACGCAGAAGCAAATGCAGGACTTGACCGGATTCGACTACAGCGCTCCGGCCGAGCTGTTTCCGAGCCGCAGCAAGGCAGGCAGGGGCCAGGTGAAATACAAGCGATTCGACACCGCCGCGGAGGCGCTTCGATTTGCCCTGGAGGAGCTGCCGCCGGCCGCATTGCTCGGAGCGTATCTCGAAGTGGACGAGGCGCGTTTCGGCGTGCAGGAAATCCGCTATCTTTACGAGAGCAGCGCTTATCCGCTGGTGCGTGCCGCGCCGCAGGCGTGATGAAGCTGGCGGTCACCGCATCAGATGTTGTGGTCTTCCGAATCGCGTGAGAGCCGCGTGAAATCATCGAGGACCGCGGAAATGAGCTTTTGCCGCCGCGGATCCTGGCCGGCGAGACTCGAGGAAAACAGACCGAGCAGGTAGCGCGCCTTTTCGGACGCATCCTCCCAGTTCATCGCCGGCGCCGCTATCAGCTGCGTCTCCAAGCTGTCTTGCCGCGCGCGCAACGCCGTCTCGTCAGCCCGCACGTCCGCGAGCAGCCGGCGGAGTTCCGTCGCCTTTTGCGCCGCGATGCCGCGGTGGCTGTCGAGATCGATGGTCCTGTCCGTCATCGGGCACCTCGAAGGATTGTCTGCCGATGCTTCCTCATATGCAATACGCCCCGCCGACAGCGTGAAGAGCACTTTCCGCCGTTCACCCACAGATGCGTCTGGGCGGCGCCTCCCCTCACCCACCCCATGCGAGCCGGCCGATGACGATCGCGGCGGTCGCGGCCGCGACGCCGGCGAACACCGAGCGGCGCAGCAGCAGGAAGGCGGCGACGCCGAGGGCCAATGCGCCGAGGCGCACCGCGAGCGGCACCGCGGCGAGCGCGCCGGGCGCGAAGATCACCAGCTTGCCGACGACCCCGGTGAGGATCGCGGTCGCGACCGCGCGCACCCAGATCAGGATCTCGGAGTTTTCGTCGAGCCCGCGCGCGAACACGACGCCGAGCATGCGCCACACCTCGTTGGGCAGGAAGCCGACCAGCAGCAGCATCGCATAAGGCCAGAACTCGAGCGCGCCGTTCATCGCAATGCCTCGCGCACGCGATGCGCCGCATAGGCGGCGGTGCCGCCCACGAGCCCGGTCCACAGAAGATCGAGCTCGACGCCGCGCCAGGCGAGAAACGGTCCCAGCACGAGACCGAGCGCGAGCGCGGCGCGATCGGCGGTGACGCGCGCGTTGCGCACCGTCGAGATCAGGAACGAGGCGGGCGTGAGGAAGAGGAGCGCGGCGACCAGCAGGGACGGCAGCGCCTGCGCGAGCTGAGAGCCGATGACGGATGCCACCATGGCGCTGGTGATGAAGCAGACCGCGAGTCCGTTGACGAACGGGATGCGTTCGCGGCGCGGCACCTTCGGCAAGAGCCGCAGCGCTTCGATCCACATGCTGATCGCGGTGAAGTGCGCCGGCACGATGAGCGCGCGCAGCCGCGTGCCCGGCGATTTGAGGAGCGGCATCAGCGCCACCACCATGGGCAGGAGCCGCACCCCGCTCAGCCCCACCGCGAGCGCGACCTCGAGCGGCGCGGCGCCCGCGCCGAGCGCCGAGATGAGGATCACCTGCCCCGGCGCCGCCCACACCAGCAGCGTCGAGAGCGCGATCCACGGCGCCGGGAAGCCGAAGTCATGCGCGAGCGCGCCGATGCTCACATAGGAGCCGACCAGCACCACCATGAACACCGACGAGATGCCGGCGCGCAGCCCTGCCACGAACGCGGCAAGCGAGGACCGGCGCTGTTCGGATGGCGGCGCGGGCATGCCGCGTTCTGTCCCACGGCGTCACACCGCGCGCAATCGCTGACCGTCGCGTCGGAGCAATGAGCGGCCGCGCGCACGGCGAGCCCCCTCTCCCCGGAGGGGAGAGGGTTGGGGTGAGGGGCGCTCGGACTCGATAGTGCGAGATCCCCTCACCCGACGCGCTTCGCGCGTCGACCTCTCCCCAGC